>ENA-ORXT01002776-ORXT01002776.1-marine-metagenome-genome-assembly--contig:-NODE-2776-length-20317-cov-5.610079_pt1 | contig 20317 bp, 14 predicted proteins | sample MGYA00237868_ERZ511482 | MGnify/ENA metagenome assembly ERZ511482
GAGGGAGAGATACCCCTCGCATTCAAAACGACCTGCATGTGCCGCTCTTTCAAGAATTTCGCAGACCCGAAAAGTCTCTACTGAAGGAGCTTCCGGAGTCCTGCGCCGCTGCGCAGCATCCAGCCATTGCTGACGAACTCGCTGATGAAGACCTGATTGTCCGCCTTTCCGCCGACGGGAAAACGAAGCCGCACCACGAGTGGCATCGTCTTCTCGCCTGCCATTTTCTTGACCTTGAGGATTTCAGATGCCGCGACGCTGTCCCGAGCCGCATACCCGTAGATCGTGCGCTCCAGGCCTTTCGGGTCGACCATCCGCAGGCAGAGCCACTTCTCCTCGTCCTCGAATCCGAAGTTGTAGTAGTCGTCGACCGAGGCGCTCACTCGAAACAAAGCGGGCGTGCTCGGTTTCTTCTCCATGAACTCCTTCCAGTCCATTTCCGACATCAGGGCGAAGCTGTCCCAATCGACGAAATAGCCGTCGTCCGCGACCTCGACCCCCATCATGCGCGGCCCGTCCTCCAACTGAACGCTGCAGGCGACATACCGGGGATCGACGTCCTCGGCCACGAGGAGAGAGATCCCCTTGTAGCGGATCGGACCATCGCCGATGTCCTTGAAGTAGCGTACCATCAGCGGGGCTGCCTGTTCGGGATTGCGCACGAAACCAAGGCGCTCCTCAATGCTATTCGCCTCGAGGAATTTTTTGGCCACTTCAAGCGCATTGACCCGGCGTATCCCGGGCCGTTGGTCCGTACTTACTCCGCCGTTGGCTTCATCAAGGGTCACCATCGTCGCGGAGACAGCCTCAGGATCGACCTCGAAAACGGCGCCGTCGGGCTCGGCGGCCTCCACGGCAGCGCCATCGACAGCCCGCTGGCTTCCGGCCTCTTTAAGCCGTTCTTCGGGTGAGAGATCAAACTGTCCACGACTCTGGGCAAGGCGACCGCTCTTCGACTGAACACTGCTGCTTCGAAGCGCTGTCGGATCTTTGCTGGCATCCAGATACAGCCAGACCGCCACGGAACTGACCAGAACCAAAGCGGCCACCAGGCCGTACATGAACTTCCGCTTTCGGAACGACGAGGTCGTCCTCCGCTTCTTTGCACCCTTCTCCTCCGCAATGGGCTTTTCGGCCTTCCTGTCTTTGGAGGAACGCTTGGACCGGACCTTCGAACGACGCTCGCCCTCGGCGAGTTCATCGGAGTCCGGTTTCTCGTCCCCGACAAACTCCATCTCGCCCTCTCCTTCCTCGATGAAATCGATGTCAGGCGATTGCCGGGCGGCAAACTCGGGCAGTTCCGGCACAGGGTCCGCTTCCTCCTTGGACTCGGATTTCTCGACACCGTAGACCGTGTCGCCAAAACGCACGCCTGTCCGACGTCGACCTCGGGAAGAGGGCGCTCCGTGCGATGATTCGGAGTCCGCCGGCTTCGGCACCTCAAAGCTGGGAGGAGCCTTGGAAGCGGGCGGCGAAGGCGCCTCGGTCGGCGAGGTCTCCGGCAGGGGTGCCTCCGTCTCGCTGGAGCCTGCCTCACGGAGCTGGGCCTCGAGCAAGTCGGCCTTTGCCTGGAGAGCTTCGGCCCGCGCCTCGAGAGCCTGGGCCCGCAGAGCCTCCAGTTCCGAATTACCCGAGGACGCAGGAGTTGCGGGAGCCGCAGGTTGTTCGGGAGAAGTCGGAGGATCAGGCCGAAAGTCTCGGCTGACAAGACGGGGCGAAAGCGAGGGGGTCGCCGCACTCGGCTCGGGCGCATCCTCATCACCCTCCCGGGCATTGACCCCATACACGGTTTCGCCAAAACGGACACCCGAACGCCGGGACGTTCGCCGCTCCTTGCTCACCAGTCGAATCAGCCCATCGCAACTCGCGCAACGCTGCTCGGTTCCAAGCTTCGTATCGAAGGGAACGCTCTGGTTGCAGGAGGGACAATGAACGTGTTTCAGACTCATCTAGTGGAGTTCCAGGGGTTGGGAAGGCCCACGAGCCTCTATGGATCGCCTCCGTCGGGCAACCGCTTTTTTCCCTGCGTTCCCTTCTTGCCCAAATCTTCGGAAAGCACTACGGAGAAGCATGCAATTGAATCGCGTGCTTTCTCCCGCAGGTCTACTCGCTATCCTCTGCGTGAGTCAGACGTCAGCTCAAATCGCCGAGCAGAGGGTCGGCCATCCGTTCTACGGCGATGCCCCCGACGCGACTCATCCTTGGGCCGTCCATGATGGCAACCGTCCCCAACCCCCGGTTGTCACCCCGGGAGAAGCCGGCGCGCCGCCTTCCGATGCCGTCGTTCTCTTCGACGGAACCCAGGAGTCCTTCGAAGCCAACTGGATCCTCGAAAACCCAAAGGCGATCGAGGCGGGGAAAAACTGGATCCTGCGCGACGGCGCCATGGAGAGTGTCAAGGGGGCCGGCTACATCCGCACGAAGTCCGAGTGGGGCGACTGCCAGCTTCACGTCGAATGGGCGGCGCCCACCGAAGTGCAGGGCGACAGTCAGGGCCGCGGAAACAGCGGAGTCTTCCTCATGGGACAGACCGAGGTTCAGGTTCTCGATAATTACGATAACCCCTCCTACCCGGATGGCATGGCGGGCTCTGTCTACGGCATCGCGCCACCCATGGTGAACGCACTCCGCCCTCCGGGCGAGTTTCAGAGCTACGACATCGTGTTCCGTCGCCCCATCTACAAGGATGGCGCCATGATCGACCCCGGCTACGTCACGGTTTTCGTCAACGGCGTCCTTGTCCAGGATCACACCTCCTATGCGGAAGGATCCGGCGGTCACAGGGGCCGCTCCAAGCCGAAGGATTTTGGTGAGAAGGGCCCCCTGAAACTTCAGGATCACGGCAACCCCGTCCGCTTCCGCAACGTCTGGTATCGCCCCCTGCCACCACGCGCCACCGAAGGCGGCGAACGGGGCATTCTCACTGCGGAGGCCACCGCCGCCAAGCGCGCCGCGATCGCGGCCGCGATCCGGGAGGACGCCGCCACGCTGTCCAACGATGAGACGCCTTTCCCGCAGCTCCTCCGCACCATGGAATCTCTGATCTACGCCAAAGACGACGCCGCACTCGCTCAGGTCACGGTGCTCTCGGAAAAGTACCTCGGAGGAGTCGCCGGGCTCCCGAAAGACCAGATGGAATCAAGGAAAGGCGAAGTGCTCAAGTTCAAGGCGGCCCTCGATTATCTCGAGAAGTTCGGCCACATCGCCGGCGACCACCCCGCCAAGGGAGCCGTGCAGGAGATCATCAAGGCGAACGAGTGGAACAAAAAGAAGTAAGACAATCACCCTTGCCTACCCCTCATCTTTGAAGTAAATCCCGCGCATGTCCGAGGAAGACCAAGACGAATTCGAAAACGACTTCGCTAAAATCAGCGAAGAGAAGAAGAACTCCAGCTTCTTCGGCGAACTGCTCGACTTCACGGGAAGCGGAGGCCGCTGGTGGCTTCTGCCAATCATCATCGTGATGCTCCTGCTCGGAGCTCTGCTCATCCTGAGCGCCACCGGAGCGGCCCCGTTCATCTACACCCTCTTCTAGAGAGACCGGCCAGGCCTCATCGGCGGGAGGATGTACCGCCTCCTCGCGGTCGCGGTCAATGTGTCTCCCGTCCGTCGACATTCCGCGAGGCTCCAGCCCTGCTCATTGGGCACCGATGAAACGACGCAGCTCTGCCCTGCCTCGAAATTCACGGGCGTAGCCACCGTCTCCCCGCCGATCTTGGCGAACCCCGCCAGTACCAATGAGGCGGCAACGCCAAGCGATCAGGTGAACGGCGACTTTTCCGGAATTGACTCGTAGTACTCGGGGTCCACTCGAACCGGATTTCCGGACTAGGAAGACCCCTCGCTGGGAAGGCACCTCTGCCCAGTGATAGACGCGGGCATCGCCAGATCACAATCTCTCTCCGGTAGGAAAAGGTCTAGCTCCGTCTGCGGATCCAATTCCTGCTTACCCGCAGGAGTGGCTTCTCCACTAGAAGGTAGAAGACCAGACCGCCAACGACTGAGGCGAAGGCCATGACACCCAGGGCCACCTGAGCGCCTGCCCCTCCTCCAAAATCGGGGCCAAGCACCTTCTTGGCAACGACGTAGAATAGAACCTGAACCGAGGAATGAACGAGGTACACGGAGTAGGAGGCATCTCCGATGAAACAAAGAAATCGCGGAGGTTCCCACCCCTTGCCTTCCAGATCAAGAAGGGCTCTGAGCACCCCCACGAAAAGCAGGCCAAAAATCAACGAAGACCAGAGATGGGGAAGATTGAAAAGTCGGCCGGGAAGGAAGAGAACACAGCCGAGACAGCTCAGCAGAAGGAACAGGGAAACCAGGAGAGGAGTTCCTTGCGGGGAGGATCGCCGATAGAGCCAGCAAAGAAGAATGCCGAGAAGAAACTGCAGATTTTGATGGCGGAATAAAAAGTCCATCGCCGTGTTTGTCTCGGAAGTTACAAAGCTCTGGATGCAGATGGCACCGACCCAGAGCGCGGAAAAACCAAACAAGAATTTCCGCCCCAGAAGAATGCCGAGTCCGAACACCGCGTAGAACAACATCTCATGGCTCAACGTCCAAGCGACCCCGATCAGGGGCTGGCCTCCCAATTCGGTGCTGATCGGCACCATGAAAAAGGAACCGAGGATCACTTCGGGATGAAAGCGGTTTCCGGTGAAGGCATCCGTGCCTAGAACAACCCCAAAGAACGTCTTCACGATCAGAAGAATGAACAGAATCGGAAACAGCCGGAAAAAACGCTTCAAAACGTAACTCTTCAGATGGGCTTCCTCCCCAAGATCCTTGCCATGAATGAAGAAAATGATAAATCCGCTGAGGACGAAGAAAAGGTCCACGCCAAGGTGTCCGTAGTGAAAGATCCGGTCGAGGAAATCAAATCCCATCCGGTTGCTCGAGATCACCTGGACATGATAAAAGACCACGGCGAGCGCAGCGACACCTCGTGCGAGTTGAAGCGATCGAAGAGTGGGCGGTGAGGGACTGGCGCTGGTCGGGGACGATGTCATGGACAGGGGCGGAAGAGTGACAGTATGCAGATCCGACTACCCAAGGCTCTCGATCATTTTCCCAAGCTGTTCCTTCTTCTCGGACCACTCCCTTAACCTGACGCGCTCCTGCTCGACGACCTCGGGCTTGGCGCGATCGACGAAGCTGGCATTGCCGAGCTTTTTCCCGGAGATGGCAAGTTCCTTCTCGACCTTCGCGAGTTCGGCACCGAGGCGCTTTCTCTCGGCCTCGACGTCGATCAGCCCTTCGAGGGGCATCGCGATCTCACCTAGATTCGTGAGCACGGTCGGAGTTCCCTGGGCCGCCTTGTAGGAAGGGTCCGCCTTCACCTCGGAAGCTCCCGCGAGAAGCGCGAGCACCTCGCTCAGATCGGACTCCCAGATATCGGCAGGCACCAGCACCAGAGGGACGTCGTTCCTGGTGGCAAGGTGGTACTCCGCCTTGAGATTGCGGATTCTCGCCGCCGCCTCGTAGACGTCCGTCGCGCGCCGGGCACGGCTTGAATCGCGACCGGCAAGGCAGCTCTCCTGGGAATGCACGTGCAGGGTGAGAAGCTCACCTTCCGCCGCGAAGCCCATTTTTTCCCAGAGCTCCTCGCTCAGGTGCGGCATGAAGGGGTGCAGAAGGGGAAGGAAGCGACGGAAGACCTCGTCGATCACCGCGACGGCAGCGCCTCGGGCGGGAGAAGAGGACTCCTCGCGGAGCACGGCCTTCACCGACTCGAGGTAGCGGTCGCAGAACTGCCCCCAGAAGAAATCGGAGAGCTCGTTGGCAATCGCCGCGAAACGGTAGCGCGCATAGCCGTCGGCGACCGAGTCGCTGAGACCATCGAGCTTGACCAGAACGTCGAGATCAAACGCTGACAAATCCGCCGGCAGTGAGTAGGTGGCATCCCCTCCCTGCATCTGGCGATAGCGTGCTGCATTCCAGATCTTGGTGGCGAAATTGCGTCCCGCCTCGACCTGAGGGAAGGCTCCCCCACCCCGCTCGCACTGGTCGAACTGCCTGGCGGCCTTGTCGTCGTCGCCACCCTTGAAGCCGGCCCGGTCCTCCTCGAAACGAGCGTCGCTTCCCACCGGGGCGATCCGCATCAGCGAAAACCGCAGCGCATCGGCGCCCAATTGATCCATGATCTCGATGGGGTCGGGAGAGTTGCCCAGCTGCTTGGCCATCTTGCGACCAAAACGATCGCGGATGATGCTCGTGAAGAAGACGTTGGAGAAAGGCTTCTCACCCCGGAACTGGTAGCCTGCCACAATCATGCGGGCGACCCAGAAGAAGATGATGTCGGGGCCGGTGACGAGGTCAGCGGTCGGATAAAACTTGGCCACCACAGCGGAATCCTCCTCGCCCTCGCTGGTCATTGTTCCGAAGGGCCAGAGCCAGGACGAGAACCAGGTATCGAGCACGTCAGGATCCTGCACCCAGCTTCCGGAATCATCGGGCGGGGTCATGCCGACGTGAATTCCCTCGGCATCGACGCCGAGCGCCGTGTCCTGAAGTTCCTCGGCATCTTCCCTACGGTACCAGACAGGAACTCGGTGGCCCCACCACAGCTGTCTGCTGATGCACCAGTCCTGCAGATTTTCCATCCAGTGGAGGTAGGTCTTTTTCCATCGCTCGGGACGGAACACGATCTCGTCGTCCGCCACCGCACACGTGCTCTCTTCCACCTTCGGATAGCGGAGGAACCACTGCATGCTGAGTCTCGGCTCGATGGGAACGTCGGCGCGCTCGGAAAATCCGACGACGTTGTCGTAGTCCTCGACCCGGACAAGCAGTCCCATCTGCTCGAGCATGGCAGCGGCCTTTTCCCGAGCCTCGAATCGATCCATGCCCTCGAAGTCGGGACCGGCATGCTCATTGAGCGTCCCGTCGGGGTTCAAAACGTCGATGACCTCGAGCCCGTGGCGCTCGCCGATCTCAAAATCGGCCTTGTCGTGAGCGGGGGTCACCTTGAGCACGCCGGTCCCAAACTCGATGTCGATATGCTCGTCGGCCACGATCGGAATCAGCGCCCGCGGGAAAGGCCGGATCGCGTGTGTGCCCACGAGATTTCTGTAGCGCTCGTCCTTGGGATTCACGGCTACGCCGGTGTCTCCCATGAGAGTCTCGGGACGGGTCGTGGCAATCTCGAGGTACTTTCCAGTCCCTTTGCCCTGCTCGTCCGCGATCTCGTACTTCATGACGTAGAGCTTGCTCTTCTGCGGCTTGGGAATCACTTCCTCGTCCGAAAGCGCGGTGCGCGAGACGGGGCACCAATTCACCATGCGTCGCCCGCGATAGATCTGCCCCTGCTGGAAAAGGTCTACGAAAGCCCGGGTCACCCAGCGGGAGTAGTCCTCATCGAGAGTGAACCGTTCCCGGCTCCAGTCGCAGGAGGCGCCTAGACGCTGAAGCTGGTTCTGAATGATACCCCCGTGAAGGTCCTTCCATTCCCATACCTTCTCGAGAAAATTTTCGCGGCCGAGTTCCGCGCGGGACGTCCCCTCGTCCCGACACTGCTTCTCGACCTTCGTCTGGGTCGCGATGCCCGCGTGGTCGGTGCCGGGCAGCCAGAGGACCTCCTTGCCTTCCTGCCGCGCGCGCCGCGCCAGAATGTCCTGAATCGTGTTGTTGAGGACGTGACCAAGGTGAAGGATACCCGTGACGTTGGGTGGCGGAATCACGATCGAATACCCCTCTTTCGGAGAAGAGGTGTCGGCCCTGAATGCGCCGGACGACTTCCAGCGCTCCTGCCATTTTGCCTCGACTTCGACGGGGGTGTAGCTCTTATCCAGTTCGGCCATGGGAGCGCGAATATGGGCGGGCGCACCTCAATGTAAAGCGTCGGTCAGCGAGCCTTCCGAATTCGAAAGACGTGGTACCAGAAGAGCACGGCAGTCAGGACAATGGCCAGGGTCCCAAGCACATAGAGCAGCGGTTGGAAAAACGGATAGAAGGTATAGCCGCCGAGACGGAACTCCGTCCGAGTCGCCATTTCCGCGATCATCGTGGGATCCCAATGCCAGACGGAAACCCGAGAGCCATCCGAGAAGGCAGTGACCATCCCAGACGCCTGTTGGGTCAACAGAATGCGAAGAAGATGCAGCAGCGCCAAAACGGGCGGGATCAGAATCATCATCGCACCAGCAAGATGAAGCCTCCCCAGTTCGCGATCATCGCGGCGCGCTGGCAGAAGCCGAAATTCCGGGACTTTCAAGGTAGGTGCGCTGCCGCCACAATGCACCATGCGGTAGATGGCCCAGGAATAGAGCAAAGCCAGAAGGGGGATCAGGAAAGCCGGCGCGAGGCCCACCACGCCGTGCTCGGATGCACCTCGGTAGACGAAATGAGTCCAGGAGGATCCGCCGATTTGGGTCCGCGCCCACCCTGAAAAAGCCAAGACCAGGCACAGAACGCCAAGCACCGACCAGATCCCGTCGAGGCAGCGCAGCGCTCGGACGGAACACGGCCGCCTGCCCTCCGTCGCGGCCGACTGGACGGCATCACGCAGCTCGCGTGCCGAGAGAAAGCGATCCTCAGGATCGTGAGCCATGGCGCGGGCGACGACCATGTCCAATTCGGGCGGCGTGGCAGATACCTCGCTCGGCTGCGGGTGACTGCCCACCGGCAGTCGACCGGTCAACATTCGGTAGAACAATACCCCGAGGGAAAAGACGTCGCCTGCCACGCTGGAGTTTTCGGTTTCGCGCTGCCCTCGCTCGGGAGGAAGATACTGAAGCGAGCCGGTCACCTTCCCGGTGATGGCAAGAAAATCATCGGGCTCATCGCCAAACTGGGCGAGACCGAAGTCAACCAGCTTGACTCGGCCCATCCGGTCAAAGAGCACGTTGGCCGGCTTCACGTCGCGGTGGTACACCCCCTGTCGGTGCGCTGATTCGAGCGCTTCGCCGATCTCCATGACAATGCGGACCGCCTCCGCGACCGGAAGCCGTCCATCCAGAAGAATCGTTTCGAGATCCGCCCCCTCGACGTACTCCATGACGAGGCAGGCACGCCCCTCTCGGTTGGTGACGAGACGTTCTACCTTGACGATGCCCGGGTGATCGAGGCGCGCCATGAGCGACGCCTCCCTCTCGAGCCTGCGAAGTGCCTCGGCATCGTTCTCGCCTGCCAGCGGCGAACTGACCACTTTGATCGCGACGTGGCGGTCCGAGCCGTTGTCTCGGGCAAGAAAAACCTCTCCCATGCCCCCTTCCCCGATTTTCGAGACCAGAACGTAGCCGGGCAGATCCAAGAGATCGGCACGGGCAAGAGTCTCCTCGACCTGTGGAATCGGACCGGACCCAGGTCGGCGGGGATCCACGACCGGTACAGGCCTTGGGGCACGGGCCGAGGCTTTCGGTTCCGTTCTCGCCCGAGTTCTTCTCCATCGGCCCATGCGAAGCATCATACCCGCAATGCGGGCGACGCAAGGGTCCGAGATGAAAAAGAGAAGGCGCCGCCGTCCAGGGGACAGCGACGCCTTTGGTCTCGGGTAAGGTCGTGTTAGGAGGTGAAGCCGTTCTGATCGAGATAGCTCGGCTTGGGAACGAGGAGCGTCGTGCCGGTGGCAGGCCGCCTCGTCGTTGGAATCCCGTTGATTCCCGCAAGAATTTCCGGGGTCGTCATGAAGGTCTGCGCCACCGTCTCAAGAGTGTCCGACGGGAGAATCTTGTAGGAGAGAAGAACCCCGTCGTAGTTGAAGGGAACGGGACGCTGCGGAGGCAGCGGTGCGGAGGTCATTTCGCGCCTTGGCGCCACAGCTTGGGACGAACGAATCGGCGCATCCGCAGCCGTCGAAACCGCCGCATATCCGACGCGCGCTCCCGAAGTTCGGGGCACAAGGAGCACCTGACCGACACTGAGGCGATCAAGATTGGAGAGACGGTTCATCCGAGCGAGTTCATTGACATCCACGCGATGGCTGCGAGCGATGCGGGACAACGTGTCCCCCGGGCGCACGCGGTAGTCTTGAGTGCCTTGCACGACCGTGGGCGTGGTGACGGGTCCGGTCCCGATGACCGGAATCTTCAATCTTTGATTCACTTGAATGCGATTCTCGTTGCTGAGGCCGTTGGCACTGAGGATGGAAGAAACGGTCGTACCGTGCTGGCGGGCAATCCTGGAAAGGGTGTCGCCACGAACCACGCGGTAGTTCACGAAGTTCCCGATCGGACCCGGATCACCATCCACGACAGGAGCTGTGGAGCCTCCCGCACGTGTCGGGAGGGTCAGTACTTGATCGACGTACAGAGTCGTGCTTCCTCCGTTTGCCAAACGAACCTTCTCTACGTTGAGGCCAAAGTTGCTCGCAATGCGAGTAATCGTGTCGCCCTGACGGACTCGGTATCTCGTGGTTCCACCGACAGGGTTGCTGGGAGAGGAGGCTCCTTCGAGAACATCGACGCGCCGTCCGACGGCGGTGATTTCGGCGGCCAACTCACGATCATTGTTGTCGAGGCGATGAAACTGGTCCGCGAGAGACACGGTGGCCGCACCGTACTGAACTTGAGGCTGGTTTTGAGCCAGCGCCAGAGAAGGCAGCGAAGTGAGGAGAAGGAGACTAAGGATAGGGATCGTCTTCATGATAATTAAAATAATAAAAAAACTTAGAGGTATAGCAAGCTTAAATTTTTAGTTTTCATTTGCTCTGTTTTCGGAGTTTTTTACAGATTCAATGACGACCTTTCTGCGTGGGATGATCAGCACCGCCTTTCTTGGCGTCGCGCTGTTCTGTCTGTGGAGATCAGGTCATCCCGGGGAGATCAAATGGCCTGACGGCTCCCCTGCCGCCGGGAGGTCCGAAACTCCCACAGTCGCCTCCGCGTCTGAATCCGCTTCCACCGTCTTCAACCCGGCAGACCTGAAGACGGCAGAGGTCGCCGCCTCGGAGGCGTTGGCTCGACCTACACTTTCACCCGCCGCGCTACCCCACCCTCCTGGCGACCTGATCGTCATCGACGCGGGCCACGGCGGCGACGATGGCGGCGCGGTCGTTGGCGAAATTCTTGAAAAAAAGTGGGCTCTCCGCATTGCCTTGGAACTGGCCGAAGAACTCAGCTCGCGGGGGCATCGAATTCTGCTGACACGAAAAACCGACGTCACCCTCGCCCTTGCGGACCGCTCGCGGATCGCGAATGAAATGAGGGCCGCCCTGTTCGTCAGTGTCCATCTCAACACCTCGAGCGACATTTCCGCCAGCGGTGTCGAGGTCTTCCATTCCTGGCCGAAGGACCTCGCGACCATGGCCGCCCTGAAAACCCAGCTTGGGGAAGAACCCGGATTCAAAGACGACCGTGGAGAAAGGCTCGCCCAGAGTCTGCAGAGCGCGATCGTAAAGTCCACGGGGGCCCGAGACCGGGGAATTCAAAACAGAACAAGACTTTCGGTCACCCGCCGCACGATCGCTCCTGCCGTACTAGCCGAGTGTGGATTTCTGACCAACGAGGCCGAGCGGAAGAAGATTCTTGATGACCAGGAGCGAAAGAAGATCGTTCTCGGACTGGTCACCGGCATCGAGGACTATCTCGCCGCAGCGGTCGAAGATTGACCCCTACCCCCCGTAGCCCGCCAGCACGGCCCTCGCGCAACCCTGCTCGTCCACTCCCGCGCGCACCAGCCACGGCCGGCAGCACACGGGGCAGTCCTCGACGTACTCCTGCTCTTCCCCGCCGCTCGGATCGACCCAGAGCGTGGCAGTCTCTCCGCAGTAGGGACAGGATACCTCGGTTTCCACTTCGAATTCTAAGGCTCGAAGATGACCGAGGTCGGCGCGGGTTCCTCGTGATCGGGGTCCTCGTCGGTGATGGTCGCCTTCTCCTTCAGCTCCGCCACGAAGCTTTCGACCCGCTTCTCCCGATGTCCATCAATGTAGTGGGTGAGAACCGCCTCCCGTGCCTCCTCGAAGGGAATGGGTTCGGCAGGCTTGCGCTCGCTGACCTGACAGAGGTGCAGTCCCAGATGGGTCGTGAACACGGGGCTGACTTCCCCGACGTCCATCGAGAAGGCGATGGCCTCGAACTCCTCCATGAACTCGCCCTGCTTGAAGAAGCCGAGGTCGGTCTCCTGCTCCTTGTTGTCGTTTTCGGCTTCGGCGAGCTTGGTGAAATCGTCCCCGCCCTTGCGCACCCGTTCCCGGAGGCTGCGGAGCTGATCGTAGACCTCCGTCCGGCTGGCCGCCCCGCCCAGATTCTTGGTGACGTGCGAGGCCCGGACCTCCTCGACCGTCTTGAAAAGATCGAGATGCTTTTCGTAATGGGCCTTCAACTCCTCGTCGCCTGGCTCGGGGAGAGGCTCGCAGGCCTTCGCCACGAGCTTGTCCACGCGAATCGACTGGGCGACGTTTTCCTTGAGAACGTCCTCGTCCTTGTAGGGCATGCCCATGGCCGCGTAGAACGCGTCCTCTCCACCATGCTCCTCGAACAGGCGCTTGATGGCGGCCGCAATCTCATCGGCCGTCGGCTCGGGGAAATCGGCGCGCGCGTGTTGAGAGAGAAGTACTCGCCCGATGATGTTGTCCTTGGCGTAGCCGAGAAATTCCGGATCACGCTCGCAGCAGGACACCTGAAGCATCTGCTCGTAGTGGCTCTTGATCTGCGTGAACTCCTGGTCGACGACCTCGTCGGGAATGGTTTCTCCATTAATGGTGAGTGCCATGCCGGAACCATGCGCGAGAGGCGGGTGGAGTCCAACGCCGAATCGACCCGCCTTGTTACTAGGGGGCGACGGCTCGGAGGAGTTTTTCCCCTGCCGAACGAATTCCTTTCCGGTTGCGAGGCACCTGATCCGCACTCTCTTTCCCGATGGCCACTGATCGAATCAAGTTTCGCTGTCCCGTGTGCAGCAACGGCACGGCAGTATCGGGAAGCCGAGGTGGGACGGAACTAACCTGCCCCACGTGCGGGAACCGCATTCAGGCCCCCATGGCTTCCGGGGAAATCGCAAGCCTCGTCGGTGCCGAGGAAGCGCACGGCCTCGAAGACGAAAGTGGACCCCATTCTGCCGGACGCTCGGGATCCATGACCACGGGGCGCTTCTTCCTCATCTTCCTTGTCACTTTCCTCCTCCTCTGCGCCCTCGCTGCGGGTGGCTGGTTTCTCTACAAGGTTTTTGGCCCTCGAATCTCCCTCGAACAGGAGATTGCCGAAGTCACCGCGCAGTTCGAGTCAGGCGAAGCCGCCATCACCGCCTTCCTCGAAGCTTCGACACCCGAAGAAAAGCTCCCCCTATGCCAACCCGGCGCCAGCGTGCTCCCGTTCCTCGAACAGCTTGAAGAGTGGGGTCTGCCTCTTGCCGAGGCGGCGAGCCGGATCACTCCCCTGACGGATCACAAGAAGGGCGATCTGCGGATGTTTGTCTACCTCGTCCAAGTCGAGGGATCGGCGGACGGCGTGGTCAAGAAAGCGGAGGGTCAGATGATGGTCCACCTCGACAAAAAAGGGCACTACCGCGTCAACGCTGTCCGCTGGTACGACGCGCGTCACCAGCTTCTCGAACGCTTTGCCCGAGGCGAGTTCGGCGAAAGCGCCATCTTCCCTGTGATCCTCGAACGACGGAGCCTGCTTTCCAACGATCAGCGACTGCTTCAGGGAAGAGACGGCTTCGGCCTTCAAGTCTGGGATCTGGAACGGACACATTCCTACGACGGACTTGCCCTTGCCTCCGGCGAAACCGGTGAATTCCTTGAGAGATTCGTCGACTGGAACAAGCCTCGCCTCTTCGGAGTCATCATGAAAAGGGAGGAGATCCTGGGACAAACGCGGCTCTGGGTCACGAAGCTAATCAAATAGCATTGAACCGCCGAATCGTTTCGACAAGCATGCGGATGCGCTCGGTTTGATCGCGACTCCTGATATCCCGGGCTGCCGCGCCTGTCGTTTCATCTTGTTCTGAAGGATCGCTGAAATTCCTGCTGGTCTGCTCTCTGGCAAACCGTGATGCTTCTGCCCATGAAACATCGGTTCGTACTCTCCCTCGACCAGGGCACGACAAGCTCCCGGGCGATTCTCTTTGATCACCAAGCCGCCATTACTCAAGTCGCTCAGAAGGAGCACCAGCAGCACTACCCGGAGCCCGGCTGGGTGGAGCACGATGCGGACGAGATTTTTCAGAACCAGCTCGGGGTCGCCCGGGAGGTGATCAAGAACGCAGAGATCTCCACCGAGGAAATCGCCGCAGTGGGCATCACCAATCAGCGCGAGACGACCGTCGTCTGGGACCGCAGCACGGGAGAGCCGATAGGGCCGGCGATCGTCTGGCAAGACCGTCGTACCGCTGAATTCTGTCAGACCCTCGAGAAGCGCGGACACGGCACTCTTTTCGCCGAGCGCACCGGTCTTCGACTCGACCCGTATTTCTCGGGAACGAAACTGAAATGGATTCTCGATACCGTACCCGAGGCCCGAAATAGAGCCGAGGCTGGAGAACTCGCCTTTGGCACGATCGACTCCTGGCTCATCTGGAAGCTCACCGAGGGAGAGGTCCACGCCACCGACCTGACGAACGCGTCCCGAACTCTGATGGCTCGCATCGACACCGGTGAATGGGACGACGAACTGCTCGCCATCCTTGAAGTCCCCCGTGCCATGCTCCCCGAAATCCGCTCCTGCAGCGAAAGCTACGGCGAGATCCGCTGCAAAGGCCTCGCGGGCCTCCCCATCGCCGGGGTGGCCGGCGACCAGCAGGCCGCGCTGTTTGGGCAGGCCTGCTTTGAGCCGGGGCTCGCCAAGAACACTTACGGCACCGGGTGCTTTCTCCTCATGAACGTCGGCGACCAGCCGGTACGATCCAAAAACGACCTTCTCACGACGGTGGCCTGGAAGCTTGGCGAGCGAATCGAATACGCGCTCGAAGGGAGCGTCTTCATCGGCGGCGCAGTCGTGCAATGGCTCCGCGACGAGATGCAGATCATTGAGAACGCCGAGGAGGTGAACGAGCTCGCGGCTTCCGTCGAGGATAGCGGCGGTCTCTATCTGGTGCCTGCCTTCAGCGGCCTCGGAGCTCCGCACTGGGATCCGAAAGCCCGCGGCGCGGCCTTCGGAATGACCCGCGGCACGAATCGCGCCCACTTCGCCCGAGCGGCTCTGGAAGCGATCGCCTACCAGGTCAGCGACCTCCTGGTGGCCATGGAAGCGGACGCCGGGACCAAGCTTCGAGAACTCCGGGTCGACGGCGGGGCATCCCGGAGCGAGCTGCTTCTCGCCTATCAGGCGGACCTCCTTGCGGTCGACGTCGTGCGCCCCACCTGCGTCGAGACCACCGCACTTGGCGCCGCCTTTCTCGCAGGGCTCGCGGTCGGGTTCTGGAAAGACCCGGCGGAGATCGTCAACCGCTGGCAGGAGGACGTCCGCGTTTCTCCAAGCAGATCACCCGAAGAAATGGCACCGCTCGTCAAGGGATGGCGCAAGGCAGTGGAGCGGAGCCGGGATTGGATCGACTGACCTTCGTCACCGGTCATCATATTATTCCTTCATCATGCGCCAGATTCAATTCGACGTCTTCGGTCACCCTCTTGAAGTCGCTCAATGCAGAGAGGTACCCGAGCCGGAAGTCCTTGATGGCGAAGTCCTGGTGCGGGTGCTCGCCTCTCCGATCAACCCGGCTGATCTCAACCTCATCGAGGGTACCTACGGCGTTCGGCCCGATCTCCCCGCCGTTCCCGGCAACGAAGCCTGTGGCGAAGTCATTCGAAGCCATGACGCAAACTCTGACCTCAAGCCCGGCGACCGCGTCGTCTTCCTGACGCGCGGCGGCCTCTGGAGCGATCAGGTCGCGGTCGCCGGAGCAGATCTCGTGAAGATCCCTCCGGGGATCGACCCTCTTCAGGCATGCCAACTCGCAGTCAACCCGCCGACCGCCCACCTGCTTCTTCAAACCTTCCGCAAGCTTGCACCCGGGGACTGGGTCGCGCAAAACGCAGCCAACTCAGCGGTCGGACGCTGCGTGATCCAGCTGGCCCGTGCCCGCGGGCTGCGAACCGTCAACTTCGCTCGTCCGGGAGCCCTCGTTGATTTCGGCGCTGAAGACTACTTCCTCGATGAAAAGGACTCGATTGAGACGGCACGCGAACTCGTCGGCAATGACGGTCCCCTACTCGCCTTGAACGCGGTGGGCGGAGACAGCGCGCTGCGCCTCATGGATCTTCTTGCACCTGAAGGAATCCTCGTCACCTACGGCGCCATGTCTCGGAGAAGCCTCAAGGTCCCGAACCAGTTTCTCATCTTCAAGCGGATCCAGTTGCAGGGGCTGTGGGTCACCGAATGGATGAAGCAGGCCCCCGCAGAAGAAGTCCGCAGAGTCCTCGCGGATCTAGCCGGGATGATGGAGCGGGAAGAACTCGTGCTCCCCGGAGAAGCGGTCTACCAGCCGGAAGCGATCCGTGAAGCTCTGGACCACGCGGGTCGTTCAGGCCGTAGCGGGAAGATCATTCTTGGGTTTTCCGAATAAGACCATTTACCAGGTAATCTCGGTTGAATTCTGATTTTGAGCGGGTTTGGCTTCAGCGCCTTCGGCGAAGATTTGGGGACGGTGGATCTTTCTGCCGCTGAGGGTGTTGCGTCCTCGTCACGGGGCAGGCCCCGCTCCTCGTCCGCGCCTACTCAGCAGCACAAAATACCTCGCCGATCCAACCATCTTACTTTGTCGACGGTCTAAGCCCAATGGCGCTTGGTTAAGCACTTGAAGTCACCTTTAGCCAACTGTCATCGGAGCCCCAAAGGGGCGTCCCATCGTCGCCTGGGGCAACGCCCCAGGAATCAGGGACAGTAGAAATCCAAGCCCTGTAGGGGCGCTCCTACCTGCGGGGGCGAGGTAGTTAGGCCGCCTCTTCAGGGCTCATGTGTTTTACAGTCCACGAACCCCGGGCGATGCCCGGGGTGGATTAGGATGCACCTTTGGGGCGTCTCTACCGGCGGAAATCCTCGACACCTCCCGCTAACCAAGCGCGATTGGGTCTAAGCTCCTCCTCGAGCTTTTACTGCGTCCCAGTCGAGGCCCGACAGCGTGAGTCTCGCGTTGCATCCGCATTGCCGCGCACGTCGATGAACCCATTCATCCGGGAGCCGCGGAGAAAGGTAGGTGCTGCCTCCCCAATCGGGTCGGCCGTCGACAGTTTCCATGTCTGGCTCATCTTCAGGCAATGCGGCCCCTAATCCTCGACCTCGGGAATGGGATCGTCAGCTCCGACGACCTGCCCTTCCCAAGTGACGACACCATCGACGTAGGTGAGGATCCGGCTCGCGCTGCCGGCGGCGGGCGGCACCTGCTTTTCGGGGATCGAAAGCCGGTGCTCATCCATCTTCTCGCGGTACTCGGGGTTGGCGGCGAGGTTCTCAAACTCCTCGGGGTCCATCTCGAGATCGTAGAATTCTTCACTTCCGTCGGCGTAGAGGATGTAACGATACCGCTCGGAGCGAACCCCGTTGTTGTTGGCTCCATGAGCGGTCACGGCCGGGCGATCACGCTTGGTGGAGGCGTCCTTGAGTTGGGGAACGAGACTGAGACCTTCGATCTCCTGACCCTCGGGCAATCCCACGCCAGCGAGTTCGGTGAGCGTCGGATAAATATCGAGGAGCTCGGCAGGCTGGGTGCAGTTCTGACCGGCAGTCACACCCGGACCAGCGAAGATCAGAGGAACGCGGGTGCCGGGCTCCCAGAGAGTGTTCTTGCCGGTGATCTCCTTTTCCCCGAGATGCCAGCCGTGGTCGGACCAAATCACGATGATCGTGTTGTCGGCGAACCCGTTGTCCTCGAGAGCCTTGGTCACTCGGCCCAGCTGTGCATCCATGAAGCTGGTGCATGCAAGATAGGACCGCGTGATGTTGATCCACTCGTCGTTCTCCTGAAGAAACTTGAGGCGCACCTCGGGAAGCTTCCAGTGCGTGTACCACGAGAAGCGGGGCGTGTCGCCGCGATCCTCTGGGATGGTCCTGGGAAGAACGCTGTCGTCATTCGGGTAGAGATCGAACCACTTCTGGGTCGCGAACAGCGGGACGTGGGGCAGGAAGAATCCGCACGAGAGAAAGAAGGGCTCATCCTTGGGCATGGCCTCGAGCTGCTCCACCGCCCAGCTCGCGCAAAGGTAGTCGCCCTTGTCCTCGTCCTGGTGATCGAAGACACCCCAGTCGACCAGCTTGTGGGGAGAAGGCGTGTTTTTCACGAGGCGCTCGGCGGGGAACGGCTTGCCGGAAGCACCGGGCCCGACGACGTCCCATTCTCCTTCTTCGCGGCCGTTTCGGCCATGGTAGATCTTGCCCGTGGTGTAGGTCTTGTAGCCCTGAATGTGAAACTGCTGAGCGAGGGTGACGTGATCCTCGTACTCGGGGAGCGCGCGGAACCAGGGGGCGAGTCCGTAGATGCCTGTGGTGGTGGGGCGCAGACTCAGGGCCAGGCTGGATCGGGACGAATTGCAGAGCGGCGACTGGCAGTGCGCGTTCTGGAACACCGTGCCCCGCTTCGCCACGGCGTCGATGTTCGGGGTCTTGACCATCGGGTGCGCATCGTTGAGGCACCCGATCCAGTCGTTCTGGTCGTCGATCGCGAGGAACAGGACGTTGGGGCGATCGGCGCCGTGGAGCGCAGTCGAGAGGAGAGAAGTGAGAAGGGTGAGGAAGAGGAGTCTCATCGTGATATGGGGTCTACGATATACGCCGCGATTCAGCCGGTCTTCCAGCGGAAGGTTTCCAGCCAACGAACGGCGTGGAGGCGCGACTTGCCCGGCGTGGGCCTCCGAAACGGCCGAAGGGGGGGGCATTCCCGCCGTTCTAGACTTCCTCGTGGAAGTAGATCTTTACGAACTGCATGTCCTTGTCGGCGTCACGTCCGCGCTCCATGAACAGATGAGCCGAGTCGAGGAAGCCGGACGAGAAGCTGATCTCCGCTCCCGTGTCGAGACGGAGACGGCTCTTCAGCTTCTTCTTGGCCTTCTCGGCTTCGGGCTTGGAAACCTTGAAGCTCTCTTCCAGCGGTGTGCCCGAGCTCTCCTCGTACTCCTCCTTGAAGGTGTCGAACTTCTCCACCATCTCGGGCTCGTCGGCGAAGGTCTCTTTTTTGAACTCGGCTAAATCGAAGTCCTCCTTGTCGTTGAGATAGGAAATCGAGTTGGCCGCCACTGCCGCGCGTTCTTCCTGCCCGTGATCCTCGGCGAGACCTTTCTCGGCGAAGGCGACACAGAGCTCGGAGTAGCGGCGTGTCAGGTAGTCCTCGTTCTGGACCGGCTGAGCCGCCACAAAATCACGGTTCCAGAAATGGGTGTCGCCACCACCCTTGTCGAACAGGTACACCCAGAAGCCGTTCTCCTTGCCGTGATTGATGATCAGGCAGCCCTTGTCGATCTTGTCCGGGTAGATGCCCTGCTGGGTCCGGAGCACGAGGTCGCCGTCCTGCTCGGAAATCTGCAGGAACGGCACCTTGCTCTCGGACTTGATGATGCTGACGGCCTGCACGTCGTCGTTGTCCGCGACGCCGATCCCGTCGATCAGCGCGATGCAGAGATCGCCGGACTTGATGTTGGGATGCCGTGACTTGGCGTAGAGATGCTTGGCAATGAGCCCGCCCTGCTCGACCAGCTGGTCGTTGTCCTCGAAGATATTCGCGACGTAGCTGTAGAGTTCGTTCTGCTCGAGAGAGCTGTGGTGGACAAACTGATGAAGCTCGAGTCTCCGGAAGGACTTGAGGAAACAGTGGGTCAGTAGCTCGGCATCGCCGGGGACGAAGCGGCACAGCTGCTTGGAGGTCTGAAGGGCTTCCTCACGGAGAGGGTTGCCGACTTTCGCCAGCGACATGGAGCGGAGCTGGGCGTTCTCGAAACGGGCGGAGAGAGACATGACGCGATCCTCGGGGAGGGGCGTGGAAGGTGCAAGTCAGCAGAAGAAGAAGGTCGCGGCTGCGAGCGAAGGTAGGGCGGGGGCGTCCCCGACCCGCCGTTGTGGCTGTATGCCATGCGAGTCGGTCGCCGGGCGCTCCCTTCGGCGGGTCCGGAGGCCCACGCCCTACCCATCGGGTGGGTCTGAAACCTCCTCTCCCGAGGCGGTCTCCTCTAATGATCCGTCGCTTCGCCCGTGCCGGTGGGCACGTGAATGCGCTCGACCATGTCCTGCACCTCTTTCGGGGCATCGGGGGTGAAGGCGTTGACGATGAAGGCGACCGCGAAGTTGAGGAGCATGCCGACGAAGCCGATTCCTTCGGGCGTGATGCCCTTGCGGCCCTCGGCCGCAAACAGGTACTGACTTTCCGTTCCACCACCAAACTGGAAGTAGACGATGTAGCAGAAGGTGAAGGTGATCCCCGTGATCATCCCGGCAATGGCGCCGGTCCGCCCCAT
>ENA-ORXT01002778-ORXT01002778.1-marine-metagenome-genome-assembly--contig:-NODE-2778-length-20310-cov-14.815895_pt1 | contig 20310 bp, 1 predicted proteins | sample MGYA00237868_ERZ511482 | MGnify/ENA metagenome assembly ERZ511482
CCAGCAGTTTCCATTAATAAAATATTTTCTCCTTCACAAATAGGACTGTTAGAAGAAACAGCACAATCTGGAATAGGCAAAATAGTTATTTGTGCTATATCATGATCATCTTCATCTTCTCCATATTCGGGACCATCACCTGTAATATCATTATCGTTGACAAGTACCTCATTGTCTATAGCATCTGGAGTGGAATCAATATCTGGTAATGAAGTTCCATTAACATCTTCACTTGAAGATATTTCTGCTGTATTTGTAATTGGACCAGAAAATCCAGCATTTACTGTAAAGCAAATTGGAATTGTAGCCATAGCGTTTGGAGCCAATGGACCTGGAAAAATATAACTTGCTGTAGAACCACTCATGGTCCATGCAGCATCTGCCAAAGTCAAACCTGCAGGTATATAATCTGTCAGTGTAGTATTATAATTATCTACCATTCCTTGATTGCGAATGGTGATATCAAAACAGACTTGGTCACCAGCAACAATTGGTGTTGTTTGCGTAGGTGAGATTACTTTTACCAAAGCTAAATCAGACCATGTAGAAAAGCAATCGACGGATTCAAAATCTACAAAAGTATCTGTAGGATCAATGTTTGAAAGTACTGTACCTTCACCAGTGGCCTTGTCAATGAAGAAGAAGAAGTTTCCTCCTGACGCTCCTGCAGTACCAAATAATTCTCCAAGGTGACTAAAACCTAATCCTTCTAAATCTGTTGGAACAGTCCCAATCTGCGTAGTTGTGCCTGAAGAAGGATCAAAATACATTAGTTCACCAACACCACGACTGGTATTTTGAATAAAGTATAATCCTTGTGTAAACGGATCCCAAGCAACATCATCTATTTGATCAAGATCAACTCCTCCGACATTGATAACAGGTGGCACAAAATAATCTTGACCTGGGCCAAATGCATCTGTCACGATGCTACATGTACTTAGATCAATTTGAAATATAATATCCATCCCAAACAGCCGATTGGTTGCCCACATGATATTAGTAACTGGATCAAATGAAAGTCCATCAACATCAGTCACAGCAATCATCTCACCTCCTACACCATCTCCATCGTAGTCACCTGTCATAATTCCTAGGAGTGTTTTTGGAGTAAACTTACCTGTTCCAAGGTCAAGAGTTCCAAAAACATCTGCATCAATAGCATATAACGTTTGTGTGTATGGATCAAATGCAATTGCCTCTATGTTATTGGTACAAGTAGGACCAGTATCGGTCCAAGATCCTGTGATAGGGTCATAAGTAAATAATTCATTATTAGCAGAATTCTCTGAAACTGCATAGCATGTTGAACCTTGCGAAAATGCATGATTCAAGTAAGAAAGCGATACAATAAAAAATAAAATTTGGGACAAGCATGTTAATAACTTAATTCGATTCATATTAATATTAATTAGGGTAAAGGGCCCAAGGGTCCAATGAATCGGTAATCGGGAAATTACGTTATATTAAATTTTTCACAAATATATAACTAACTATCATAACTTTCTTTACGTATTAATATATTTCATAATATGTATATGTAATACATTGATTAGATGTTGGTTCCATATATAAATTCTTATATGTAGAGATAGAAAATGAACCATTTGACGATTATTAGGGAATATGAGGGCAGAGGGTTGATTTTGGCTTAGTATTTAATTAGTCACAGCTTACAGCAGAGTGGGCTAGCCAGAATGAGGATATTATAAATATAACATTTGCCAATTTAATTGAAAGTTAATTAACATCATCAAGTCTTCGGAATTAGATAAACAAACATTCATATGATGAAATTTCTTAATATGTATCAGTTTAATTATTGAATTAATCTTTTTTTCTTAGAATTTGAAAGCCTGAACTTTCTCTTGGTAGGATTGATTGCAGCATATCTTAAGACACAAAACGCTTTCTTACTTAATTAATAAAAAAATGTGCTGATCGCTTAGGAACCATCTCAATATTCCATATTTTCATATAACTTGAATTTAAAACCAATAATGTGAGAACGAAATCAATGCTATCGACGCTATTATTATGCCTACTTACGAGCGGTATTTATTCACAAATTTTTGTCGACGTTGATGCAACAGGCGCCAACGATGGAAGCAACTGGACAGATGCCTACACAGACCTGACAAATGCTATATACTCCAGTAACCTTGGAGACCAAGTATGGATTGCAGAAGGCGTTTATTTACCAGGCAACGGGACTTTAGTAAGAGATACATTCTTTTCACTGCCTCATGATTTAGAATTGTATGGAGGATTTGATGGAAGTGAAACAAATTTTGATGAGCGCGACCCAGAAAATAATACCACTACCCTGTCAGGTGATTTCAATGGAGATGATATTGATAACAATTTTGAAGATAACAAAGATGAAAATGCGATACATGTCATGTTCATAGGTGATCATATCTCTGACATTACTATTATAGATGGAATTAACGTTATGTATGGTTTTACTGAGGACGCTTCAAGTGAGGGCAATCTAAGAAGAGGAGGAGGCATTTTGACTTATGGCACGCCAAGGATTAATAATTGTAGCTTCAGACAGAACTTTGGATATTTTGGTGGAGGTCTTTACCCAAGAGGTGTGACGAATCAAGCAACAGTTATTACAAATTGTATTTTCGAAGAAAATCGTGCAGAATTTGGAGGCGGTATATATATTACCCAAAATGATATGAACCTTAGCAATTGTACTTTTGATAAAAACAGGTCAGAAAGTAGTGGAGGTGGAATTTATAATTCATCATTCGTAGGAATCATCAATTCTTGTGAATTTTCAAACAACACATCAGTTGATAGTAGAGGTGCGGGTGTTTACCATCGGTCAAATAGTGTAAATTATAACAACTGCATGTTTTTTGAAAATAATGCAGCGCTGTCAACAGGTGGGGCTATTCATATTCAAAGTTTTATTGATGAAGATGTATCTGAACCTGTTTTTACTGAATGCTCATTTTTTAGTTGTCAAGCAAATTGGGGAGGTGCTGTATCTCTATATAATTTACGTTCAAATGGCATATTCAATGATTGCACTTTTGAAAACAATAGCGCTTTCGCAAATGGCGGTGCAGTACATGTTGGCTTCAGTGCAAGTATCACTTTGAATAATGCGACCCTTGAAAATAATTCTGCAGATAGTAATGGAGGAGCTTTTAATAGTCAAAATGACACTTCTGCAATTTACGTAGTTAAAAGTTTAGTCAAGGGCAACCAATCAAACTTTGGAGGTGCATTTAATATGACTAGCGATGACACCACAGGAACTATTTTACCACTTTTATCAATTGATAAATCCATCATACAAAGCAACTTTTCAGACTCACAAGGTGGCGCCATAAATATATTCTCAACGGACTTACAAATTGAAAACTCCGTATTTATAGAAAATGTAAATTCTTCAGATACTGGCTTTGGTGGATGTATTTCTTTGAATGCATCTTTAGGCAGAATTACAACTGCAAAGATTATCAATTCAACTTTTCATAATAATATAGCCCTCTCTGGAATGGCAGGTGGAATATCTCAATTTACTGACTCTACTGGGGTATCAACATTACAATTACAGAATAACATTTTCTCAAGTTCTGTAGGTATGAACTATATGATTGAGGCTGGCAATCCGATTATTGAATCATTGGGTGGAAATTTAAGTGATGATGAAAGTATGATAGAATTCCTCAATTTTACAAGTGATACAAATCAAGAAGATCCAGAATTTATTGCCGGAAATAGTCTGGATTTCAGTTTAAAAAATTCAAGCCCATGCATTAATACAGGAATTGACGAGGGTGCTCCTTTGTTTGATATTGAAGACAATCCTAGACAAGGAATTGTAGATAAAGGCGCTTATGAATTTCAAGGAATGGTTGGTCTGCAAGAAATCGCAGACCAAAACCGAAATTTAACTTTGTTTCCCAACCCGGCGAGCAACTGGATCATCTTAAATATCGATAATTCTTGGAAAGGAAGAATGCTTGCGCAAATAACAAACTCAAAAGGACAAATTGTATTTGAGAAAAATTACAATAAGTCCGAGGAGTATTGTTCCGAAACAATTGACATCACAGAGTTTGAAAAAGGAATCTATTTTATTACTGTATATTCTGGAGATCAAAGTGCTAGCGGGGTATTTTTAAAATAACTCCCAATTATTATCTGCCAGAATAAATCTCCGCAATATTCCTTCAAGTTTCTTTGAACATATCAAAGACTCCAAGTTTGGTTTATCGAAATTTTGGAATTATGGTCTTGCATTTTTTTTGAAATTCGATCATTTTTACTTTTCTATAAGTTCTTAAAATCATAAAAAAAAAAAAGAGGCAGCCATCTTTCGAAAGCCACCTCTTTTTGGGTTCTTGTTACATTGTATTTTCTAGTTACTGACCACGATCAGTTTCTTGTTTGCGATTGTAGTTCCGACACTTACTCTCATAGTATAAATACCTGGTGTCAATTCTTTAGCGCTTAGAAAGAAGATATGTTTTCCAGCAAAAACAGCCTTCGTTAAGCTTGTTCGTCTGGTCACTAATTTTCCATCCACATCCATTATTGTATACTCAATTGGCAATCCATCTTCAAAGGTTTCTACCTCAAGGGTAAATTCATCAACCATAGGATTTGGATATATGTGTGTTCTTGGAATCTCTACTCGGATGCTTGCAATATCAATCGCAATTACTTCCGTGTAGTCCACATTTCCATTTAAGTCTACTTGCTTAATTCTGTAGTAATATGTTCCTGCTTCTGCAATATTGTAATCTTGATACTCATAATCTACAACTTCTGAACTTGATCCATATGAAAGAATCTTTCCGATCGCAGTAAAGTCTGATACATCATCAATACTTCTTTCTACCTCGTAGTGACTCACATCAATCTGAGATGTTACCGCCCAATCCAATTGGTTGTAACTACCCTTGTTCTCACCATCGAAGCTTATCCATTCTACTGGCACTGCTCCATAGATCAATCCTGCATCAACATTTGGAATATGACTTCCTGGTACTATGTTATAATACTGCGTGGTCATAGGTCCATTGCTGTTATCAATATCACTATCCATCTCATCCATTGTCATATTTGGAAGCGTTGCCGCAAATCCTGATGGTGGTGTAAACTTCAAGTACACATCTGTTGCCTGTAGGTAGTCTATATAATACTGTCCATTGGCATCTGTGTCATCAAAACCTAACATGTTGCCATTCACATCATATGCTTCTACCATTACATTCCCTATTCCACCTTCACTTGGATCTCTCAATCCGTTCTGGTTATCATCCAACCATACATAATCTCCGATCGTACCCATTGGATAGTATCCTGCTCCTAAGTCACAATTTTCTTGTCCACAACTTACACTGAATACATCGGTGGTACCTTGCCCATTTGCGCCTGTCACGTCACTATCGATTTCTTCGAAGTTTCCTTGATTCGCTAAGGCTGGAACTAGACCATATGGTGGTTGCACAAACTCTAAGTAGTATGTTCCTGGAGGAGCACAGAACTTGTAGTATCCATCATCCGATGGTGTTCCTGGCTTGTGACCTGTATATGTATATTCATATAAAACAAAGCTTCCGTCTGCTACTTGTCTAAATAAACTAACTTTCAATCCGTTCACTCCGTTCTCTGATGAATCCCATACGTTGTTTTCATTGGTATCAAACCATACTAGTTCTCCAATTCGTACACACTTGTACATTCCTGCATCTCCGCTATCAAGATCACACTCACCTGGTGATAAAGTAAATGTACTTGTTGTACCTGCACCATTGCCATTGTTTACATCACTATCGGTTGCCGCATTGGCGCCCAACTTTGGAAAGGTAAACAAGTACTCTGTCGGAGTTACAAACTCCAAGTAATATTCTCCTGGAAGTAACTGTTCAAATAAGTAAGCACCATTCATATCTGTGTAGCTCATTGAAATTAATACTCCATTTGCATTGTATAAAAGTACTTGGATATTAGGCAAACCAACTTCACCAGGATTTTGTAATCCATCTCCATTGCAATCCTGCCATACAAAATCTCCGATCTTAGCTAGAGGAATCAATCCAGCATCAACATCATTATCACTGTCTCCATCGTCTTCATCATTATCATCTGGATTATAACATTCTGACGTTCCTGTCACGTGATCTATATCATCTGCATCCGCGCCATTTGCGCAAGCGCTCTCCCCTCTTGTGAAGGCAAAATTATCTAACTCCGAATTGCTAGCAATATCAAATTGTACATAGTAGAACATATCTGATTCCAAGCAAACTTGTGCATTTTCATTTGGTGAATCTTCACTAAATGAGTATTCGCCATCAATCGTTATCGTGGTTGCTACTGGTGTTCCTCCTGTAGGGTTTCCTGCACTACATGAAAATAAAGTAACCGTCACTTCCTCGTTTACAGATGTCTCAGTACCGTCTTGGCACCCGTTGCCATCTAGATCATAGAATACGGTTCCTCCCAACTTCTGACAAGGATTTATTCCTGCATCAATATGGTCGTCTCCATCATCCACAGCATCATCTGGATCATAACATTCTGAAAGTCCTGAAGCTCTATCTATATCGTCTGAATCATCACCCGATGCACACATTTCTTCTCCACTTGAGAAGTTGTGTCCTTGCAATGGTGCACCTTGACTTGAATCAAATTCAAAGCCTACATAGTATAATGTTCCTATTTCTAGACAAACATCTGCACCCGCATTTGGTGAATTTGGTCCAAACTCATACATCCCTGTATTCGTCGTCGTAGAAGCTATCGGTGTTCCACTTCCTGGCTGACCCGCAGCACAAGCATAAAGTGTAACGGTCACATCTTCTGTGATCAACATTTCATTTGCATCTTGGCAACCATTGTTGTCTTCATCCAAAAAGATTGATCCACCCAATTCTTGACAAGGAGAAATACCTAAGTCAATATCATCGTCACCATCGTCATCTCCTCCTTCATTGTTGTTTGGATCATCTGGATCACTTGCATCATAACATTCTGATTGCAGTGCTCCTGGATCAACATCCGTACTTTCTGAACTTCCCGTACAACTTGCTGAGTCTCCTGATGAAGCATGGAAATCATCCAATACTCCTGATGGAATATCAAATACTACGAAGTATGTAAAGTAAGGATCAATACACACCTCACCTCCTGGGTTTGGTGATTCTGGTCCAAACTCATATGCTCCTCCACTTGTACTAGTACTTGCTAGTGGCACATCTGTTGTCGGATCTTGTCCACATTGGAACAATGATACATTCACAGGATCTGTTGCCAAAGTTTCTGATGGATCTTGACATCCGTTGTTGTTTGCATCAACAAAAATCTCTCCTCCCATTTCTTGACAAGGATAAATTCCTGCATCAATATCATTGTCTGAATTTCCATCTGAGTTGTCGCCATCGCCGTCCGGATCTTCTCCTGCATCTTCTGGATCATAACATTCACTCTGACCTGTCACTGGGTCAACATCATCCGAAGCTTCTGGGTTACCACAAGTATCTTCGTGAGAAGATAGGTTCCAATACTCTAATTCTTCACCCGCTCCATTTGGAATGCTAAATTCGACATAGTATTCTTTAGCTGGCTCTAAACAAACCATTCCGCCTACATTTGGTGAAAATGCTCCAAACTCGTATTCTCCATTGATCGTTGTTGTACTTGCAATAGGGGTTCCACCACCGGCTACTCCTCCGCTACATTCAAACAAGGTCACTGTGATATCTTCGCTTACTGCTGTTTCTGTATCATCTTGACATCCGTTGTTATTTATGTCATAGAAAACTGTTCCTCCCAGTGCTTCGCATTCGAAAAGCCCAATATCTACATGATCATCGTCGTCACCGTCTTCATCATCTTCATCATCTGGATCGTAACAATCTGATTGTTGAGTACTTGGATCAACATCATCCGATGTTCCTTCTCCGACACAGAAGTTTTCATTTGTTGAGATACCATATCCTTGCAGTGGTTCACCCGCTCCGTTTGGAATATCGAAGTATACAAAGTATTGTGTTCCGGGCTCAAGACATGCCTGACCCTCTGGATTAGGTGAATCTTCTCCAAATATATATTCTCCATCAACTGTCATTGTTGTTGCAATCGGAGCATCTACCAAAGGATCTTGTCCACATTCAAACAATTGAACGTTGATCGTTTCTGTGATAGGATTTTCTCCTGTCTCTTGACAACCATTGTTACTTATGTCAAAGAATACGCCTCCACCTAAATCTTGGCAAGGGAAAATTCCTGCGTCAACATGCTCATCGCCATCTCCGTCATCTCCATCTTCTCCATCTGGATTGTAACATGGTGTCATTCCGTTTGCCGGATTTACATCATCATCAATTCCTGGAAGCGCACATGCATTTGAATTAGTTGAAAATTCAAATCCACTCAATGGATCTGCCTGTGTATCGTTTGGAAGATCAAAGACTACAAAGTATGTTTTTGTAGGCTCAAGGCAAATGTCTGCATTTGCATTTTCCGATCCCAATCCAAATTCATATTCTCCATCAATCGTCATTGTAGAAGCTACAGGTGCGTCTGTCCCTGGTACTTGACCACATTCATATAGTGTGACACTCACCGGTATTGTTACTACACTTTCTGCACCTTCTTGGCAACCGTTGTTGTCGTTGTCATAGAATACAACTCCCTCAAGGTTTTCACATCCAAAGATTCCTGCATCTATATCGTCATCATCTGCACCATCTGTATCTCCTGGTCCGTAACAAGCTGACTCGCCTGTTGTAGGATCAACATCATCTGCATCTGCTGTTGCTGCACACGCACCTTCAACATTTGTAAACACATGATCTTCAAAATCATCGCCTACACCATTTGGCACATCAAATACCACGAAGTAAGATTTCGCTTCTTCTAGACAAACTACTGCGTTTTCGTTTGGACTCAATGGTCCAAATGTATAAACACCATTCATTGTTGTTGTACTTGCTAATGGAACTGCCGTCAAAGGATCCTGTCCACATTCAAATAGACTAACTCCAACTGGATCTGATACTGCTACCTCTCCTGCATCTTGACAGCCATTGATGTTTGTGTCAAAAAAGACAGTACCACCCACTGTTTGACAAGGGAAGATTCCTGCATCAATGTCTTCATCAGAATCGCCATCTTCTCCATCTTCATCATCTGGGTTATAACATTCAGATAATCCTGTACTCGGATCTACATCATCTGCATCTGCATCATTTGCGCAAGCAGTCGTATCGTTACCACTAAACATGTAGCCATCGTATGCCTCGCCTGGTGCATTTGGTAAATCAAACAAAACAGTATATGTTGTGTTTGGATCTAACAAGCAATCACCACTATCTGGATCAGCTCCTGAGAAACTCCAAGCCCCATCTGCTCCTGTTGTTGTTACTCCAACTGCACTCACTGGAGTACCTGTTATTGGATCACATGACCAAACTGTAACATCAATTCCTTCTGCGCCCATCGTCTCGCCTGCATCTTGGCAGCCATCATTGTTCATATCTATAAATACAGTTCCTCCTAAGCTTTCGCATGGACTGATACCTGCATCAATATCATTGTCATCGTCTCCATCATCTGCATCATCATCATTTGGATCGTAGCAAGTTTCTGCTACTCCATTTTCCGAATCAACATCATCTGACTGACCATCTGCACAAGTGGCATCTGCCTCTTCTGTACTGAAATCATAACCGACATATGGATCGCCGGCTACATCTCCTACTGCATTCGGCAGATCAAAACTAACCGTATATGTAGCATCTGGATCTAGTTCGCATACTCCTGTCACTGGATCCATTGCTCCGAACATCCATGTTCCATCTGTTCCTGTTGTTGCAGTTCCTACTGGTGTAGTTGGTGCTCCTGTAATAGGATCACAGGCCCAAATTGTCACGTCTACTCCTTCAACCATTGTGGTTTCGTCAGCATCCTGACATCCGTTGTTGTTTTCATCGACAAAAACTACTCCTCCTAGGCTCTGACATGGAGGTGTTATTCCAGCATCGATATTATTGTCATCGTCGCCATCACCTGCATCATCGTCCATTGGGTTATAACATGAATCTGCTATTCCTGTTGTAGCATCCACGTCATCTGCCTCTCCATCTGCACAAGACCCATCTGCCATTCCTTCTGTAAAGTCGTACGCTAGGTAAGGATCTCCTGGAAGGTCACCAACTGCATTTGGAATATCAAATGAAACCGTATATGTAACACCTTGATCCAATTCGCAAATACCTGTTGTTGGATTCATTCCTCCAAACATCCATACTCCATCAAATCCTGTTGTTGCTGTCCCTACAACTGTGCTTGGTTCACCTGTCGCTGGATCACATGCCCAGATCGTTACCTCTACTCCTTCCACCATCATCAACTCATTGGCATCTTGACAACCATTGTTGTTTGTATCAACAAATACCTCTCCTCCAATGCTTTCACATGGTGGTGTAATTGCTGCATCTATACTCTCATCATCGTCACCATCATCTCCATCTGTATCATCTGGATTGTAGCAATCTTCTGCAATTCCGGTATCTGGATCTACGTCGTCTGCTGCATCCTCCATACAATCCATTGAGTCCATTCCTTCTGTCAATCCATATCCTTCAAATGTTTCACCTGGACCGGTCGGCATATCAAAGCTGACTGTATAAGTCTGAGTCGGATCTAATAGACAATCTCCTGTCGTAGGATCTGCTCCACCAAAACTCCATGAACCATCTGCTCCTGTTGTTGTTGTTCCAATGGATGAAACTGGATCTCCTGTTATTGGATCACATGTCCAGATTATAACTTCGGCTCCCTCGACCATCATCGTCTCCACAGCATCTTGACAACCATTATTATTTACATCCACAAATACTTCACCGCCCAATGTTTCACATGGACTTATTCCTGCATCAATATTGTTATCATCGTCTCCGTCTGTTTCATCATCATCATTTGGATCATAACAAGCCTCTGCTAGTCCAGTTCCTGAATCAACATCATCAGACTCTCCGTCCGTACATGTAGCATCAGCTTCTCCTGTTGAAAAGTTGAATCCTACATAAGGATCGCCTGCAACATCTCCTACTGCATTAGGAAGATCAAACGTTACTGTGTAAGTCATATCTGGATCAAGTTGGCAAACTCCAGTTGCAGGATCCATTGATCCAAACATCCATGTACCATCAGCTCCAGTTGTTGCTGTTCCTATTACATTGTCTGGATCTCCTGTTACTGGATCACATGACCAGATTGTCGCTACTGCTCCTTCCACCATTGTAGTTTCCGCAGCATCTTGACAACCGTTGTTATTTTCATCTACAAATACTTCTCCTCCGATGCTCTGACAAGGAGGCGTTATACCTGCATCGATATTATTATCATCGTCTCCATCGGTACCGTCATCATCCGAAGGATCAAAACAATCATTTGCTATACCTGTTTCAGGATCTACATCATCGGCTTCACCAACTGCACAAGTTGCATCTGCCTCTCCGTCTGTAAAGTCATAACCCATGTAAGGATCTCCTGGTAAATCACCGGCAGTATTTGGTATGTCAAATGATACGGTGTAGGTCTCATCAGAATCAAGGGCACAAATGCCTGTTGCCATGTCCATACCACCATACATCCATACTCCATCAACACCCGTTGTTGCAGTACCGATTACCATAGATGGTAATCCTGTCGCTGGATCACATACCCAGATAGATACTTCTGCACCTTCTACCATCATCGTCTCATTTGCATCTTGGCAACCATTATTATTAATATCTACAAATACTTCTCCTCCGATACTTTCGCATGGTGGTGTGATACCTGCATCTATACTCTCATCATCATCGCCATCGCCTGCATCTTCGTTATCTGGATTGTAGCATATCTCCGTAAATCCTGAATCAGGATCTACATCGTCAGATGCGCCATCAGCACAAGTGCCGTCAGACACTCCTTCTGTCAGACCAAAGCCTTCAAAAGCTTCTCCTGGACCGGTCGGCATATCAAAGCTGACAATATAAGTCTGAGTCGGATCTAAAAGGCAATCTCCTGTCGTAGGATCTGCTCCACCAAATGTCCAACTACCGTCAGCCGCTGTCGTTGCCGTTCCTACAGCTGTTACTGGCTCTCCTGTGATAGGATCACAAGTCCAGATTGTCGCTACAGCGCCTTCCACCATCATTGTCTCTGTGGCATCTTGACATCCATTATTATTTATATCTACGAATACAGATCCACCCATAGTCTCACAAGGGCTTATACCTGCATCGATATCATTATCATCATCGCCATCTGTCGCATCATCATCTGATGGATCAAAGCAACTTTCCGAAAGACCTGTATCAGAATCTACATCATCAGATGCACCATCTGCACAGGCACCGTCAGCTTCTTCAGTAGATAGGTTATATCCTACATAAGGATCACCTGCTACCTCGCCTGCTGCATTAGGTATATCGAATTGTGCAACGTAGGTCATATCCGGATCAAGATTACATACTCCTGTATTCATATCCATACCGCCGAAAGTCCAAGTACCGTCAGCACCTGTTGTCACTGTTCCGATCACATTATCTGGCTCGCCAGTTACAGGATCACAATTCCAGATTGTCACCTCTGCGCCTTCCACACCTACTGTCTCGTCTGCATCTTGGCAACCGTTATTATTCTCATCAATGAATACAGTACCACCTATGCTCTCACAAGCTGGTGTAATACCTGCATCGATATGATTATCATCATCGCCATCAGTAGCGTCATCATCATTAGGATCATAACATGCCTCACCTATTCCAGTACCTGATGCTACATCGTCAGAATCTCCATCTGCACAAGTTGCATCCGCCTCACCTTCCGTAAAGTCATAACCAATATATGGATCACCTGGAAGGTCACCTGCCTCATTAGGAATATCGAATGATACAGTATATGTCTCATTAGCATCAAGGGCACATATGCCTGTTGCCATATCCATACCACCATACATCCATACTCCGTCTGCTCCAGTTGTTGCTGTACCTATAACCATAGATGGTAATCCAGTCGCTGGATCACATACCCAGATAGATACTTCTACACCTTCTACCATCATCGTCTCGCTTGCGTCTTGGCAACCGTTATTATTCGTATCTACGAATACTGCTCCACCGATACTCTCACATGGAGGTGTAATCGCTGCATCGATACTCTCATCGTCATCACCATCATCGTCATCTTCATTATCTGGATTATAACATGTCTCTGTTAATCCTGTATCAGGATCTACATCATCAGCTGCACCATCTGCACAAGTTGCGCCAGCAGTACCTTCTGTCAAACCGAATCCTTCGAAAGCTTCTCCTGGACCGGTCGGCATATCAAAGTTGACTGTATAAGTCTGAGTCGGATCTAATAGGCAATCTCCTGTCGTAGGATCTGCTCCACCAAATGTCCAACTACCGTCAGCTGCTGTTGTTGCCGTTCCTACAGCCATTACTGGTTCTCCTGTAATAGGATCACAAGTCCAGATTGTCGCTACAGCACCTTCTACCATCATTGTCTCTGTATCATCTTGACAGCCGTTATTATTTACATCTACGAAAACTGCTCCGCCCATTGTCTCACAAGGGCTTATACCTGCATCGATATCGTTATCATCGTCACCATCAGTCGCATCATCATCTGATGGATCAAAGCAACTTTCTGATAGACCTGTATCAGAATCTACATCATCAGATGCACCATCTGCACAGGTACCGTCAGCTTCTTCAGTAGATAAGTTATAACCTACATATGGATCACCAGCTACATCACCTGCTGCATTAGGTATATCGAATTGTACTACATAAGTCATATTAGGATCGAGAATACATGCACCCGTTGCTGGGTCTATACCTCCGAACGTCCATGATCCGTCAGGTCCTGTGAGTACAGTACCGATAACATTGTCAGGATCGCCAGTCACAGGATCACAATTCCAAATTGTTACCTCTGCGCCTTCTACACCAACTGTCTCGTCTGTGTCTTGGCAGCCATTATTATTTTCATCTACGAATACTTCTCCTCCTATAGATTGACAAGGAGGGGTAATACCAGCATCTATACTATTATCGTCGTCGCCATCAGTGGCGTCATCATCATTAGGATCATAGCAACTCTCTGCTATACCCGTTGCAGGATCTACATCATCTGCATCGCCATCTGCACAAGTTTCTGGTGCTGTGCCTTCACTAAATTCATACCCAACATATGGATCATCTGGAAGGTCACCTGCTGCATTAGGAATATCAAATGAAGCTGTATATGTCATTGTAGGATCTAATGCACATGCACCAGTAGCAGGGTCGGTCCCTCCAAAACTCCAGGTACCATCTGCACCTGTCGTAGCCGTTCCAACTACAGACGATGGTAATCCTGTTGCAGGATCACAAGCCCATATCGTCACTTCTACGCCTTCTACCATTTCTGTTTCTGAGGCATCTTGACAGCCGTTGTTATTGGTATCTACAAATACTTCTCCTCCTATACTTTCACAAGGAGGCGTTATACCTGCATCGATATTATTGTCATCATCACCATCAGTCGCATCGTCATCAGCTGGGTCAAAACATGATTCTGCTATACCCGTTGCTGGATCTACATTATCATCTGCGCCTGCTGCACATCCTGCTGGTGCAGTTCCTGCACTGAAAGTATAATCTTCGTAATCTTCTCCAGCGCCATTCGGTATATCAAATGAAGCTGTGTATTGCATCGTGGCATCAAGGATACAAGATCCATCAGCGGCAGCGCCACCAAACTGCCATTGCCCATCAGCACCTGTAGTTGTAGTTCCGACTACAGCGGATGGTGCACCTGTTACAGGGTCACATGACCATACAGTTACTTCTGCGCCTTCCACCATTTCGGTATCAGTTGCATCTTGACATCCATTATTATTAATATCTACGAATACCTCACCACTAATAGTTGGGCATTCTAAAAATTGTATTTCTGCTGGATCATAATCATCACTATCTGCTGGATCATCTGCTGTTCCTGGCATATTAGGATTATCATCATCATAATTATCATCAGTACCTGTCTCTGCAGGATCTCCTGCATTATCATCTACAACACTATCCTCATCTGGAGCTGGTGCCGTAGTAGGATCATTATCATCATCGTAAGCACTTATCTCCGCATTGTTAATTATTGGCGAAGCAGAGCATGTCGGTGATATCGTAAATGTAATGGTTCTTGTTTGCTGTCCATTAGCTGGAATAAAGGCAATTGGACTTACAATCTCTGTCTCACCGTCAGCCAAAGCTGTAGCTGGTGTCGTCAGACTCCAATTAGGATCAGCTAATACTAAACATTCTGGGAAGTAATCCTTTACCATTACATTAAATACATCTACCGTTTCACTCTGGTTATATACTGTTATATCATATGTCACAGTAGACCCATTAGAGTAAGGACCTGGCGTCGATGGATTCACTGTTTTAGTCAGTGCTAAATCCACACATGCTATAACCTCAAATACATTAGAACTTGTCAGACATGCATCTCCTGTAGTAGAGCACTGTAAGTAATATAATCCTGGCTCTTCTGGAGAAAACATAGGTCCAGTTGCAACGATAACATCAGATGTATTGTACCAGAAATAATTGTCTTTATCTGCCGGTGCCATTATAGGCGTTACATCTGTCTCACACAAGAAGAAGTTACCGAATATATTTTCCGTTACTGGATCTTCTACTGTAATCGATTGGTCTGCATTAAATACACACATGACATCACCTGAGGTGAATGTCGCAATGACTGTATATGTAATATCTTCTGTAACATTACAAGCTGTCGGTGTGAAGCTCGTCGGATCATCTAAGTAAGTCGCAGGTGTCCACTCTACCGCCACATTAGCTGCGTACTCAGCTGGAATATTAGCGTCTAATGGCACACATACATTACTACATACATTCTTAGTGACGTATGGACCTAATTCAAAATCCATCAAATTAGTGATTGTAATACTGTAATCGAAAGGCTCACATTGTCCTACTTCTCCTGTAACATTAAGCATAACTTCTGATGCATCCGCATCTACTGTAATGAATAAGCTATCAGCCGTCTGTGTTACTGTACCATCATTAGCTGGATCAAGTGTATATGTGAAGTCTCCACAATACTCCATCGCAAATGGTGCACCTGGACATACTGCAAACTCAGTCGCTCCATCTAATCCTAAGTCTGGCTGTAATGATGGATAATAAAAGTCCTGAGCATCACATACACAATTAGTCTCTTGCATAACCATAAGGAATATAGGACATGCTTTGTCTGCATCTATTTCCAAACAACCACTTATCATCAATGTATCTCCTCCTGGAATCAACACTGGCTCCATGATAGAATCCAACTTAATATCATAATCATCTATCTGTCCATTCTGATCTACATCATATATTAATACGATATCTACATCATTGCTATATGTAGAGCCATTATTAACAAACTCTATATCGTAACATGCCTCTACCTTACCTGAAGTTGTTGTACATCCTAATCTGAGATCTTGATTTTCTACAGTTACTGGAGGTAGGAAATTAATATTTATAACTGGGTTAAGACTATTTAATACACCTACGCTACATTCTATGTCTTGTGCAGCACAAGTACGACTCATTAGCTCACTCGATACTGCAATACCAAGGTCCTGATCTCCACAACTGATATCTTCAGGTACTGTAAACTTGAATCCAATATTAAAAGCCTGACCTGGGCCTATACCATCAGGTATATCAAAACATATATGTGTGATAGGTCCATTCTGTGTTTCTGTAAAGTTAGGCGTGCCGGGTGGACTTATGAGTTCTATGCTGCCCATCATGTAATCGAAAGTACTCGTCTCTATATCCATACAGATCATGCTGTTCTCCGTCGTTCCTGTCGGTGAGGTATTCAGGAAGTTAATAACCATTTCTGACTCAACTCCACAAAATGCTTCCACAGGATCGGCAAATGCTACGAATCTTGCATAGTCAACTGGGTTAGCACCTTCCACAATGATAGGAGGACTTGGCACAAACATACTTTCTGTTCTTTGCTCACATGGGTCTGCAGCATCAGCCTGAAAGTGTGGCATCGTACCACTGACAAATAAGTCACAAACTGTCTCTACTTCAAATCTGAATTTTACAAAGTTACTATCCATCGATGACATAAAGCCTGGTAGTCCACTTGTATTAATAGGATCTCCTGCTAACTGACTACTCCATATCTGATCATCAAGATAATCAAAGTAAGTCCCATAAACACTATTCTGAGAAGCATCAGCTGTAGGATCTGGAATGGTTACACATGGTGCTTGATTATTAGGACCGCCTGGGTAACAAACTTCCCAAGTACCTGGCACGAATTCAAGACCAGCTGGGAACCACCACATGGTTTCTAAATCTATAAGACTTGCTTGTTTTACATTTTTTACAACTGTCTCTAATTCGAAAGTACTACACAATGGAAACTCTGGAAGTGCTGTCGGCTGCCATTCTGCTTGTAGACCTGCTTCTTCCGCCAAGTACTCATAACATGCCCCTACATCAGAACATGCATCACCACCTGCTGCTGCCAGTGCTGCTGCTTTCTCACCATCTATACAACCACTTGTTGTAGTCAGACATATGGTTGTTTCTATATCAAGATCAATAGGACAGAATAATAACTCCGTGATAGGAATTATTGTCAGACACTCCCCTGGGGCAAGATCTGGTCCTGCAATCGTATATGACTTATCTGTTGCTGTGGTATTAACTAAAGTGAAAGTCAATGGATTGCCAAGATCATCTTGGACATCTATAAGATCTATACTATTAGGTATGACTATCGTCGTAGCTACATTAGTATGTGAGCCCATATCTACACCATTATCTGGAGCACAAACCATATAAGTATTTGTTTCGTTCTCATCTGCGAGATCCGATATGAACAACTGCGATATCATAGGTGATAGTGCAGGCAAATTCATACTATTATCTATAAAGTTATCTGGCGAGGTTGTAAATAAACCTCCATATCTCATAGGGTTAACCATATAGTTACTCGCTACAGGATCTGTTGTTATTTTTTGGAAATAATATATACATCCTTCATCTGGAGCGGCATTACATCTTTCTCCAAATGGATTAATAGGAAATAAATAGTAGTAAGATGTATTTGAAAAATCTCTGGTCGCTGTCGATAAGCTTCCTGCATAAGAATTAGTTCTTTGATATGCTAAGGTAGGAATATATGGTTCAGCAAACTGATACTCTAATCTAAAATCAGATGACGCCACTTCTTCTGGACAGAGTGAAGATAAGTTATATCGGATACCATAATTACAAGTCTCGGCACCACCTACCATTAGGTGAGGAAAAGGATCTCCTTTCTTATGTATCAAATTAGGAACATCGCAATAATCTCCAGTTTCATTAGGACCATCAGGACCATAACCGTAAGGTGTAGAAAGTCCTTCTAAGTATTGCTCATCTACAAGCTTCATCATTGCGAGTTCATTAGGATCTTCCGCCACACAACATACACCTCCTGCTCCATCATCTACGCATGCCAAGTTACCTTCGTCATCCTTTATATATTCTGCTGGGAAGGGCACCTCTGATCCATCAGGCATAATAATGGCACCATCTCCTAAATAAATCATATTATTAGGAAACTCAAACTGTAAAAATTCTGTCGCCATATATGGCCTATATTCGTTCTCATACCATGGCAATTCTCCTTCTGCGAGGTCATCCGGTAGAGGATTTTGCAAATTAAACTCATAATCTACAGTCGTTTCACAATCTGCTACCGTTACATTGTTAGTGACCGCGACAGGACCTGGTAAATGAGCTGTAAAAGGGGTTGACCTCGTACAAGCATTTAATGTTAAAGCATTTCCACAAGTTGCAGGATCCATATCATATCCATAAAAGTATGGTAATACGTATTGAGTACTTGGCTGAGTCCCGCCATTTAATTGATTAAGGTCAAAAGCCGGATTATGTATTAATGGCGTCTCAACTTCAACAATTATCTTATCTCCGTTCTTCATAGGGAACTGCTCAAAAAATTCTTCAAAGCATGGATTAATGTGATCTGAGCTTGACCCTGTCTCTGTTTGGTTAGCTGCAGTAAAAGGACAATCATCTGGTCTTTGCCAGTAGACTAACATTTGCATTTGATCAGCAACATAGTCTGTAGATGACATATCCAATACGTCATATATGACTAAATCTTCTGGGTAATTCGGATTAATGTCTGGGTCATCTGAGCAAATCCCATAATTATCTGCTGGACCAAAAGGTGGTGCAGACTTATATGTACCAGGAAATCTCTCTACACCTATATTTCTTAACTGCATACCTGGATAAAGAATATTATCTTTACTGGTATGAGAATAATTTTGCATACAGCTTGGAACCCCTATTTCAGTTTTAGTGCCTGTAGCTGAATCGAACCAATACCAACCTTTAAACTTGGCATGATTGATATCCCATCTGAGTTTATTTCCTTCTCGACCAATTCTGAAAAATATATTCCAATAGTGATCAGCTTTCTTTAACTCATTGATATCACCGATAGTAAATTCTGCTGAATAAAATAAAGTATCTCCAGGTAGAAATCTTCTCTGATCCTCAACAGGTACATCGTCCCTTGTAAGTGGGATCGTCATCTCCTTATCTGCAAAACCATAATTAGTTCTATATAATTCTCCCACATCCGCAGTCATAAAACAAGGACAAGATGTACCTCTCCAATCAATAAATACTGCCGCATCGCCACATGATCTTACGATCTCACATGGATCTGTATCTCCACAACCATTACACTCCTCTACTATTTTATAATTGAGATAAGCATAATCATCCGGTGAACAGAAACCTTCGTATTCTAGATTAAAAAAGTAGTCATGTAATGACGCTCCTGCATCTCCTATAGGTATTGTAATAGTAAGTCCGATTGTATCTAAGAGTCCCCCACCAATATCTGTCGTCACATATTGAGAAGTCGTACTTGGAACGGCGGCACCTTGATAAGTCGCTGATCCATCTTCATATCTTATATGTTTAATTCCAGCCCCTCCAGTTATCACATTTACCACCATAGATATGCCTCCTGGGCTAGCACAAGGTGTGATATTCTCAAATCCAAACTCGTATCCATACTCGAATCCGACGGCGCCTGGACCCCAAACGTTAGCAGTGGTCGTAATCACTTCTGTAATCGGAATACCATAAGGAGCAATTATCATTGTATTATCTGAATTAGATAATTCTCCATAGAAAAAGCTTACTGGTTCTGTTAGATTAC
>ENA-ORXT01002779-ORXT01002779.1-marine-metagenome-genome-assembly--contig:-NODE-2779-length-20307-cov-7.593277_pt1 | contig 20307 bp, 20 predicted proteins | sample MGYA00237868_ERZ511482 | MGnify/ENA metagenome assembly ERZ511482
GCCGATGAACCAGTTGAAATTATCTATATCTCTTTCATATTCAAGAGCCTTACCCATAATATCACTCATGGATTCATTGATGGCAATGGAAAATTACGGATACAAGGTGACGATTATGATCCAAGTGCTCGCCGCACTACTTCCGTTGCTTACGAGACAGATATTGCAGCTATACTGAGTTTAATTCCTTGTAAAAAATTGATTTTTATTGATGCTTGTTATAGTGGTGGCTCTAAAGGCGATAATGATGAAGTGGATAGAAAAATAAGAGAATTAAGTGCAAAAAGAGGGTTCACCACTTTCGTTTCCAGCCAAGGAACAGAAGCGTCTTATGAAGATGATGCCTGGGAGAATGGTGCATTTACAGAAGCAATTACAGAAGGACTTTTTAACGCTAGAGCCGATGCAGATAATAATCGCCTGATTACTATTCAGGAGCTGTGGCAGTACCTGCAAGAAAGGGTCCCTAGTTTAGTAAAAAAAGAAAAAAACAAACCGCAGCATCCTAGATTATTAAGCAATGATTTGGGGGATGCTGCTATTTTTTCTGTAAAGTGAAGAAAATAGTCGGATAAAATATGTTAAACATGAAACGTTTTTTAATAGTATTTTCTTGTTTGTTCAGCTTTATGGTTTATGGACAAGCACAAGTGAAAAACATTAGAGCCGAAGTAGAGGATTCTGGTGAAAAATTTAGAATTACCTACGATTTAGACAAAGATGGAAAAACTGCTTTGTGGGATATTTCTGTAATCGCTACTATTGATGGAGTACAGGTCATACCAAGTGCTAGATCTTTAAGTGGCGATATTGGACAAAATATAAAACATGGTAGGAAAAATACCTTTGTTTGGGATGCCTACATTGATGTAGAAAGTATCGACGGAGCAGTTAGTTTTGATATCAATGCGACACCAAGCATTATCCAAAATCCACCTAGCACCGATAAATTAATTGGTATGGGCGCAGCAGGAGTTGGAGCAATATTAGTCGGTGTTGGACTAGTAAACCTAAATAATAGCGACGTAAAGGAGTATAAAGAAACATGTGATCCTTCCAAGGTTGATGCTCAAAATTCTAAGGATTTTATCGAAACAGCAGGACAATCGCCTTGTGATCGTTTATACCTAAAGGCCAATGATGCCACCAAAAGAGGGTCTACTTTGGCAATTATAGGTGGCGTAGCAGTTGCGGTAGGGAGTTATTTTCTAATTAAAAAACCGATTTATCAAAAGTGGCTTGCCACTCAAAATAGTATAGGCTTGCACATTCAGCCTATTCTTGAATTACAAACAACTTATCAACAAGCAATGCCTGGCAGTAACATAGGCATAAGCCTAAGCTATACCTTAGGTAAATAAGTAGATAGAATAGATTCTTTAGAGATAGTAAATTTGATTTGTTTTTTTATTAAAAAAACAAATCAAATTCGCTCCCTCTAAAAACGCTTTCTGCATAATATACTTTTTATCCGCCATTTTAGATGAAAAAAAGGGTAGAAAAAATACATGAAAAAGATAGCCATTTCAGAAGCAATTATTCCTAGCATAACGACCGCACAAATGATAGAAGTGGATAGGCTAATGATGGAGGAGTATAAAATTTCTTTACTTCAGATGATGGAGAATGCAGGGCGTTGTTTAGCCATTGTAGCGATTGAGCAATTTTTAAAAAAAGAATTATCTACTAAAAAAGTGATCGTCTTGGCTGGTACAGGTGGTAATGGAGGCGGGGCATTAGTCTGTGCTAGAAGACTCCATAGTTGGGGCGTGCAGGTAAGCGTTTTTCTGACGGCAGATGCTACCAAAATGACTCCTGTTCCTAAACAACAGTTAGCTATTTTACAAAGGATTGGTCTACCCATAAAAAGTGGAAAAGAACTAGCAACTACACAAGTAGCGGATTTAATAATAGATGGTATTATTGGTTACAGCATTAAGGGCGACCCTTATGGTTTGCCCAAAGAGATGATTGATTGGGCGAATAAGCAAGATGCACCTATTCTTTCTTTAGATACGCCATCTGGTTTAGGATTAACGACTGGAAAAATACATACTCCTACAATAAAAGCAAATGCAACGCTTACTTTAGCTTTACCAAAACAAGGACTATACAGTCAAACAGCTCAGGTCGTAGTAGGTGATTTATATTTGGGAGATATTAGTGTTCCACCAGAATTGTATAAAGAACCAAGTTTACAAGTAGAGGTATCTCCTTTACTATTTTCAAAAGCGGATATATTATTTATTAATTCAATAACAAATACTACTATGAAGAAAAAAGCCAAAAAAGATAAGATTAGCAAAAATAAAAAAGATAAAGCCAAAAAGAAATCGTCAATAGCCAAAAAAAATAAGACTAGTAAAAATAAAAAAGATAAAGCTAAAAAGAAATCGTCAAAAGCTAAAAAAGATAAGACTAGTAAAAATAAAAAAGATAAAGCTAAAAAGAAATCGTCAAAAACTAAAAAAGATAAGACTAGTAAAAATAAAAAAGATAAAGCTAAAAAGAAATCGTCAAAAGCTAAAAAAGATAAGAAGAAAAAAGCTAAAAAAAATAAATAATCGTAAGTTTTTATAAAACGCTTAAAATATAGCTTATTCCATTAAATTTAGTACGATTTTATCTCTATGCTCGCTTCTCTGCGCTCTATTCTAAATAGTTAGGTGCTTACTTTATTTCTATGTAGCAAAATCAAACCAAATCCAGTTTGTTTTTAGTATTAATTTTCAAAAATCAAAAACTATGTATGGACAACCAAATTCTATCAATGATACACCTCTCAGAGGGAATGGAAAAGAAATTTTACTTCGATTTTCTATTGACAATTTTTTAGCTAGAAATAAAAAATGGAAGGCAGAGATTAAAGTTATAAGCAATGGAGTCACTTCTATTTTAGGAAGCGTTGAAAAAATTAAATGTTTATCAAAGGATATAAAATATAGAATTTTTTCAGATTTATTTGCTAATTTGAGTGCGCTGAAATTTCAAAAATTAGAGTCCTTAAAAATAGCAATAAGCACTTTGGAAGAACGATTAAAGCGGCAAAAAAATAATAAATGCCCTTTTAACTGTCAAGAGACTATTGCAGAAGAACAAATAGACATTGAGAGAAGACTGGAAAGGGTACAAAAAGAATTTATAACTATAAAGCAGCTTGTCGTTCGTGAAAAAGAAAAGCATAATGAATAAGTGCAAAAGTAGGAGGCTATTATGGATAGGCTGTATAGACTAAGTTTCGCTGAAATTAAATTTAAATAAAAATCGTAACTGTTCAGAATAGAGAGCAGAGAAGTGAGATTAGAAACTAGATAAGTCTACTATTAACCTTTTACAGGATTTATCAAAGAGTCCTTTTAATAAATAATAGTTTGGAAGAATTATTGCAAAATTGTGGATATGTGGCAGCCTATATCGGTACTTTAATAGAAGGCGAATTGTTACTTTTAACAATAGCACTGGCTGCTAAGGTGGGGTATATGAACTTCTATGGTGCTATGGGCATGGCTTTTTTAGGAGCCTATACCAGAGATTGGTTGACCTTTTTACTTGCGAGAAAATCAGGACGAGCGATTATTAATAAAAAACCGTCCCTAAAAAATAAATTGACGAAAGTTAATGGCTTGATGGAAAAAAATCCAACCCTTATTTTAAGTACCTATCGTTTAATTTATGGTTTTACAACACTTATTGTGTTAATGGCAGGAATAAGTGGTATCTCTATGAAAAAATTTGCCCTATTTAGTTTTATTAGTAATACTTTATGGATAGTGGTCATAGGCGGATTAGGGTATTTCTGTGGAGAGTTGATGATTGAAAATTTAGAACAAGCAGGAAATCATCAAGAATATGTCATTGGATTTTTAGGAGTAGTTGGTTTGTTGTATTGGTTTTTCCATAAACGAAAAATCATTCGAGATAATGGTAATTTTCTTACAGGGCATTAAAACTAGATTTTGGTTGGATTAGTCTTTGGTCGCTATAAATAATAATACTTGTTAATTTGCAAAAAACAAATCGCTCAACCAAGCGTATGCGATGGGGGAGTTCTTTTGGGGAAGAAATTTGAAAATTTTCTTCCCCAAAAGAACTCCCCTCTTAATTGGTAGAAATACAGAATATTAATTTTATTTAATTCGATGTATTACTAAAGACTAAAGATTTTCGGCTAAAGTCTAAATTAAAACGTAGTTTTATATATGGAAAGTATCGCTAAATTTTTAATCTGGGTTGTCTTATTAATTGGGCTTTGGGGCTCTTTTGATTTAGCTAAAGAGGATTGGCTAATTGGAGATGTATGCCCAAAAATAGTAGGAATTCCCGCTTGCTATATTATTCTAGGTTGTTTTACGTTAGCAGCCCTTTCTCATACCAATATATTAGGAGATAATTTTTGGTTATATTTTATTGGAGCTGGTATAGCGTGGAGTATTGCCACTTTCGGGACAGTAGGGCAGATAGCTGGTTGGGTAGCTTGTCCCAAAACAGCAGAGGGCATCCCTATGTGTTATATTTCTTTTGCTATGTTTTCCACCTTATTATTATTAAAATTTGGACAGTTACAATTGCATAAATTATGAATCCTGAAATTGCTCATATTCGCAAGCATGAGGTATTTGCCGATTTAACAGAAGAAGAATTGGATGCTATCTCCAATATTATTATGGTGAAAACCTTTCAAGAAGGAGAGGTCGTATTTAACTCTAGTAGAAGACCAAGATTTCTGTATTATATAAAGACAGGTCGCCTCTTGCTCAAGTTACTTAACAATCAATATAAAAATTTAGTCCCTGGAGAATTATTTGGAGAAATTGGTCTATTAAACACCAATATTCGCTCGGGAACAGTTTCCGCTTTAGAACCTACAGAAGTCATCAAAATATGCGGTACTCGGCTCTTTAATGAAGAATTCGTTTCACCAAAAACAGCCTTAAAAATAGTACGAGTATTAAGCAAACGAATCACCAACTATCTAAGGACAAAAGAGCAAATTTCTACCGAAGAACTTATTGACCAAGGAGAAAATGATCATATAGAATTCAAATCTACCTTACGTTGGAATATACATACCAATGCAAAAGATAAAGCTATAGAAAAAGCTTTTTTAAAAACAATCGCTGGCTTTATGAATTCAGCTGGTGGCACTTTACTAGTTGGGGTAGCAGATGATGGCAAGATACTAGGATTAGAACAAGATCAGTTTGCTAATCACGACAAACTATTATTGTATCTAACCTCTATCGTTAAAGATCGGATTAATGCTTTTCATTTAATGTTTTTACATTTTTCTATTGAGCCGATTAACGATATTGATATTTTGCGAATTGATTGCGCCCCTAGTACGGAGCCTGCTTATTTGACAGATACTAAGGTGGATCATTTTTATATACGGACTGGTCCTGCTACCACGGACATGCGCCTGAGTGAGGTGTATGATTATGTGAAAGAACGATTTTATAAGTAGCACTTTGTTTAAAACGATTAACGAAATTTCGTCGTTTTTTAAACGAAATCTGTCTCTATTCTCACTTCTCTGTTCTAAAAGTAGACGATAGCAATTTTTGTTTTTGCCTATGCAGGTATAAACCCATAAACTATGTTCAGGATAAATTTTACTTTTCTAATAATTATACTAGGAGTATCCCATCTTACAGCACAAGATTTATCAAGTCGCTATCTGGAATCTGTAAAATCGGTGGTGACTATATTTACGACGGAGTTCAAATTTGCTAATGGCGGTATTAGTCCTTCAGAGTCCTTAGGGTCTTTAGGGTCAGGCGTTATTATTGATACATCAGGACTCATTTTAACCGCTGCCCATGTAGTAGAAACAGCTAATGTTATTAAAATAAAACTATATAATGGTGTCATCTATGATGCCGAAGTTATAAGAACTATTCCGAGTGCAGATATTGCTATGGTGAAAATTACGGAAGCGGTAACTAGTCTTAACGCTGCACCCCTTTTAGAAGGATATGAGGATTTAAAAATAGGTAATCGAGTATATGTCATTGGTGTTTTTCCAAGCTCAAATTCTAGATCAACGACTTTGGCTTGGGGGAGATATTATTCTTGAGATTTTGGGTGCCAAATGTGATGGACCTCATTCTCTTGATGCCGTAAAAAAAGCTATCCAACTACTAGAAAAAGGAGACAGTATCCATATCAAGGTTTTGAGAAAAGGAAAAATAGTAGACCTTGTAAAGGTAATATAAGTAAATGGCTATATTGTTTTATGGCTATATTGTTTACTGACTAGACGTGGCAATCAGCAATATAGACATCATTGTGAAGTTATTTTTGTCCTAGTACTTACTTAGAACGTTGAAAAATAAATTTATAAAAATTTATTTTTCTAATGTTCCGTCCTGTGTTAATATTATTTTTCCGTCTTTTTCAACTGTAAGTGTAATATCTGGTGAGTCTCTTGTTCCAAGTCTATTTCGATAAATCTTGTAGGTATAGTTATTATTATCAAATGTAATAGTGTGATTTCCACCACTCCCTTGAAATGTTAATTCTCCATTGTCTAAAATTAAGTCTGGCTTTGAAGATTCTTTTTCACTTATTTTCCAAGAAGCATATCTGTATTTGTGATTAGTTAGTTCGTCTATTCTAATCAAATACTTCTCCGTTTTTATTTTGAAAATCGGCTTTTCAAAAGTTTTTAAGGAACTATGCAAGTTTTCTTTTTCCTTACCTATTAAATCATTCATTAGTTTCTTTTCAAAGTCACTTTGATAGGTGACCGAAGTTATTTTCCCGTCAGAATTTGCTATCCACACAGTACCATTGTCAAACATAGTTCTCGAACCCATCTTAGACCATTGGTCAATTTTAGCGTTAGCAATTTTTTCAATAAGAATTTTATCAAATACTTCACTAAAACGCTGTCTAAATTCTTCTCTGTCTTTTATAGGTGGTATTGGATCTTTTCTGTTTAAAGGATATTTGATTTTGCTTGAAATTTTGTCAATGTTTTTCTCTTTGAATAAAGACATAATATTATTGATGTTATCAATTTTGTCTTCTTTAGGTTCTTCATGGTCGGCAAGCTTCTCTTGTTTTAGTGTTCGCTTCTCTGTCGGCTTAGTTGAATTTTCCTCTGTCAACTTGTTTTTACTATCCGTTTGGTTACACCCAAACAGAAAAAGTCCCAATACTATAAATACCAGATTTAAATTTTTCATTCTATTCTATTTTTGTTTATTTCTCTTTCAACATTCGCATAACCTGTTCGGGTATTTTCTGTAAATCTAATAACATCAACCCATCCAAGGCATCTGAAAAATTTGGGTCTAAATTAAAACTAATAAATCGAGCGTTTAGTTTAGTATATTGTTTTAATAAAACAGGCACTTTAATATGAGTAGGTTCAATAGCCGCCATGAATTTCTCTAAATCCTTTAGCTCAGGACCAATGTTCGGAAGGCTATTCTTAGGAGTTAATTGAGGAACAAATGGCGTTCTTGGCTGAAAGTAAGGAGCTATATCTTCATTAAAATAATGCTGCTTTACAAAATCAACAATCATAGACTTAGAGGTGTGGGAATAATATTTACTAATACTTACGGGGCCTATTAAGTAGCGGTAATAAGGGTGCTTCAATAAAAAAAATAAAATACCTTGCCACAACAAGAAGAGGGGCAAATAGCTTTTTTGATAAGCTTTAGTGATATAGGAACGTCCTAGTTCTAAAGATTTTTTTAGAATGGGGTAGGCTGGTTCTTGAATACCAAATAAAGAAGCTATATAAAAACCGTTAACTCCATATTCTTTAAAAATGGTATCTCCTGCGCCTACTCGATAGCCTCCGACAATCTGCTGTTTCTCGTTATCCCATATAAATAAATTGTAATAATATTTATCAAATTCATCTAAATCTAATGCTTTACCTGTTCCTTCTCCCACCTCTCGGAAAGTTTGCTCTCGTAACCTTCCTATTTCCTTTAAGATGTTAGGTGTTTTATGAGTTTGGATAACATAAACTTGAAATTTTCCCCGTTCAATATAGCACGCTTCTGTAGGAATTGCTGCAACTTCTTCAGAAAGGAGTTTTTTGGAAACGGGCGAAATAATTTTTTCCATCTATGCTGTTTTGATTTAGACAAAAAAAATTAATAAAGTAGTCGATTTTAGGCTAGTCATTTTTTCTTGTAAGAGGTTCTAAAAAATTAAACATAGCAGGGCTACGGTTCATTTTTTAGGATTTCTTAGAAGGAAAAAGGATAGTCTAAAATGGCTAATTTATTAATTTAGTTTGCCTTAGTGTTTAGTCTGCACAAAGTGGCATATTTTCAAATAACCATTTAGGCCCTAATGGGCAGATACTACTAGGCGATGTATGAATAATTTTCCAATCAGCCATTTGAAAAACTGCTCCACGTAGTTGAATATGATCGGCAGTATAGGCCAATAAATCTTGATTGATACTTTTTCCTTTTTCTCCCAATAAAATATAATAGGCTCGTTCTCCCTTATTATTTTTACTTTTAAAAATAGCAGGAATGCCCCCAGATAAACAACGTGCAGCACAGGACTTATGTGTTTTTCCAGACCCCGGTTGCATCACTCCAAAGAAGCATTTAGGGTCTATGATTTCCCCTCTTAGTTTTTGTACCCCTAAAGTTTGGTTTACCACAGAAGAAGTAGGAACAGATTTGGATAAACCTAAATAGGCAGCTGCCCCTTCTGTTAATTCTAATACCTTCTTTCCTTCAAAATGAGACAAGGTACCTTTTAATTGGATAGACTTATTGTTTAATGGAATTTTAGCATTTTTTTCCATCTCTTTGATTACGCCCATTGCACTAAATTTTCCCGCATCAACAAGTAGCAGATGTTGGATAGTTAGTCCGTCTCCCTTCACTCGTAGCATGGGGACAGGTTCGGTCATCAAAACGCCTTCAAAGGTTGTTAGTTGACCAAATTCAAAAATAGCTGTTGCATTTTCTGCGGGCTGTCTTCCATAATTGAGGAGCAAGGCAACTACCAACACTAAGGGTACTAATAATAGTAGAAATTTCTTTGTTGATTGTTGATAAGGTTTTGGTGTCTTTCCTGACCAACCAATGAAAAAGGGATCTTGGTCTTCATTCATGTTGTGTTTTATTAAGTTATTAGTGTAGTATTATTAATTGCTGATTAGGGGTGTAAAGAGAACTTTTCCAACTCTTTTTTTCGTCTAAAATAGCGGGTAAAAAGTATATTTGGTAGAAAGCTTCTTTAGAGGGAGTGAATTTGATTTGTTTTTTGCAAAAAAAACAAATCAAATTCACTCCCTCTAAAAAAATCTATCAAATTTACTATTTGTCTGATGCCAAGAATTGGCAAAAAATAATATTCAAAAATTTATAATTTGATGGTTATCAAAGTCTAAAATAAGTAATCAATCAATAATTAAAAACGAGCTGTTGGTCTTTCTGTCCCTTCAGGATAAGGCGTTGGATTGACCAACACATTTCCACCAACCACCTGAACATCATAAGTAGCTATCTTTTCTGTAAAAGGGGGAGGAGATTGGCCATTATGCGGAGCGTATTGATACCCATGCCACGGACAGGTAATACAGCCATCTACAATTTTACCTTCTCCTAGCGGACCACCTTGGTGCTTACAAAAATTATTAACCGCAGATAGTTGTCCCTCATATTTATAAATAGCGATAGTTTCTCCTGCTACCTTCACTATTTTGGCCCTGTCTTCTTTAATATCTTGAAGGCTACATACTTCATAAAATCCTTTGGCTGCCAAATGTTGACTTTTCAATTGTTGTAGCTGGTTTTTTCGAGCTGCTAGGAAATGCAAAACCAATAGTACACTCGCTCCCACCAATACCACTATATTACTAAGCCCTCCATTTTCTACACCTACTCCTAGCACTACATGCCCAACAATAAGCGCATAGGCTAGATAAACCAGTCTATGCAAGGACTTCCATACCTTTGGTGTTAAGTTCTTCAACCAAAAGTCATGACTAGAAGCGGCCATTGCGAACAAAATAAGTAAACCTATAAAACCTAGTATTTGAAAAGGGAAATTCCGAAAACTATCATAATTCGGGTTAGCCGTAAATAGAGAAGTAATAGGGTCGGTATCACCCAACGCATGAAACATTATCAAATTGAAGAGTCCATGGATAAGTGCAATAAAAAACATGGTAACGCCTAAATGACGGCGGTTGTATAGTAAGGGGAGAAATCTATTATTAATACGGCATAATGGACCTATGGCTAAAATAATATGTAGCATTAAAAAAGCTAAGGTGCCTGTTGCTCGAATCAATAGAGTTTCGATGGATACCAATGGATTGAAAAAAAGATGCAAACTGCTAAAAATCAGTAAGTAAAACACCATGAATGCTAAAAAAGTAAGATCATATTTCTTTTTCCGTCCGCTCCATTGAACTGTGGTATAACTAGTACTCATTTTGACAAAGTGATTTTATCTGGCTTTTAGCTATTAGTCTTTAGTCTTTAGTGGGAGCCTGCCAAGTACTAGGAGATTATCATAATATTTAGTTTATACTCGTCTTTTTTATTCGAGTGTAAAGAAAGTATTTAACTAATTCCTATTGCCAAGCATAAGCGTACTAAAGACTAAAGACCAATGGCTAAAGACCAGTTTATAAAATAGATGATTTATGATTTTTTCAATAAAAACGGCCATAAGAAAATGGCACCAGGTAACCATACTAATTTTGTAAATAAACTAGCTTGACCTGCAATAGGATCTATCTTCTTAATCTTTTTCAAAAAAAAGAAAATACTAAATAAGAAGCCTATGGCTAAATAGATGTAAAAAATGGTACTAAAAATCATTAGAGTGGTTTTTATATTGTTTTGATGTTAGTACTCAATGAGTAAATGACGAAATGTGAAAATGATTAAATGTGGGGTGCTCATCCGTGGAAAATAATCAACTTTCTCGAAGATGCGCCACCTATTTACTCATTTATTCATTCTATCATTTACTCATTTATCCTTTAATTCCAGCATAAGAAATACCAGTAAGTCGGTGCATATCATAATCGAAAGTACTTAAATCACTAGCATTAAATTTAGAAATATCATCATAACCACAAGCTCGTGAAATTACTTTGATAAGGTCATTAGCAGCAGTAAAGAAATTATTTAATTGTTGTGCTGACTTGTCAATTTCTAATCTCGCCCGTAAATCTTCTCGTTGAGTAGCGATACCAACAGGGCAATTATTCGAGCCACAAGCCCGCATTCCCAAACAGCCAATTGCTTGCAAAGCAGCATTAGAAACGGCAATAGCATCCGCTCCCATCATTAAGGCTTTTGCAAAATCTTCGGGTACTCGCAAGCCTCCTGTTATGATGAGACTAATACCTTCCGCTTTCCTTTTATCCAAATGTTTTCTTGCTCTTGCGAGTGCTGGAATAGTCGGCACATTTATGTTATTTCTTAATATAGTTGGGGCTGACCCTGTTCCACCTCCCCGACCATCCAAAATAATATAGTCGGCACCTGCTTCCAATGCAAAATCAATATCAGCTTCTATGCGAGAAGCAGCTAATTTAAATCCAATAGGGATACCGCCTGTTAGTTTTCTAACTTTTTTAGCAAACTTTTTAAAATCTTTCACACCATGAAAATCTGGAAAGGTAGCAGGAGAAATGGCAGATTTTCCTACAGGAAGTCCTCTTACTTCAGCGATTTCACCAACTACTTTTTTACCGGGCAAATGTCCACCTGTTCCGGTCTTAGCACCTTGTCCTCCTTTAAAATGAAATGCTTGTACTTTTTCCAGTTTATCCCAAGAAAACCCAAATTTAGCAGACGCTAATTCATAAAAATAGCGACTATTATTAGCTTGTTCATCTGGTAACATCCCCCCTTCGCCTGAACAAATACCCGTTCCACTTTTTTCTGCTCCTTTAGCTAGGGCAATTTTGGCCTCTCTTGACAATGACCCAAAGGACATATCGGAAACGAATAGCGGCATAGCCAGCTCTAAAGGTTTTTTAGCATTCGGACCAATCACCACTTTTGTAGTTACTGCTTCCTCGTCTAGCAGGGGGCGACTGGATAATTGGGCAGGCAAAAATTGTATATTTTCCCATTTGGGAAGGGTATCCCTATCTACGCCCATAGAAGCGGAGGGACCGTGATGGCCATAGTTCTTTAGTCCGTTTTGAGCTAATTCTTTGATGTAAAGCGTATAAGGTTCTGTAGGTTCGGGGTGGGTATCTGCATAGGCACCTAAATACTGCTCTCTGTTGAAGGGTTGTGGGTGGAGTTCTTCAAAAGCAATAATATCTGCTTTATCAATATACACTACGCCCTCCTTGATGATGGCAGAAAATTTATGGAGCGCTTCTTCATTATTATACTCGCTAACGCCTGTATCTACTCGATAATCCCAATTGTGTACGCCACATATTAAATTGTCATTATCATCTATATGACCATCCGATAATAAAGCGCCTCTATGCAAACATCGTCCGTATAACACGGATACCTTATCATCAAATTTTGTGATGACCAAATCTGTGTTTTCTACTAAGGCATGACTCGGCTGCCTATCCTGTAAGTCCTTAAATTTTAGGAGTCGGATAGGTTTTAAAAATTGTTTGTAGGTTTTTTCTATCATAAGGTGATACTATTATTTTTATAGCGTTCTTAATCTTACATTAAGACTCTAGCTTTTTGCTTGCTTTTGGCATCAGGTTCCGAACGCTTTCGGAATAGATTTTTTAGAGGGAGTGAATTTCATTTGTTTTTTATTAAAAAAACAAATCAAATTCACTCCCTCTAAAGAACCTATTTATCTGCCAAATATACTTTTTGACTGCTATTTTAAAATCAATTAATCTCGTTGTACAGCATGTACCTTATCTATCGCAGGATTTGAAAGAAGTTGTTGCGAACCATCAGGATAACTAATGGAGGCCGTTTTTACTTCCGTCTCCAATCCTAATCCGAGCGTTACCGTACTGGTTTGGTCACTAGCCAGTCCTTCTCCAATTACATAAAAATCTGATATTTTTCTACCGCCTATGGTTTCTATCGTGATGGCCGCACCTGCATAGTCACTTGTTTCAGGAAACCGAAAAGCAATATAGTGGTTTTGATTATCTCCGTTATTAATCAATGCCCGCATAGGGCCATTTAGATTTGTCCAAACCAAATCAGGATAGCCATCTTGATTAAAATCACTAGTGAGTGGCGTAATAGCATAATTTTTATTGATGGTACCCGCTTGTTGTTCAACCGCATCAAAAGTGCCGTCTGCTCGTTGCAACAAAAACCTACAAGGTAATTTGAATAATTGGTGAGGTGGGAAGTCAACATAATTTTCTGCCACCACTAAATCTTGTCGACCGTCCAAATTAAAGTCTTGAAAAATCGCTCCCCAGGAAAATTCAAAGTCAGCAATTTTAGCTTGTTTGGCAGCATCCGTAAATTTAAAATCGCCATCGTTTCTAAATAAAAGCCACTCTGGAACAAATTCTTGTTCTTCTTTTAAATCTCCTCTTGCCAAAAATCTAGGCACAGAAGTACCCGTATTAGAGAAAAATAAATCTACCAAACCATCATTATTATAATCTCCTACCGCTATACCCATTGGATAAGCAAACTTACCTGTTAAAGGATTGGGGGCAAGGGAGTAGGTGCCATCTGTGTTATTCTTGTAGGTTCTTGCTTCCCCTGTATCATAAGCCACCGCTAAATCTAGCCAACCATCGTTGTTCATATCTACAAATACGCCCATAAAGGTATTGTGGATATAGCTGAGTCCAGCCGTTGTTGTTACATCTTTAAAAGTATGGTCTCCTTGATTTTGTAATAATAAACTGGTAGAGCCATATTCCATGTCTGTAAAAATCGTTATCCCTTCCATTTTATCTACGCGAATATAAGTGGCTAGAAAAATATCCGCATCACCATCTCTATCATAGTCGCCCAAAGTCAAAGCAGCAGGAGTTGATTTTTCATTAACAGGCGCATTCAAGTTAATGCTTTCAAAGCCAGAGCCTGTGTTTTTATACCAAAATACACCTGCAGAATTAGCAATCAAAATATCGGTATTTCCATCTTTATCCAAATCAAAAGAAACGGCTCCAATAGTGGTGGAGTTAGCTGGCTTGGCGGGTAGCCCCGCCTTTTGGGTAATATCCGTAAATCCATTGGGACTATACTGGTACAGTTTATCTGCTTGGGTAATCCCCCCGCCAACAAAAATTTCGTCTATACCATCGCCATCAATATCCACTAAGGCAGAAGCCATTAATGGTAAAGACTTGGTCTTATCAAATTCATTGTTGGATGGAAAAGGTAATTCTGTAAAAGTTGGGATTTCTGCTTTAGGGACCGCCAAGTTGCACCCTGGTATGTCTTTTCCATAATTCTTATCTAATTTCTGAGTGGTAGTACCAGTAAAACGTCCCCAATTGATTGCCTTTTCATAAGGATTTTTTGAATCCGAAAAAAAGTACCATGCGGCGGCACCAATAAGCAAAAATAAAAGGCCGAAGAAAAATAAAAGTCCTTTTTTCATTGAATTGAATTTGATTTTAAGTAATCATAAATAGCTCTTTGACTGGCTAGTTGAGGTCGATCATTATGGATATAGGCATTATCTTGTGTTCGGTTTATGGATCTAGCTTTTGCATTATCCGCTAGTTGAAGCTCAATAATTTTTCGTAATTCTTGAAAAATATCGGAATCATATATTGGGAAGACAACCTCTATTCGCCTATCCAAATTTCGAGTCATCCAGTCTGCCGAAGCAAGGTACATTTTTTCTTGTCCATTATTACAAAAGATATAGACTCGTGCATGTTCCAAAAAGCGATCTATAATACTTCTTACTTCTATATTTTCACTAAGTCCTTTGATTTGAGGAATCAAACAACAGATACCTCTAACAATCAATTGTATTTTCACGCCTGCCTGACTAGCTTCATATAATTTGGCAATCATTCCTCGATCCTCTAAACTGTTCATTTTTAAAATCATATAAGCCTTTTTTCCCTCTTGCGCATTTCGTATTTCCTTATCTACTAGTTTTTCAAATCCGTGACGAGAAGTGTAAGGAGAGACAAATATATGTTTGGTTTTAGGCAATAATATTTTTCCCTCTAGCAAGTCGAAAATTTGTTTCACCTCCTCCGATATTTGGATATTCGTTGTTAGGAGCGCGTGATCTGAATAGAGTTTAGCTGTCTTTTCGTTAAAATTACCTGTACCTAGATAGGCATAGTTTTTTAGTTTGCCAGCTACTCTTTTTTGAATTAAAAATAACTTCGTATGTACCTTAATACCTGGATAACTATAGATAACTTTTGCACCAGCTTCTTGTAATTGTTCTCCCCAATATAAATTACTTTCTTCGTCAAATCTCGCCTTTGCTTCTATAAAGGCGGTCACCTGCTTACCTTTAGATAGCGCATGAAGTAAGGTATTCGCTACTTGTGATTTGCTGGCCACTCGATATAAAGTGATGCTAATTTTTTCCACTAAAGGGTCCTCCGCTGCTTCTTGTAACATATTTGCTACATAGTCATATTTTTGATAAGGAAAATGTAGAATATAATCTTTTTTAGAGACTGCTTCCAGTAAGGAGGTTTCTTTTTCTAATAGGGGGTGGGGTAGAGGCGGCATCGGCAAATCATGTAAGGCTGGATTTTTAGTAGGGTCAGGAAAGCCGAAAAAATCATTAAAGTTATGGTATCGTCCGCCGGGTACTAAATCAAATGTACTCAGGTTTAATATTTTTTGAAGCTTCTTTAGTACCGTATTAGGCATCTTTGGATCATACAAAAAACGAGTGGGTAGCCCCGTCGATCTCTTAGCCAAATTCTTTTTCAGTTTTTTGATAAGATCTCCACTGAATTCATCCCCTAGATACAAGGCTGCATCCCTAGACAGTTTTATGGAATATATCCCTTCAATTACTTTATCTTCAAAAAAGGTAGATAAAGAATATCGTATTACATCATCTATAAAAGTAATGTCATGCTGCCCTTCTTGTTTAGAAGGTAAAACAACAAATCGCCCCACTTGCTTATCAGGAATAGTAACAATGGCAATGGTTTTAGTTCCTTTAAAGTGGACGACGAAATACAAGGCGTGATCGTCTAAAAATAAACGCTTGCTTTCAGTTGATTCAAACTGATTTATCAGTACGGGTTTGAGATATGCTTGGACCTGTTCCCTAAAATATTTCTTTATAAATTCCTGATGAAAGGGGGTATATTGGTGCTCCTTAATCAAGTGAATATGATGCTCGGTTAATTGAGCTAATAGAGCATGAAAGATTTGCCCAAATTCTTGCTGTTGCTTTTTTACAATAGCTAAACTTTGTTTAAGTATTTTTTTTGGCTTCAAGCCATATTTTTTCCGCGTCTTTTTCTTCAACTCTTTAAAGCCTCGCATAGCAGAAACCCTTACCCTAAAAAACTCATCTAAATTAGAAGAATAAATTGCTAAAAACTTGAGTCTTTCGTATAGAGGGACACTTGAGTCCTTGGCTTCTTGTAGAACACGGGCATTGAAAGATAACCAGCTATTATCTCTTGCTAAAAAATCTTTTCGATCCATTTATTACTATTAAATCTTTTTGTGAAAACTTATTTTTTTTTGGATTTCGAAGTGAGTAGTCGTGCATCTATTTCCAATTTGTTTATTTACTAGTCACGCTGCTAAACAAATAAACCATTAATGGATTATTTATTGACATAAAACAATAGTACACCAAAGAAAATAAAATGAGTGACATTCATTGCTATAGGTGCAATATGAATGCCTAATGGAGGCAGCCACACTAAAGAAGAGATGACAATTATTAACAGAACAATAGGATTCAAAATGGCTAACCACTTCGGTAATCCTTGTTTATTGCTAAGAATCAACCAAACATAAACAACAGAAAGTGCTGCAACGATAATCCGTAAAACCCACACTAAAATTTGGTAATGGTCCTCATAAGACTGCAAGAAGAATTCATGGTTAGTCGTACCCTTTGTTTTTTGTAATACTTCGGCTGCAAAATACCTAGAAGAAATCCAAACACCTCCTATCCAAAAAGCAAGAATACCTAAAATAAATAAGGTATTAGCCAAGCGAGTACTTGTTTTCGTAAAAAAGGCACGCAAACCATAATACCCTGCAAAATATAAAGGTACACCAATTATTGAAAGGAAGTGTCCTTTGCTGGCTCGTTGAAGTGGTACTTCTTCTAACATCGTTATTTCGCCTCCTGGTCCACCAGGTAAAAAATGCAATAAGTATTCCCCTATCCCTACTATAGTTGCTCCTAGTAAGCCTAGAAAAAGGAAGAATTTGATGTTTACTGAATTCATTTTTTCTTGTTTAAAGAAGATTTATTTTCCACCATTTGACTAAGGAACGGTGTAGAAATAACTTTACACTTTTGGCTGCTTCTTTTATCCCTATTTTTTCCTTTAAAATCCGTCATTATATCGACATAAATCCCAATTTTAAATAAAAAACTAGGAACAAAATAAGCTACCCAAAAATGTAAACTTATTTATACACCGTTCCTAACCTAAAAATATATGACAGCCACCAAATGCAATAATACTAATTACTAGCCCAATCAAAAATACATTATAAGCAATATGAATACGTCTATAGCGATGACTCAAGTCAACGCCTAAATGATGAAGATCTCTTTTGATCGTACCATATAAAAATTCTTTATCTTGCATCATTTTATCTAATGCTTTTTCATAAGCTTCTTCGGGCATTTGGTAATAGTCATCAAAGGTCATTAAGGAGGCTTTTCCTAATTGGACTTGTTTTTCTGAAAAAATACCTGCCCCTAATTTAGGACGAGTGGCAATAACAGCATAAGTAATGGAAACTAAATTGCCAACAGTAAGGGGTAGAATACCATACATTAAGTGTGGCTCACTATTTAGAAGCGGATACAAACTTCCCAGCGTTGCCGAAATCATTATGGCATTAACAGTAATCAGAATATTGGATTTAGTATCTACAATTTGTCGTCGAGCATAAAGATTCCTAGAAGCTAGGCGATACCAAGTTTCAATACCCCGTTCCGGAACACCTTCTACTTTGGCTAGTTTTTTTTGTAAATTTTTTAATTTACCTTCGTCTACTTGAAGGCCATCCATCAAGGCTTGCTTTTCCTTTTTTTTCAATGCCTTCTTTTCTTTTTTTAATGCTTTTTTGTCTTGTTTTGATAGCTTTTCTTCTTTCATGATTGGTATTTACAATCTTAGTAAGGAATAAATTAATACTCTAAGAAAATCTAGCGTCTTAATGTAGAGCTAATGGTTCTTTAGAAATTCAGTTAATTCTGACGGTTCCGCTCTATTGCGGTAGTGTGCGTAAAATCTGGCGCCTTCTCACCTACCTGCTTAGCCTTATGAATGATGCCACTATTCTCAACAGATGTTATTCCTTCTTTATAGGCTCTTTTTTTGTTATCATCTGCTTTAAGTTCAAAATTAGCTTTTTTCTCTTCTAATTTTGATTTTAAGGTATCTGTATTTTGCATATTATTTTTTAAAATATTTAATCAATAATTTGATCAACTAATTACTAACTAGTTATGATATTACTGTTTATTGGCGGTTTGCCGATAGACTAGGGTAGAAGGCGCAATACCAAAATGATTAGGTAAAACTAAATTGGGTTGAATAGTATGGAGTCCGATTTTAATAATTGCTAAGTGATGTAAACAATGTTCATAATTGTATATTAACTCCCTTTCTATACTAGTAACAACTTTATCAGAATCCGTCATAGCGGATTGCAAGAAAATTTTTTCTCCTATTTCTATTTGAGTTAATTTTATTTGGATGGTTCGTATTATTTTTTGAGCCGCAGCAGTATCCGTTTCTATTAATCTGTTTCTGGGGCGACTATCATAATTAATGATTTTTTTTTCTTTCCTCCATAGTAAGCATTGGTAAAGTTCTATATAGTGTCTAGTATGCTGTCCAATAGAAGCATTTAACAATAAAGGAATATGCTTACTATAAGTTGCGTTATCAATTTTACTCAAATAAAAACTAGCATCTGCTAATAATTGATTGGTTGAGAAAATTAGGTTCATAATTTTTATTATTCTAAAACGATTTTTTCTTATTCTTCGGAACGATTCTTAAATACAAGAAATTACAATGATAAGCAAAAAAAATTGATTCATAATAAAGTACTGATAATCAATCAATTGTAAATAGGGTAGTCTGACTTATTTACCGTTTTCTTGGCATTACATTCGTAGTATATAGAAAAATGTTGTGCCAAATATGTAAGTACTCAATGAATAATTACCTACTAGGTTGACCGAGAATACGCAGACTTTGAAAGTTTGAAAAATCATCATTCTCGGTCAGCCTGCTACGCAACTTGTGTGCTTAGTTGTCAACGCTTAGTGCATTATTAATTATTCATTGAGTACTTACCCGCTATTTTACACAAAAAATATATGATTTCAAAAATAAGAGCTAGTCTAAGGCTGCTATTTTTTGCAATAGGTTCTCTTTTTTATATCACTAGATATTTAGTAAAAGCTACTATTGTAGGAAATGATTTACAGCGAGCCCTTCGATTACTATCGCAATGGACTCGGCTGTTAGCGAAAGGGCTAGGTTTGAAAATAGAGGTGCTGGGAACTGTTCCCACAGAAGCAGGATTATTGGTTTGCAATCATCGTTCTTATATCGATCCTTTTTTACTCTTTGGTAGTGTACCTGCGGTGCCAGTTGGCAAAGCAGCAGTTGCAAAATGGCCTATTATAGGCTTAGCTGGCAAATTAGCTGGAGCTGTATTTATTGACCGATCTAGTGTCGAAAGTAGAGCAGCTTCTCGAAAAGCCATTGCGGATAGATTGCAAAATAATTTTTTTGTCATTAATTATGCAGAAGGAACGACCCATACTAATTCACAAACAACTGATTTTAAACCTGGCTTATTTAAAGAAGCAGTTATTGGTCAATTTCTTGTTTACCCTGTTGCCTTAGAATATCAATTAGCAACAGATGCTTGGGTCGGCGATGCTTTATTTATCCCTCATTTTTTGGCGTGTTTTGGAAAGAAAAATACTCTTGCTCGTATCAAGATTGGCCCTCCTTTAACTGGGTCGGATGCGGATTCTTTGCTCCATCAAACAAAAGATTGGATTGATACGGCCCTTTTAGAACTCAGAACTAACTGGTTTGAAAATGGTTAGATGGCTGGATTGTTTGATGATTAGATGGCTGAGTCTACTCTAAAAAGTCGGTTTCTTTGAAAAATCAAAACAATTGCTAATAATTATTCTGTGTAAATGATTGATCTTATT
>ENA-ORXT01002780-ORXT01002780.1-marine-metagenome-genome-assembly--contig:-NODE-2780-length-20301-cov-4.113133_pt1 | contig 20301 bp, 22 predicted proteins | sample MGYA00237868_ERZ511482 | MGnify/ENA metagenome assembly ERZ511482
AAGTAGCTCGGTGGCACGTCGATCAGGCCCGCCAGCTTCACGTCGATGTCGATGCGCTGGGCGAGGGTTAGGCGGTCTTCCTGCGCGTATTCGTAGGCACCGTCTACCATGTAGCCGATGCTTTCGAGGTAGGGGAGAAGTTGCTCGTTGATGACACGGACGCTTTTGCGACGGTCACTAGCGACTACCTCGTCTTCACCGGTTTGCTGCGTCTTCGACTGGGCGTATCCGCCCGCTTTGCTCTCGATGGTCGACATGGAGTTACCGAGGAAGCAGATGGTGATCTCCTGGTTCGCCGCCTGCCACATCGACTTGAAAATCTCCTGTCCCTGTCCGCTGGAGTTTCCGCTTAGGAAGTTCAGTTCGGCACCTTCCGGCACGAGCATGTACCCGGAAGATCCGGCTTCTTTCAGTCCATCCTCCATGGCCACGCGGCTCTGCTCGTTGTTGTACTTCGCGAACCGGAAGACTGCGTTGGAGAGTCGCGGTCGGCGCCCGATCTGGCGGACGATCGGCAGGACGAGTTGGTCGGAGTTCATCTCGCGCCTGCCACAGCGTGTTCGCTGGTTCTGATTGCGTTGGTCATCGTTCTTCTCCACTCGATACAGGTATGTATTGAATACGATCGCGTATGCTTTGGTGGATGTCAAGAGAGCGAACACGGCCGACGCGTGAGGAGACTCGGGACCGGCTCTTCGCTGCTGCTGCGGCGGTGTTCGTGCGAGAAGGAATAGCCGGCGCCAGCATCGAGGACATCTGTACTGAGGCCGACCTGACTCGTGGTGCTCTCTATTCGAACTTTGCCGACAAGAACGCACTCGTCATGGCAATGATCGACGACCACATCGACCGCAGCATGATCGAGATGGAGCGCCTCATCGACATCGCGGCATCGCCGATGGACTTCGTCGGGCTCAGCGAATCGCCCGAACGCCGACGTGATGGCCCGTTCGGTCCCGATCCGGTGCTGCACATGGAATTCACCCTCCATGCGCTCCGCAACCCGGTGAATCGGCCGCGGTTGGCCGAGCATCAACGCCGTTGGCGAGAGGTCATCGCGTCCGTCGTTCGCGCCGATTGTGCCCGTCTCGGCGTCGAGCCGCCCATGCCGGTTGACGACGCGGCTCAAATGATCCTGGCCATGGACAACGGGTACGTCCTCGGCGAGATGATCGAACCAGGGAGTTACATCCCTGGCACGTTCAGCCGCAACATCCTCACGCTGCAAGGTCTCTTCGCGGCAGGAGCGCAAGGGGCGTCTCGTCCGGCGAGCGACTAGGACGTCCGCTTCGGAGGGTCGGTGGGTCGGAGTTCAGGCCTCGCAGATGGGGTTGTGGCCGAGCAGGCAGAGGCCGAGTTCCATGACGCCGCCGATGCAGGGGTCGATGAGCCGGTAGTGGACGCGATTGCCGTCGCGACGGGTGGCCACGATGTTCTGATCGGCTAAACGCTGCAGATGGTTGGACACGCCCTGCACGCTCGCTTCGACCTCCTGGGCGATGTCGGAGACCGCAGCCTCACCTGCCCGGGCGATGACATGCAGGATGCGCAGCCGCGTGTCGTTGGCCAAGATCGCAAAGAGCCGGGACAGCTCGCCGACCTCGAGATCACTCAAGAGCGGCCGCTCGGCCAGGGCCGGGGGAATCACTTGAACTGCATCGCTTGATGTCTTGCTTGACATGGCTTCTCCATTACTACATGATTGAATGTAATAGTTGAAGTCTATCAGTGTTCATCCACTGAGCAGAGACGACCCCACCCCACCCCACCCCACCCCACCCCATAGGAGATGCAGATGTCCAGATTCCAGTTGTCCCTCAATGTCGACGATGTGAACGCCTCGGTCGAGTTCTACACGAAGCTCTTCGGCGTCGGCCCGGCAAAACATCGCCCCGGCTACGCCAACTTCGTCGTCGCCGACCCGCCGATGAAGCTGGTGATCGTCGAAGACGAAGGCACGCCCGGGTCGATCAACCACGTCGGCATCGAGTTCGAATCCGGCGAAGAAGTCGCCGAACGCACCGACCAGGTCACGGCCGCGGGCCTGCCCGTCGAAGTCGACGACCCACACACCTGCTGTTTCGCCGCACAGGAAAAGGCATGGACCCAAGACCTCGACGGCGTCCCGTGGGAGCTCTACACCGTCGTGGCCGACACCGCCGGTTTCGGAGCGAGCCCGCGCGGCGGCACGCCGCTCGACGTCATGCTCCCACCGGTTGCCCTCGCCGAACTGCAAGCCGCACTCGACGATGACTCGATCGTCGTGATCGACGCTCAGGGCGACGGCGGGTACGAGACCGCCCACATCGATGGCGCCATCGACTTCGGCCTCGACACGGTCGTCGAGCAAGCTGCCACCGAGATCGGTGACCTGGACCGCCGCGTCGTTCTGTACTGCACCGATGCCGACTGCCTCGGCGCCGAGTTCGTCGGCACGCTCCTTGTCCAAGCTGGTTACACCAACGTGGGCCGCTATCCGGCTGGTGTCGCAGGATGGCGTGCAGCCGGACTCCCCGTGGTGACTGAAGGGTGAACATCGAGATCGCAGCGACGATCGAGGCCGAGCCGGGCCCAACGACCGCTCGGCTCGGTCTCGCTGATCGGCTGCAACCACTCATCCTGCTCGCCTCGATCGGTGGTGGGCTGGCCCTCGGTCGCCTGCTGCCGGGCATTGCCGACACCGCAGCGACAGCGGTGTCGGTCGGGGTGTTCGTGCTGATCACGCTCGTCATGCTGAACGTCAACCCGCGCAACGTCGGGACCATGCTCGAACGCAAACGGTTCCTCACTGCGGCGATCGTGTTGAACTTCGTCGTCAACCCAGCAATCGCCTGGGCGCTGGGCAGCGTGTTCCTCTCCGGACACGACGACCTCCGCATCGGGCTCATCCTGTTCCTCGTCACCCCGTGCATCGGTTGGTACCTCATCTTCACCGAGCTGGCCGGCGGCGACACCGAACTCGGCGTCGGCCTGCTCGGCATCAACGTGATCCTGCAAGTCCTGCTATTGCCCGTCTACCTCGCCCTCTTCGTCGGTGGATCAGCAACCGTCGACGTCGGAACCATCGTGGAGAGCGTGCTGCTGTACCTGCTGCTCCCGGCCGTGTTGGCTGGGCGCATTCGAGCGTGGTGGGCGTCTCGCAGTCGGGTCGCTGCCGATGAGCAGGAGCGGCTGCACGTGTCGGAGTTCAAGACCCTGACGCTGTCGCTCGTCATCGTTTCGATGTTCGCGTCCCAGGCCGACGTGATCTTCGACGAACTCGAGTCGGTGCAGCGCCTCATCGTCCCGATGGTCCTGTTCTTCGGACTGGCCTTTGCACTCGCGCTCTTGGTCGCTCGGCGACTTGGACTGCCACACGCTCAGACAGCGCTCCTCGTCTTCACCACGACCTCGCGCAACAGCGAAGCCTCACTCGCGATCGCGGCGACAGCGTTTGCCAGCCCGCTGGTCGCACTGACGGTCGCCCTCGGCCCGGTCCTCGAACTCCCGCTCCTCATCGCCATGACGCGCCTGCTCCAGACTCGTGTTCGAAGGGCGTTCGGCCAGACATCGACGTGAGTGGGTTGCGTCACGTTCGTGCCTGTCCCCGGTGTGACTGGTCAGCGCAGGACGATGCCGGGGGTGCCCGCGGCGGCTGATCCGATGTGGGCGGCGGTGTGGCCGGTGGCTGCCAACTCGGCGAGCGCGTCGGCGGTCTCGCTCGGGGAGATCCCGAACACCAGGCCGCCGGAGGTCTGCGCATCGGCGGCCAGCAGTTGGTGCAGTTCCGAATGATCCCCGACATCGACGAAATCGAGCGCCCACTCGAGGTTGCGTCGGCTGCCGCCCGGCATGATCCCGTTGCGGGCGTGCTCGACGGCGCCGGGCAGGAACGGGATCGCATCGAACTCGACGGTCACCGACACCTCGGATTCGATCGACATCCGGCCGAGGTGGCCGAGCAGCCCGAAGCCCGTGACGTCGGTGGCTCCGGTCGCACCTGCGTCGACGGCCAGTCGCGCGCCGACGTCGTTGAGTCGGACCATCGAGGCAATCGCAGCAGCAGCCTCGTCGTCGGTGGCCGCACCGGACTTGATCGCCGTGGTCAACACGCCGACACCGAGTGGCTTGGTCAAGATGACGTCGTCGCCCGGGCGCAAGCCGCTGTTGCGCAGGATCCGGTCCGGGTGGACCATGCCGGTGACCGACATGCCGTACTTCGGCTCGGGGTCGTCGATGGTGTGGCCGCCGACGATGGCGAAGCCGCCCGCCGAAGCGATGTCCTGGCCGCCGGCCAACAACTCCGACAGCAGGTCGGTCGACAACTCGTCGGTGTTCCACCCGACCAGGTTCAGGGCGAAAAGCGGCCGAGCCCCCATTGCATAGATGTCACTGACGCTGTTGGCCGCGGCGACGCGCCCCCAGGTGCGCGCGTCGTCGACCACCGGGGTGATGAAGTCAGCGGTCGACACGATCGCCTGATCGACGTCGATCTGCCAGACGGCGGCGTCATCACCGGTGTCGGGGCCGACGAGGAGGTCGTCGGGGTGTTCGGATTGGAGGTGGCGCACGACGTGCGCCAAGTCGCCAGGGGCGAGTTTGCAGCCTCAACCGGCTCCGTGACTGAACTGCGTCAGCCGGACGCGGTCACGTGTGTTCTTGTCGTCGTTCATGGCAACACCCCCCTCTCGATCTGTTCGTTCTGGTCGACGGTCGTTCGGTGTGAGTCAACCAGCGGAAGCGGTCGCAGATACCCCGAAGTCGAGATCGACCATCAACTCGTTCGCGATGTCTTCCAGCGCATCGCGGAGCTCGTCCTGGCTCAAGTCGTTGGGAATCCGCAGCGTGGCACGAGCCTCGAAGAGCGGCTCGCCTGACATCGGTGCCGACGTCGTCTGCGTGTCCAGCTCGAGGATGCTGACGTTGCGGCTGGCGAGTGCCGCCGAGATCTCGCTGACGATGCCAGGCCGATCTTGCCCGACGAGCTCGAGGCTCATCAGCCCATCAGTCGGCGTTGCATCGGTGCCGTCGTCGGTCGATGCAATGGCGACTTGGACGTCGAGGAATCCCTGTGCGCTGATCGCATCGAAGCTGGCCGTGAGCGATGCGACCTGGTCGTCAGGCGCGGACACGACGACGATGCCAGCGAACTGGCCGGCGACACGAGCCATGTGGCTCCGATCCCAGCTCCCGCCGTGTGCGGCAATCGGCGCTGCGAGTGCATCGACGAGCCCGGACTTGTCGTTGCCGATGACAGTGAGCACGAGTGTCGCCATGCCCGAAGTGTCGCACGCCGACACCGCGGCGGCAGAAGTTTTCTACACAATCGACACCAGATGTGCGACGGTATGCGATCGTCAACGATCTGGGAGCGAACATGCAGACAACTCCGTCTCGAAGCCGTTGGGCTGCGATCGGCGCCGCCATCGCCATCACACTGGGTGCAGGTGGTATCGGCGTCACCCAGGCGCTGACCGAAAGCGGTGAGAAAGCGATCTACTCACCAATCGAGCCGTGCCGGCTGGTCGACACTCGTCCGCCGCCCGATCGCGTCGGCCCGCGCGTTGTTCCACTCGGCGCGGACGAGACATACACGTTGTCCGGTTGGGACGACGTCGGCGGCTGCGCTCTGCCGTCAGACACCACGGCATTGTCGCTCAACGTCACCGCAGTCAACGCAACGCAACCAACATTCATCACGCTGTATCCCGCCGATGCGCCGGCCCGGCCGCTTGCATCCAACCTGAACCCGGTGCCTGGTGCCCCGCCGACGCCGAACGCCGTCACTGTCGGCCTCGATGCCACCGGTGGGTTCGACATCTACAACAAACAGGGCAGCGTCGACATCATCATCGACGTCGTCGGCGTCTACGAAGACCACAATCATGATGACCGCTACTACACCAAGGCCGAAGTCGACGCGATGACCTCGGCGGCGTCGGCAACACGAACCATCACCCTCCCGCTGGAATCGGACAATCAAGAGGTGCTCTCGGCCGAAATCACCACCGTCGACAGCTCGTCGCTGGTGGTCGTTGCGGCGATCGAAGCCAACGGAGATGGTGGTGACGACGACAACATGAACTGCAACTTCGACGTCGACGGAGTCATTGGTCTCCGTCAGAGCATCACGATTCCGCAGGGCGTGAGTGGTTCCTCCGAAGGCGTGTTGACGATGACGCAGGTGTTTCCGGTCACCGCTGGCACTCACACGATCACAGTCGTTTGCAACAAGGCTCCAGAATCCGGTACCAGCGTCGAGAGCGCGTCCCTGGTGGCGCTCGCCACGAGCTGACAACAGCCCGAGCGCGTCAGCGGATGGCGTCGATGGAATCCACGATCGGGGCCAGTTCCATCGGCGTCGCGCCGTGCATGATCACGGCGTCGGCGCCGAGGTCGAACTGCTCCTCTACCGCCGCTGCGCAGGCCGCCGAGCTGCCGGTCGCCGCTGGCGCCAGCCATTCGTCGGGAAGCAGCGTCGCGATGTGTTCGAGCTGTTCGGTGGTCGCCACAGCATCGATCGACCCACCGATCGTCGACACCAGATCGTCGGACCGGAAAGCAGCGAGGACGGCGGGGTCCCAGCGATTGGTCGCCACCATCAGGTCGCCGTAGGCCTGGAGGTAGGTCCCGAGCCGGCCGACGGTCTTCTTCAAACGGAGCGGCTCGGCAATGTGATCACCGATCGTCGCGAAGCAGGACCAGACTCGAACGTCGTCGGGGTCGCGGCCGGCCTCTGCGGCCGACTGTTTGACCGTGGCCACGCACCGTTGCAGCGTCTCGTCGGTGAAGAACGTGTGGAGGATCACGTTGTCGAACAGGCGGCCGCCGAGTTCGAGTGAGTTGGGTCCGAACGCGACGAGCGACAGCGGAATGTCCTCGTCGAACGTCGGGTCGAGGCGAAGGACCGGATAGCTGCCGATCGGGCCATCGTGGCCGATCACCGTCTCGCCGTGCCACAGCCGCCGCATCAACAGTGCGAAGTCCTCCATCTGAGCGGTCGTGATCGGTGGGATACCGAACGCCTTGAACATCGGAGGAATGCCCCGCCCGATGCCGAGAGAGAACCGTCCGCCGGTGAGCCGATGCATGGTTGTGGCATACGACGCGGTGACGATCGGGTGCCGCGTGCTGTGGTTGGTGGCGGCGGTGATGATGTCGATCTCGGTCGAGATCGCTCCGGCTGCGCCGGACAGCGTCGCTGCCTCTTTGATGTTGAACCGCTCGGAGATGAAGGCGGCTCCGAGACCCAGTCGCTCGGCTTCGATGACTTCGTCGATGAGGTCGCGAGGCGACTCGGGTGCCCCGGCGAGTGTGTAGAAACCCAGGTTCGGATGCCGCGGTGCCATCAGGCGACAGTAATTCGGTCATGATCGAGGGATGCCAGTCGCGCACGTGAACACGACATCTGGCGAGGGCATCGACCTGTACCACGAGATCCACGGTCTCCCGGACGCCGACGACGGTGTTCCGGTCTTGAACATCGGCGGGAGCGGTGGCGATCTTCGTCGTACCTTCCCGGATCGGCTTCCGCTGAACAAGCACTTCCGAGTGCTGTCCTACGATCAGCGGGGGTTGGGGCGAAGCGGGCGACCTGACGGTGACTACACGATGGCGCAGTACGCCGATGACGCCGCAGCGATGATCGAACACGTCGGATGGCAGCGGTGTCATGTCATGGGCACCAGTTTCGGCGGCATGGTGGCCCTCAACCTGGCGGTCAGACACCCGCACCTGATCGACCGGTTGGTGCTGGCGTGCACTTCGCCCGGCGGGTCTCATCCGTCGTACCCCCTGCAGCAACTCCGAGACATGGACGCCGAGGAGGCGTTCGTGACGAGGATGAGGATCAACGATACGCGCTGGGATCCAGACGCTGACGAACCGACGCCCGGCATGGGTGCCTACTACGACACGATGGTCGCCCAGGCACGCGCCACGCCTGATCCCGATGTGCTCGTCGGCGTCACCAAACAGATCGGTGCCCGTGCCGGCCACGATGTCGAAGCGGATCTGGCGGACATCGCACATGACACACTCGTCTGTGCGGGACGATTCGATGGCACGGCGCCACTCGCCAACTCCGAGGTGCTGACCGCACGGATGCCGAACGCGCAGCTCGCCGTCTTCGAGGGCGGTCACCTTTTCATGCTGCAGGACCGTTCCGCCTACCGGACAATGACCCAGTTCTTGCAACATGGGCACACCGGCCCGCCGGCCCACTCACGACATGGTTCGGCCAACCACCCGACCGACCACACCCAGGAGACCACCTGATGTTCCGACTCCGCCAAGTAGCCCTCGTCGCCGCCGACCTCGACGCCGTTGTCACGCAGCTGTGCGACACGCTGGGACTTTCCGTGTGCTTCAACGACCCCGGAGTCGGTGAGTTCGGGCTGCACAACGCACTGATGGTGATCGGCGACCAATTCCTCGAAGTCGTGTCACCGACCGAGCCAGGCACGACCGCCGGTCGGCTGCTCGACAAGCGCGGCGGCGACGGCGGCTACATGGCGATCTACGAGTGCGACGACCTCGACGCGCGCCTCGATCATCTGGCGAGCCACGACGTCCGCGTCGTGTGGGCCGGCGACTTCGCGACGATCCGCGGACGGCACCTCCACCCAGCCGATGTCGGCGGCGCGATCGTGTCGATCGACCAACCCATACCGAACGGCAGCTGGACGTGGGCGGGGCCGGACTGGCAGGCCCACCAAGACGCATCAGTCGTCAGTGGTATCGCAGGAATCTCGGTCGGTGCACGCGACGTCGACGCGATGTCGGCTCGATGGCGCGAACTCGAAGTCGCCGATGCCGTCGAGTTCATCCCCGCAGGGGAACGTGGCGAGGGTATCGACCTCGTCGACCTCGTCGCCACCGACCGTTCTCGGCGCGGTGAGACGTACGACATCTGCGGTGTCACGTTCCGCCTGGTGTAGCCGACAGTTCTTACAGCCGGTCCAGATCGCAGGCGGGCTCAGAACGCAGCGAGCACCCAGAGGGCGACCATGCCAGCGGCGAGAGTCCACAGCAGATTCTTGCGCCAGACGGCAGCGATGCCCGCAACGCCCAGCGCCGCCATCTCGATTGGCACGATCTCGACGCCCGAGCCACCACCACCGCTCACGGCGAGGCTGACCGTGAGTGCTGCGAGCACGGCTGGTCCGACGTTCTGCAGCGAGCGCTCGAGCACCGGCGGAATCGTCCGGTCTGCGAGTAGCAACATCACGCCGCCGCGGAACGCGTAGGTGCCGAGCGTGCACGCCACCAGCACAATGGCCGCTGCGGAATGGCTCATGGCGCGGCGCCTTCCAACGATCCGGTCGGGTCGGGCTCGTCCTGCGCACGGCTGTCGCTCGAGTTCAGCCACTCTTCGAAGACTGCGCCGGCAACCACCCCACTGATCGCTCCGATCAAGATGCCGAGCCGGTCAGGCAATGCTGCAGTGGCCAGTGAGACGAGGCCACCGACGATCGCCGCAACGCCCGCCGACACCCGCTTCACTGCGAAGAGCGTCAGGCCTGCGAACATCACGACGGGAGCGAAGTCCAGCTGCCACGCCAGTGGAATGATCGGACCGACGACCATGCCAAGGGGAACCACGATGTTCCAGACCGAGAAGAAGAGGATGCCGATCGTGATGTAGTAGCGGCGGAACGATGCGGGCGGGTCATCAGCGCGCAGCGTGGCGAGCGCGAACACCTGGTCGATCATCACGAACGGAGCCAGCCACCGCAACCAGCGCGGCTGGTGGCGAAATGGTGGAGCAAGCGCTGCGCTGTACATCACGTGTCGGCTGTTGATCACGAGGACCGCCGAGATGATTGCCCACATCGACGCGGTGCCGGCAATCGTGACCATGGTGAGCTGTGCGGCTCCGGCGAAGATCAGCGGCGAGGACAGCCAAGCGGCCCACAACGGCATCTGCGATTCGGCGATCGCCAGGCCAAGCACGAAGCCGAAAGGAATCGCCGGGATGACGAGCGGCACGGCGTCGGTGAGAGCCTTGCGATCCAGACCGAATCGCGCATCGCTGTGGTGGCCGGTCGACATCGCTCCGCACGGTAGAGCCGCCGGCTGCATCGCACACCCCTGACTTCTCCAAGCGGGTTGCTCTCGCTACCAGGTCTCTCAGCACAGCGCTCCCGGCGGTGTGCTCAGGAGCGGCTGGTACTACGGAGTGCGGGGAGGGATTTGGGGATCAGGCGGTGCGCTGGCAGTGCGCGCCGTCCAGTCGTCCAGCACCGGCGAACCTGCGATGGCAAGGCGTCGGACTCGATCAGAGATCTCGTCGCGCCTGGCCAGTAGCGGCGCCCGCTCGGTGAAGAACCGGCTCGGCAACGCCGCCAGGGCTGCCTGGAGATTCGACAATTCTGCGCGCAGGTTCGACTCAAGACTGTCCTCGTCGCCGCGCCCGCGTCCCACGGCATCAGTATAGACGATGCCACTCGAAAATGTGGTGACCTGCTGACTCTCTGCGTTCATTGAGCGATCGGCGGCAATCCGTCGGGCCGCGTCGGGTTGCTGTCGCGCCTTAGGGTGGTGATCGTTTCGGTACCGTGGGACGTCGGGAACACAGGCGATGCAGGGGGAGTGTGATGTCCGAACAGTTCGAATTGATGATGACGGGGGGCCATCCGAACTCACTCGGGAGGACCGTCGAGGTGGTCGCCGCCGTGCTCGCCGATCGGGGCCAACTCGATCAGCTCCTGGCCTGCTACTCCTCCGACGACGAAGTCGTCAGGCTACGGGTATCGAGCGCGATGAAGCGGGTCACTGCCGCGCGCCCGGACTGGACCATCGAAGTCATGGACCAGCTCCAGAGCGAGGTCGCAGCGATCGACCAGGCGTCCACGCAGTGGACACTCGCCCTCCTCTTCGACCTGACGAGAGAACTGCAGAGCCCGGCCCAACGGGTCAGATCGGTGGAGATCATGCAACGCAACCTCGCCCACCATGACGACTGGATCGTGCTCAACAACTCGATGCAGGTACTCCACGACTGGTCACTCGCCGAACCGCCACTCGCCCTCTGGCTGACGCCGCACCTCGAGCGACTGGCGGGCGACCGGCGACCATCCGTCGCCAAGCGAGCGGCCAAGCTGCTGGCGAAACAATGCCATTGAGTCGGGCGGGTTCACCGCTCGAATCTCGGCCCGCACGGCTGATCTCCTATCTGACGCCTGGCTACCCGGTCGAGTTGTTCGAGGTGCTCGCCGAACACGTCGGCGCCGATCTACGACTCCAGACCGGGCGGTCCGGGCCCGACCCCAGCGACGACCCGTTCGCCGCTGGCACCGCTGACATCGGTTGGTTGTGCTCGACCTCGTTGATCGAGTTGACCACCGGCCGACCGGCGTCGGTGCAGGAGGTGGGTGTCGCTTGGGTTCCGGACGACCCTGATGCCGCGGATCGCCCCGTCTACTACTCCGATGTCATGGTCCCTGCCGATTCCACGGCGCGCACTCTCGACGATCTCCGGGGCCTGCGCATCGGTTGCAACGATCCGGCAAGCCTCAGCGGTTACCACGCCCTCCGCATCGAGCTCGATCGACGCGACCATGTCCCCAGCCGGTTCGCCTCTCTCGTGATGACCGGAAGTCATCACCGCTCGCTCGAGCAGCTCCTGGCGGGCGACCTCGATGCAGCGGTCATCGACTCGATCGTCCGGACCCGACGAGCCCGAGAGACGCCGGGGATTGCCGGACTCCGGGTCATCGAGCGGCTCGGCCCGTGGCCGACGCAACCAGTCGTGATGCGAATCGATGCGACGCCCAGCGAGGTGAGCACCGTGCGCAACGCCTTGCTCGAAGCGAACGACGACCCACGTGTCATGCAGATCCTGCGCTCCGCAGCGCTGACCAGACTCGCGGCGACTGGTCCGGGACACTGCGACGCGGTCCGAACCGCAATGCTCGGGAAATCATGACGCCGAGAACTGTGACGCCGAGAACTGTGACGCCGAGAACTGTGACGCCGAGAACGTGACGTCAGCTGGACAGGTCGGCCAGCCAGTCCTGCAATATGGACACCGCACCGACGCGTCGGTGAGACGGCCACGTGAGTTGATAGTCACGCGATGACGACGCAGTCGGACCGACCACGGTCAGCAACCGGTCGTCGATCAGCGGTTCGACGAGCTTTCTCCAGCCGAGAGCGACACCACGCCCACCGAGGGCCTGCTGCAGCACCGTCGGGTAGTTGTTGAAGACCACCCTGCGCCGGCCCGGCATGAGTTCGAGGTCGAAGGATTGCAACCAATCGCTCCACGACATCCACGGACGGTCTGCTGCGTCCATGTGGAGCAGGGGAGCGCTCAGTACAGCGGCTGGTGAGCTGGTGGCATCGAGGCCGAGTTCGGCGGCCAACGCCGGCGTGGCCACGGGCATGACGTCCTCGGCAAAGAGACTCACTGCGTCGTAGCCGGTCCACGGTGCGTCGCTGACCCGGACAGCGGCGTCGAAGTGACTCGCGTTCAGTTCGTGCTCGCGGTCGTAGAGCCACAGCCTGAGATCTCGATCCCCGAGAGCCTGCTGCAGCGAGTCGAGACGCGGAACGATGAGCTGCTGAGCGAAGCCCGGAGGCATGGCGAACACGAAGATGTCGTCGGTCTCGGCGAGGTCGGCAAGAGCGCCTTCGATGAGTGCGAATGCGCTGTCGACTGAGGCTGCCAGAGTCTTGCCTGAGCTTGACAGCGTGCTGCTGTTGGTGTGGCGCACGAACAGGCCGATTCCCAGAGCGTTCTCCAGCGCCTGGATCTGACGAGTGACAGCGGGCTGAGCCAGGCCCAACTCTCGTCCGGCTGCCGAAAAGCTGCCGCCGCGTGCCGCGGCATCGAAGACGGCAAGGCGTTGCAGCCGATCGACTGATTTGATCAATGGGCGAGGATGCGCGTCCGACGATGAAGCCATACCTCCACAGCATGGCAGAGCAGCGAAAAATGGGCTGTGCAGACGGCCAACACGTCGTCACGATGAAGTGGTGCTCCTCGAACGATCTGATTCGATCCGTCATCAGCGCCGGGTATCCCGAGCCGAGACGTGCTGTGCGGTCGTCGACGGATACCTGACCCTCAGCGGCAAACACGGGTCGCTCGTTCTCCATCCGCTGTGGGTGCGTGAGCGGTCGGCCGAGCCCGGGTCGGTCGACCCCTCGAACCGGCAGCGCTTGCTCGAACCGCTCGACGTGCCCGCCGACCTGACGGTCTGCCATGCCGCTGTCGCTCACGGCGGCGGGGTCGAGGTCCACTTCTCCGACGGGCATCGGATGCACCTGTCTGCCGAGCACGTCGACACTGCGTTCGGTTGCAGCGAGGTCGACGCGTTGCCATGCGCTGTGCCGTGGACGATCGACGATGCCGGCGGTGCCCTTGCGGTGTTCGACTACGCGACCCTCGGCCGACGAGGCGCAGCGGCGGACACGATGATGCTGGCGATTCTCGATCAGTACTTCCGCCACGGCTGGTTCATGCTGCGCAACACCCCGGCTATTGCTGGCGCACTCCATGAGATCACTGCTCACTTCGGGCGGATCTCTGCGACCAACTTCGGGACGTTGTTCGACGTGCGGACCGAGCAGGTGCCGTCGGATCTGGCGTACACGCCAGTCGCATTGTCAGCGCACACCGACCAGCCGTACCGTCGGCCGACACCGGGACTGCAGTTCCTGCACACGATTGTCAACGATGCACCCGGCGGGGCCTCGACGGTGGTCGACGGGATGGCTGCTGTGGAGGCGCTGGCCGTCGCCGATCCCGAGGCGTACGTCGTGTTGTCGACGCTGTCGATCGAGTTCCGCTACGACGTCGGCGCCGACGTCAAGGTCGTGCGTGCGCCGCTGATCGAACTTCACCAGGACGGGTCGTTCCGACAACTGCGCTACTCGCCACGACTCGACTTCGCACCGGCAGCCGACCGAGAACTGCTGGACATCTACTATCGAGGGCGTCGCTGGCTCGCTGCAGAATTGAACAGCGCACACCGCCAAGTCGAAGTACGCATGGAAGCTGGCGACGTGATGGTGGTCGACAACCATCGAGTGCTCCACGGTCGCACGTCGTTCGATCCGACTCGTGGCCGCCGACACCTGCAAGGGTGCTACATCGACCACGACGGACCCGAGACCGCTTGGCGGCTCGCGGCACGACGAGCAGTTGCACGAGAGGCCACGCAACCATGACCACCGAACACACGACGCTCGAGCCGACAGATGTCGACACGGTCTCCTTCACGGAGATGCGCAACGGCACTGCTGCGGACTACGCGCTGCTCAACCGCTTCGAACGACAACACGCCACGGGTCTCGCCGATCGCCTGCTTCGGGTGGTCGAACGGCTCGACGACTCACTCGGTGGATACCGCATCAATCGTCGAGAGCACTCATTGCAGACCGCAACCCGTGCACGCCGGGCCGGAGCCGACATCGACTGGGTCGTGGCTGCACTGCTCCACGACATCGGTGACGACCTCGCCCCGTTCAATCACGCCGAATATGCAGCCTCGGTGTTGCGGCCATACGTCCGCGAGGAGGTCAGCTGGGTGATCGAGCAGCACGGCGTGTTCCAGAGCTACTATTTTGCCCATCACCTCGGCGGTGACCGGAACAGGCGCCACGAGTTCCGGGACCATCCGTGGTTCGACCTGTGTGCTGCATTCTGTGCCGAGTGGGACCAGAACTCCTTCGATCCGGCTGGCCCCATCGATGGTCTCGACACCTTCGCCGACGAATTGCGCACAGTGTTCGCCCGCCCTGCCTGGGATGCCGCAGTCACCGCGGCCGGCCCGGCCAGTCTCGTCGGATGACGGCGCCGGACAGCCGCCCCATCGATCCCGAGACCGCCCGCGTCGGCTTCATCGGCCTCGGCAACGTCGGCGGCAAGCTCGCTGGCTCGCTCCTCCGCAACGGCGTCGACGTCGTGGTCCGCGACCTGGACACCACACTCGTCGCACAGTTCGTCGATGCCGGTGCTACGGCGGCTGCGACGCCGAGCGAGCTCGCCGAGACCTGCGATGTGATCATCACGTGCTTGCCGTCGCCCGCTGCGTCTGCGGCAGTGATGGAGGCAGACGACGGTGTCCTCGCCGGGGCGCAGCCGGGATTGGTCTGGTTGGAGATGTCGACCACCGACGCCGCTGAGATCGCCCGCCTCGGCGCATCGATCGCGTCGGCCGACGGCTCAGCAGTCGATTGCCCGGTCTCGGGTGGGTGTCACCGGGCCGCCACCGGAAACATCTCGATCTTCGCCGGGACGGACCGGGCGACATTCGAGCGGGTCCTCCCGCTCCTCACGATTCTGGGACGCCGAGTCCTGCACACGGGTGAACTCGGATCGGCATCGATCCTCAAGGTCGCAACGAATTACTTGGCGACTGCGAATCTGATCGCCGCCACCGAGGCGCTCACCACGATGGCAGCGGCAGGCATCGACCTGAGCACCACGTATGAAGCATTCCGCATCTCGAGTGGCAATTCCTTCGTACACGAAACCGAAGGGCAGGTGATTCTCCATGGCGGGCGCGACATCAGTTTCACGATGGATCTAGTGCTCAAAGACATCGGGCTGTTCCAAGGCGTCGCCGATGCAGCCGGCGTGCCGCTGGAGATGAACCCGCTCATGATCGACATCTTCCGCGATGCCGCCGAGAAGTACGGCGAACGGGAGTGGTCGCCGAACGTGATCCGGCGCCTCGAAGATGCCACCGGGTTGTCGGTCACTGCGCCGGGCTTCCCGGCCGAACTGATCGACGATGAACCAGAGGAACGCGGCGCCGAGGTCATCGTTCGCCGATGACTACCACGTGGCTGGCGAGTCAGGTGTCGCCATTGCCAGTATCGGTTCGACTCGGCGGCGGTGGAAATCCCTTGACAACGCACTAGTCACTGTGTGAATAGTAGGGACATGTCAACCGGACACGTGCTCATGGGACTGCTCGCCACCGGCGATCTCCACGGCTACGACTTGAAGCGCGAGCACGACGAAGTGTTCGCCGGGGCAAAGCCTTTGGCGTTCGGCCAGGTGTACGCCACGCTCGAACGGTTACAGAAGAGGCAGCACGTCCAGCCGGTCGAAGTCGCCCGCGTCGACGGGCCCGATCGCACCGTCTTCGCGTTGACGGCCGACGGTCGACTGGAACTCGATCGTTGGCTGGGTGACGTCGAGCCACCGGCCCCTCACGTCAACAACCCGCTCGCCGTCAAGGCGACGATCGCACTGCTCGTGGGTGACCGTGATCAGGCCACCCGGTATCTCTCCGAGCAGCGCGCCGCACACCTCGACCGGATGCGCCACTACACGAAACGCAAGACCGATCCGGCAGCAACGCTGCCCGAAGTGCTCGCCGCCGACTACGCACTCGTCCATCTCGACGCCGATCTCCAGTGGCTCGACCTCGCACTCGACCGCATCACCGCCCTCCACGCCGCCGTCATCGACAGCGTGAGCACCGATCTTCCCCAACCCTCGCCTCCGACCTCGAAGGTGATCTCACAGAAATGAGCGAAGAAATGAATGACCTGATCCCGAGCCCATCGGTCCGTGCGACCGAAGGTCGGAGCACGCACGCCGTGTTGTCCGCACGCTCGGTCGTCTACTCCTACGCCCAGGCTCCCGCCCTCAAGGGCATCTCGATGGAGCTCCATCGGGGCGAGATCCTGGCGATCACCGGACCTTCGGGCTCCGGAAAGTCCACCCTGATGCTGTGCCTCGCCGGCATCCTGGCCCCGGACGCCGGGGACGTCACCTACGACGGACGACAGATCTCCGCCGAGAGCGAGGCACAGCGGTCCAGGCTGCGCCGCACCGAGTTCGGAGTCCTCTTCCAGTTCGGCCAACTCGTCCCTGAACTGACCGCTGTCGAGAACGTCGCCCTTCCGCTGCTCCTCGCAGGTAGAAAGCGCCGTGCTGCGGTCACAGCCGCCACCAACTGGCTCGACCGATTCGGCGTCGCCGACCTCGCATTGTCACGGCCGCCCGAGATGTCAGGCGGCCAGGGCCAGCGAGTCGCAGCGGCCCGAGCAATGGTCACCGAGCCGGCTGTGCTCTTCGCCGACGAGCCGACCGGCGCGCTCGATGCGCTGTCCGGCGAGCAGGTGATGACTCAGATGGTCCGGGTCGCTCGTGAAGCGGGCACCAGCGTGGTCGTCATCACCCACGACGCCAAGGTCGCTGCCTATGGCGACCGCGAGATCATCGTCTGCGACGGCATGCTCGAATCGAGCCGGTCATGACCGCTGCCCTTTCGACTGGGCACGCTCCCGCAGCTCGAGCAGCTGCCGGCAGCGGCGGCCCGAGCAGCGTTGAACTGCTCCGCCTCGCAGCGTCAGGCGGTCGGTCCGACCGCCTGCGCATCTCCCTCACCGCTGCAGCGTCGGCGCTGGCCACGGTCGTGCTGCTCGCTGGCGCCGCGGTCGCCTTCATCTCCGAAGGTGACGGACCGTACGGGCCCGACGTGCTCGACCAACCCGGACTCCGCCCTGGCGTGATGATCGCCATGCTCATGCTGTGCGTGCCGATCCTCGTTTTCGTCGGACTCTGCACCCGAGTCGGAGCCCCGGCGCGAGACCGTCGGCTCGCCATGTTCCGCATGGCAGGAGCAACGCCGGCCGAGACGACCCGCATCGCCGCCTACGAGACCGGTCTGGCAGCCTTCATCGGGTCGGCACTCGGCACGGCGATCTTCTTTGTCGGTCGGACGTTGCTGGATTCCACCAAGCCGGGCGAGTTCACGACGGAACTGAGTGACGGAGCGAGGAGTGTGACCGAAGGGCTGGTCCGTTCGCTGCCCACAGACGCTTCGATCCCCGTCCTCGCAGTCCTTGCGTTGATTCTGCTGATCAGTGGCGGATCGGTCGCGATGAGCACGATTGCGTTGCGCAAGGTCCGGATCAGCCCGTTCGGTGTGACTCGGAACACGACGGCGAAGCCGTTGCGCAAGACGTCCGCTCTCATGTTCCTGGGCGGAACGGTCGGGCTGATGGTCCTCGGCCTGGCGGCCCAGACGGCACAAGGGATGATCCTTCCCGTTGCGCTCGGCGCTTTCGTCCTGTTCGTCTTGGCTGTCGTCGGACTGCTCACCGGGAGTGCGGCGATCTCATCAGCGGTCGGGCACCGACTCGCGCCACGCGTCGGACGTCCCGACCTGTTGATTGCCGCTCGACGCATGATCGCAGCGCCGTACGCAGCGAGTCGAGCGACTGCTTCGGTGCTGCTCGCTGTGATGATCGGCGCTGCGATCCAAGGCGTGCGTGCGAACTTCCTGGCTGGTGCCGACTCGACCGACACCTTCTACGCCGACACCTTCCGGCTGCTGGACATGGTGCTGATCGTGGCCATCGTGCTCTCGGCAGCGAATATGCTCGTCACTTCGGCAGAGGCGATCGTCGAGCGTCGCCGGACGCTGGCGGCGCTCCAGGCGAGTGGCACCCCGAGGCCGGTGCTGGCTCGGGCGATCATGATGGAGACCCTCGTGCCGCTCGTGCCGTCGGTGCTGCTCGCAGGAACCTCCGGAATGCTCGCAGCCCGCGCATTCTTCGGGTCGAGCGTCGAACGCAACGTTTTCATCGAGACCGATGGTGCGCAGCAGTTCGCGGTCGTCGGAGTGCCGGTCCCGTGGGAACGCTTGGCCGTTCTGTGTGGGGCCACGATCGCCATCTCGATCGCAATCACCGCCGTGTCGCTGGTTCTCCTCGGACGAAGTACGCGCGTCGCTGAGATGCGTGCAGCGGTCTGACAGGCCGCGCCGAGCACGACCTCGGTGGCGCGATCTTCGGCAGCGGGCTCAGGCGTGAAACGGGCGGTGCTCGAACCACTGGAGGAACTCGGTCACTCCGGTTGCGTCCGACGCCGACACTGCGTCGGTGGCCAACAGGTCGGTCAGGTGTGCCTTGCCAGTCATGAGCTGAGCCCATGCGACGGCGGGCAGCGACAGTGCGAGCCCGTCGGCGCGGCCGGCGGTCGGCACTGCGACTCCGTGCCGGACGTGCAAGCCGGCACGCTGGCCGTCGACATCGATCGTGAGATGACGGTCGACGTCGTGACACCTGGTCGGGTCGAGCATCACCCGTAGCGTGGAGAGCGTGTCGCCGACCGGCGCTGCGGCCACCTGGTCGACACTGAAACGATGTGCTCGGAACCGATCGGTGGGTGCCGTCCCGTCGAGATGGCGAGCGCGGGTGAGGCACCAGTTGCGGACATTGGCTGCAGTCGTCCGGCGAGCGATGGTGCGCAGGCCCGTAGCGAGCCGCTCACGATCGGCATCGGTGCTCTCGGCGGACCGTACGAGCCAGGTGGACATCTCGATCGCCCAGCGGATGTCGTCGTCGGCGATCGCCGTATCGACGTGCGTCCTCACTGCGTCGGCGCCACCGAATCCGGCGAGCATCTTCTCTGCCCGCTGGGCAGGCGGGACCGGGAACAGAGCGGCCTCGTCGCCGTCGAACCAGCCCCGTAGCCCCGCATGGATCTGGCGGACGTGGTGTTCGACGACACCGTAGAGCTGGGTCTGGAAGTACGACTCGGCGAACAGGCCGGGCAGTTGGACGTCCTCGGTGATCTCGCCGAGGGTCAGGCCCTTGTTGATGCCACGCACGGTCTGGTCCCACATGAACTGGATTGCATCGCGGCTCCGGGTCACCTCCTCTTCGATTTCGGATGCTCCGCTGAAGGGTGGGCCGTGGGCACCGACGAGATGTTCGGCACCGAGCCCGATGATGTGATCGAGACCCCGGAGCAGATCGCGCGGGTCGCGGTATTCCTCACCGCGGATCGGGAAAACGTTGAACAGCACGGGCCACACGATGTTGTTCACACAGACCGACAGCTCGGGGAACCAGATCGTGATCGAGTCGTCGGCGTCCGAGGGTGCCGGTGTGAATTCGACGCGCAGTCCGGCGATCGTTGCGGTCGTCGGAGCGTCGAACGTGTCGGTCGGTTCGATGAAGCCCTCGGTGAACGGGTGATGCTCGACGTTACGGAAGGCGAGCCCGAGGCCGACATTGACCAGCGCATCGGGTCCATCGGCGGGCAGCGTCATGCCGAACTGGTGGATCAGGCCAGCACGTGATACAGGCCCGACTTCGGATCCTTGTCGCTGGCGGTTGCCGACGACCCCGGCGTGGCTCCAGATCGGGATCTCGGCGCCAGCACCGTCGAACACGGCTTGGGTGCCGCCGACGTAATGGAAGTGGGTGTAGACCACCGCGACGACAGGCTTGTCGGTCTCCCGAGCGATGGCGTCGAGCGCATACTGCATCTCTTCGTTGCACTCGCCGGTGTCGATCGCGATGAGACCGTCGGGACCCTCGACGAATGTCTGATTGGACAGC
>ENA-ORXT01002781-ORXT01002781.1-marine-metagenome-genome-assembly--contig:-NODE-2781-length-20298-cov-4.418130_pt1 | contig 20298 bp, 19 predicted proteins | sample MGYA00237868_ERZ511482 | MGnify/ENA metagenome assembly ERZ511482
CGAGGTAGTTGCTGATCATGGGTTCCTTGTCTCCCTTGCGGCGGTACAGGTCACCTAGGTTATAGCTGAACAACCCCTTCTTTTTCAGTAGCTGGCTTCCTTTTTCGTAGACTTTGATGGCGTACTCGTACTTCGTCATCCCGATGAAGGCATTGGCCAGCTGCGTAATGCGAAACTGGTCAGCGGGTAATTCATCGACGGCTTTCTGGTACTGGACCTTAGCGCCAGCCTCGTCAAACTTTTCCTCCAGCAGCTGCCCGTACTTTACGTAAAGGGCCACTTCTTCCGGGCGTTTACGAAGTTGTTTTTTTAGTGCTCCCTCCGCCTCGTCGAACCGTTGTAATTGCAGCAGACTGGCAATGTAGCGGTCAAAATAGAAGCTGTTTTCTGGCCGGTCTTTAGACAGCGCTAAATAGAGGTCGGCCGACTTTTCGTATTCACCATCCCGGTAGTACTGCTGGGCCAGCTGGTTGTTCTGAGCGGAAAGAATGGTAAAAGAAAACAGGAAAGCAAGTAGTAGAAACCAACGCATAGGGGAGTCATTTGGGGAAAGCAACGTAAAGCTAACGCTTTGGGGAGGGATTTAGGTGTGAATGTTATTCCTACTTCGCCAGATTCAAATGCTTCACACTAAAAAAGAAGATCGCCCCATAACCAAGCGCCAGTAAGGCATGAAAAACGACGAAAGTCGTGTTCTGCAGGTAAAACGCGCCCCACACCGCAAAGCAGAAATAGAGGCTGAGAATACCTTCCCCGATGGTGATCAGGTTGAGCTTGCCGTTAAGGTATTTTTGGGAAGTGAGCTTGTCTTTGATCGTATTGATGTTGAACTTTGGCGTCCGGACGAAAGGACTTTTTTTGCCCCGGTACCCCTGCAATACGGCCACCGTATTGTGCAAAGAAAGGCCCATGCTCAGGGCCAGGAACAAGGGGAAGAGGAGCAGAAACTTCATCACAGACTTGAAAAAACTTTGCTCTTTGTTGGCCACACTCTGAACGTTGGCCGTGTAGTAAATACCGATCACTGACAGTAGCCCCGCCAGGAAAATAGCGAAGAAGTTTTTGCTGAAGCCAAACTCCACCAGCTCCCCGAAGAGGAAAAGGAGCGGCACGCTGAAGACGCCGCAAAGGAAAACGAAGAGAAAGATCGTGCTGCCCAGCAGGTGGGCCGTGGCGTGAATTTTGTGCCCCAGTTTTATGTCGCTTTTCCAGACGGAGGGGAGCATCTTTTTGGCCGTCTCTGCTCCGCCCTTCATCCAGCGGTGCTGCTGGCTTTTGAAGCTGTTCATTTCAATGGGCAGCTCAGCGGGGCTGCCTACATTTTCCAGGAAGTGAATCTTGTATCCGGCGAGCTGCGAGCGGATGCTGAGGTCAAGGTCTTCGGTCAAAGTATCGGGTTGCCAGCCGCCGCCGGCTTCGATGGCGGCCCGGCGCCAAACGCCGGCCGTGCCGTTGAACTGCAGCAGATGACCGCCGTTCATCCGGCCTACCTGCTCCACCGTGAAGTGAACGTTGAGCTGTAGTGCCTGCAGGCGGGTAATGATGCTGTAATCCTGGTTGATGTGTTCCCAGCGGGTTTGGACGACGCCTACTTCGGGGTCCGCAAAGTGGGGGATGGTGCGTTGCAGAAACTCAGGGTCCGGCACGAAGTCAGCGTCGAAAATAGCGACGAATTCTCCCTTCGCAACGGGCATTCCGTCGCGTAGTGCACCGGCTTTGAAGCCCTGTCGCTTTTCCCGGATGATCTGATCGATGTTGAAGCCTTTGGCGCGGTATTCTTCTACTTTGGAGGCAACGAGCGCGACGGTCTCGTCAGTGCTGTCGTCCAGGATATGGATCTCGAAACGGTCCTTCGGGTAGTTGAACTTCGCCACCGCGTCAATAAGTCGACCAATGACGTAATACTCATTGTAGATCGGTAACTGTACGGTGACAAAGGGATAGTGTGCCGCGGCCGCAGGTGCAGCGGAGGTCTCGTTGAAAGCAGTGTCTGAAGACGTCCCGACGCCGGCCAGCGCCGGCGCAGCAGTGTTCGCCTCCTTCGGGCGAAGGTTCGCAAACGACACCGGATGATCCGTCGGGTTATTGCTCTGCTTGTAATGATACAGCAGGTTGAACTGCAGCAAGCAATACACCGTGATGTAGATCAGGGAAACCGTATAGACGGCCAGCACGAAAAGGGCGAGTCCGGTCATGGTCAGATCAGTTTAAAGATGGTCCAGAGAATCTTGTGCCCGGCCAGAAAGGTGCCCCTTACGGTGCCGGATATTTTGGAGACTCCGATTCGTTTGCGGTAGCGGACAGGCACTTCAACGCAGGTCATGCCCGCTTTGGCGGCACGAACCTGCATCTCGACCGTCCAGCCAAAATCAGGGTCCTCCATGCCCAACTCCCGCAGGGCGGGATAGCGGATAGCACGGAAGGGGCCAAGATCAGTGAACTCGGTACCGTAGAATAATTTGATTAGGGTGGTGGCCAACCAGTTGCCAAATATCTGTTGGGGCTGCATGCTGCCGGGTTCCAGATCGCCCATTGCCCGGGAGCCGATCACGAGGTCTGCATCATCGTTAAGAATCGGGGCGATGACTTCCGGAAGCTGCTCGGGGTAATCACTGTGGTCTCCGTCAATAAAGACGACGATGTCCGGCCATTCCGCCTCGGGCCGGAGGGCAATGTGTGCCATCCCCCGCAGGCAGGCCGAGCCGTAGCCGGCGCGCTTTTCGTCCACTACCGTCGCGCCAGCGGCGCGGGCCACGGCAGCGGTGCTGTCTTTGCTGTTGTTGTTGCACACGATGATCTCCCGCACCATTTCCGCAGGAAGCTCCTTCACCACCAGGGCAATGCTCTCCTCTTCGTTGTAAGCAGGAATGATGACATCAATGACGGGAGCCGTAGCGGCCAAAGGCAGGTTGGTTTGGTTTGGGCGGCAAAGATACGGCGGGAGTGGGGTAGTGGGGTGTCGGCAAAAGGCAGAAATAGATTGTAGAGCGGTAGACAGTAGATACTTCGCTTACAGTTCTACCGTCTACCGCTCTACAGTCTAAGACATCCCTCCATCCACCCCAATCACCTGTCCGTTCACGTAGGAACTCAGGTCAGAGCCCAGGAAAGCACAGGTCTTAGCAATCTCCTCGGCATCTCCCATACGCTTGAGGGGGATCTGGCCGAGGTAAGCAGCCTTTAGGTCTTCTGGCAGTTCATCGGTCATATCGGTGACGATGAAGCCAGGCGCGATGACGTTGCAACGGATATTACGGGAGCCCATCTCTTTGGCCAGCGATTTGCTGAAGCCGATGATGCCCGCCTTGGAAGCGGCGTAGTTGGCCTGACCGGCCTGGCCGGTCACCCCGACGATGCTGGACATGTTGATGACCGATCCGGTGCCGGACTTCATCAACGGGCGCAGGGAGTGCTTCGTCAGGTTGAAGATGGACTTGAGGTTATTGTCCATCACTTCGTCCCACTGGCTTTCACTCATGCGGAGAATAAGAGTATCCCGCGTAATACCGGCGTTGTTGATGAGAATGTCGAAACCGCCGAAGTCAGCCGTTACCGCTTTGACGAGTTCAGCAGCGGCATCGAAGCTGGCAGCATCACTCTGGTAGGCTTTTACATTGTCGCCTAACTCGGCTACCAGCGCTTCGGCCGGCCCGACGGAGCGGGCATAGGTAAAGGCAACGCGCGCGCCTTCGGCCGCGAAATAACGAACGATGGCCGCGCCGATACCGCGTGATCCGCCGGTGATGAGGGCTGTTTTGCCAGAAAGAAGTCCCATGAGTGTGTTTTTTTGTGGGGCGAAGATAGGCAGATAGTCAAACATGAGTCTCCCCTGATTTTTGGTAGAGATGATCAGGTTTTGTACTACATCGTAAGGCTTTTAGCGATCAGCAATCAGCATTCAGGCATGACAGCTCTGAATGCTGTCCGCTGATCGCTTTTTTACACTGTACTATATGCCAGCTTGTCGATAGAGAAAAGTTCAGTAAACACGGCTCAGTGTTCGCGATGACTCATATTTAATGGTCCTCTGCTCCAAAAACCTCCCCCTGCACCTGCGCGCGGCGCCAGCTAAGTCCCGGCAGTATTCTGGGGTCGGCTTCTAAACTTACGCTGCCCATCGAACTAAACCCCCCGTATATTCCTTAGTTAGTTTCCAACCAAACCCAACGACTATGTTCGGAGACATGATGAACCAGATGCAGGAAATGCAGGAAAAGATGAAGCAGCAGCTTGCTGAACAGTCCTTTAGTGCCGAAGCCGGCGGCGGTGCCGTTACGGTAACCTGCAGCGGAGCCCGCACCATTACCAACGTAAAAATCGATACCGAACAGATTGATCTGGAAGATACGGAAGGCCTCGAAGACCTGATCGTAGTTGCCACCAACCGTGCTCTGGAAGCCGCCGCCGCCTATGAGGCAGAGCAGGCTGGCTCCATGATGAACAATATGTTGCCCGGCGGACTGGGTGGCCTCTTTGGCGGGTAAGAAATAGCGGTGAATGGAAGAACTAGCAGGAATAATCATTCTTGGAATTTTTGCCCAATGGCTGGCCTGGCGCATTCGTGTACCTGCGATCCTGCCATTAATCGTAGCTGGCCTGCTGGTAGGGCCGCTGTCTACGCTTTGGACTGAGGACGGGCTGAAGCTCATTAGCCCCATTTTTGGTGGAGAACCTGACGGAAAGGGGCTTTTTCCCGGCCGCTCGCTGTTTTATTTTGTGAGCCTGGCCATCGGTATTATCCTTTTTGAGGGTGGGCTTACGCTCAAAATGAAGGAGATAAAAGAAACCCAGCGTTCCATCCTGCGGCTCATCTCTTTGGGAAGTTTGATTACCTTCATTGGTGCCGGTTTAGCGGCCCATTTCATCATGGATCTGGGTTGGAGCATTAGCTTCCTTTTCGCCGGCTTGATCATCGTTACCGGGCCAACGGTAATTGCCCCTATTTTACAGAACATACCGCTGAACAAGAACGTCGCTACGGTACTGAAGTGGGAGGGCATCCTGGTTGATCCGATCGGAGCATTAGTGGCCGTCCTTGTTTTTGAGTTTATCAGCACGACGGACCACGGAATGGGCTTTACCACCCATGCTTTCGGGACTTTCTTTCAGATCGTTCTTTACGGCGGAGCCCTCGGTCATTTGGCGGGCCTGGCGCTGTATCAGATCATCAAACGGGAGCTCGTCCCGCACTACCTGCTTAACGTTTTTGTGCTGGCTTACGTCTTGCTCATCTTCGTTTTAAGCGACTTCTACGCGCACGAATCCGGCCTCCTCGCCGTAGTGGTCATGGGCCTTGTGTTGGCCAATAAAAACGTGCCCCGGATCAAAGAAATTCTTTCCTTCAAAGAAAGTCTGAGCATACTACTCATCTCCATCCTCTTTATCCTGCTGGCGGCCAATATGGACATGGCCGAGTTGCGATTACTGACGGAAGACTGGCGGCCGATCGCCCTGTTCGGCTTCGTCGCCCTGGTCTTACGCCCCCTCAGTGTTTTCATCAGTACTTATCAGGGTAACCTCACCATTGCTGAGAAGGTCTTCATCAGCTGGGTCGGTCCCCGGGGAATTGTAGCGGCGGGTATTGCCTCGCTGTTCGGGCTGATCCTCCAGGAAAAAGGCGTTGCTGGTGCGGAATTCATCACGCCGCTGGTCTTTATGATCGTGCTGGGCACGGTCTTGCTCAATGCCACGACGGCAAGAATTGTCGCCCGCCTGCTGGGCGTTATTCAGGAAGCTTCCGGTGGAGTCGTCATCTTTGGTGCCAACGATTTTGCCATCTCCATTGGTGGATACCTGAAGGAGCAAGGGCGTAGCGTACACTTGGTAGACAGTAATGAAAACAACATCCGTAAGGCCAGGGAGCAGGGGCTGGACGGTATCGTGACGAACATCTATAACAGCGAACTGGCCGAAGAATACGAACTGCTCGATGTAGGGTACATGCTGGCCTTCACGGGCAGTAACGACGTAAACAATTACGCGCTGCGCCGCTACGCAAAGATTTTTGGCGAGCGGGGCGCCTTCCGGCTCATAACGGCCGGAGAGCTTAAGCAAACATCGCCGATGGCCGGGGAGCCAATCTTTAGCTACTACGACGATTTTCTTAACCTCAGCGAAGCCCACCGGGAATCGGGTGAAGTGAGGGAAATAGCCTTCCACAGCAAAGCGGAGCTCGTGGAAATTATGGCCAACGTAGAGGCCGAAGAATACACCGTGCCACTATTGCTGAAGCACCCTGACGGGACACTGGACGTGCTGCCCAGAGATACCGAAACCATCGAGCTGGAAGAAGGGGCCTATCAGCTGGTGTACCTCGGGCTGGAGTTGCCCGCTCTGACGGGAAAGAAAGAGAGCGATGGTGTGTATAACCAAATGCACGACCAAGTGCCAGATTAACAGTAATCAACAATATTTTTTAGCATTCGGCGGACAGCATTCAGTGTAGTACAGCCTGAATGCTCCTTAGGGAGTTGAGACAGGCAGAATCAGCTTGATTGTGCCTTTGGTTACACAAAGAGCGATGAATTGCAGGACTTGCCTAAGCAGCCGGTGTAAGCGGTTTGGCAAAGTGCCACAATACACCGGCGGGGTCAATCAGGTGAATTTCCCGCAGGCCCCATTCATAATCGGTGGGCTCTTTCCAACGAATGCCTTTGTAGCGATTCACCAAGTCCAGTGCCAGTAACTCTTCCCAGAGTTGCTCCAACTCTTCTACCATAAGGAATAACATGGTGTTCTCCGCCCAGGCTTTGACGTAGTAAGCTTGCAAGTAGAACTGGCTGCCGCCTAGTTGTAGTAAGACCATGTCGTCCGATGCCCAGACTTCGGTAGCGCCCAGGTCCTTGTAAAAGGCGCGGGAAACAGCGAAATCTTTAGCGGGAATGAAGGGGCGTAAGTTGGAGGTGGAGGAGAGAATGGACATATAGTTAAAGGTAAGAGTCTTCCTGTCAATTCTAGTCCATCAGCCCAGCCGTTATTTTTGCGGAAAGCAGACATAACGGAACGCCTCCACCCGGGTGGACACTTCCGCCAAGAAAGTACAGTCCGTCAATTTTTCTGCTGAAGTTTGGATGTCGCAAAAAAGCGGCCATCGTGTTGTTGCTGCTGGTGCCGTAGAGTGCACCCTGATGAGAGCCGGTGAGGCGTTCGATTTCTGGCGGAGTGATAATACGCTCTTCCTCGATAAGGTCTTCAAGGTGAAAATTATCCGCCGCAGCCGCAGGTGCAAGGAGGCGTTTTTGGAGCAGGGTGAGGACCTTTTCCCTCAGGTTTTGCACCATACTCTCCCAGTCCTGGCCCGTGTCCGCCGGAGCGTTCACCATCACGAACCAATTTTCCTTGCCCGCCGGTGCATCTTCCTTTACGATCTTGCTGCTGACGTTTACATAGACGGTCACGTCATCACTCAGCTCTCCGGCTTCCAGCGCGGCGAATTCCCGGGCGTAGTCTTCGCTAAAGAAGATGTTGTGTACGCCAAGCTCCGGAAACTCCCGTTTGACGCCCCAGTAAAAGATGACGGCGCTGGTACTCTTTTGCTGACTCAGGGTTCGCTCCGGCCGCTTCGCGCCGGGCAAAAGCCGGTCGTAGGCCAGCCAGACATCCATGTTGCAAACGACATTGTCCGCCGCCCACTCCCGTTCACCTACCCGGACGCCGGAGACTTTGTTACCCTCCCGGAGGATTTCCTCCACCCGGCTGTTGAAGTGGAATTTTACCCCCAGCCGCAGCGCCAACTCATAGATGCTCTGGCTAATGTCGTACATCCCGCCTTCAGGCAGGTAAGCACCGAAGTGATGCTCGAAGTGAGGTATCATCGATAACAGCCCCGGTGCTTTGTAGGGGTTGGAGCCGTTGTAGGTGGCGAAGCGATTGAAGAGTTGTACCAGTTTTGGGTGTTGCAGATCGCGTTTATGTACGGCGTCCATACTCTTAAAGAGGTCCAGCCCGGGAATGCGGAGCATGGCTCCTGCCACCTGCCAGTCGAGCCAGGTACTGGCTTTGTGCAGGGACTTTTCGAGGAAGGTCCGCCCCGTCAATTCATACTTTCGGGCGGCATCGGCCATGAAGCCCGCGACGCGCTCCCGTGGCACGCCGAAGGTCTCCGCAGCAGCGTCCGCCAGTTGGTCCGTATCACCGGGAGCGGAGAAGCGGGTGCCATCTGCCCACCAGTAATGGCAGACCTCCGGGAGGCGGACGTAGTTGAAGTGCTCCGTGGGTTCTTCGCCGGCCAGCCGGAATAGCTCGTCTACGTACTGCGGCATGGTGAAGAGGCTGGGCCCGAAGTCAAAACGGTAGTCACCCAGGCTAAACTGGCTGAGCTTGCCGCCGGGGCCGTCGTTGGCCTCGAAGACCTCCACCTGATGGCCGGCTGCTGCCAGCCGGACGGCGGCGGCCAGGCCGGCGATGCCGGCACCGATGATGATGGTGGATGGATTTGGCATAGTAGACTCTTAGCACATCAGTGTGCCAAGACATAAGTGCGAGAATGGAGAATGGTTTAACTCTTCAAGGATATAAAAGCGTATAAAATTTCAGGCCTTATTCTTCTTCTAATGATTTTAATATGGCATAAGGGCTAATCTTGATATGTTGGATTCGTAATACCAAAACATCTTTATCAGCTTCCTCAATAGTGAAGAAAAGTTTGTACACTTTTTTGCTGATTACCCAACGAATTTCTTCTGGTAGTTGATCACTGGTCTTGACGTATCGTGGATGCCTCATTGGCATCTTCGAGAGACTTTGGATAGTGTCGGTAAGTGTTTTGAAAGTATTAGAGGCGGCTTGCTCTGAATGGTTAGTCAGTAAGTAGTGTAGTATCCCATCCAGATCACGTTTTGCACGACGGGTCAGCTTTACTTCGTACTGTTCAGCCATTCTCGCGTATCATTTATGTAGTCTGATAGAGGAATCACATCTCCTTTTCTGGCTGCTTCAATATCCTCTCTTGTTTCTCTTTCAAATTGAATAGCACGTAATGGACCGCCATCTATATCATAACCAATAATAGGATTTTTCTCTTCTACATCGTCAAAGGGCTCCCTTATCTCCGGAGTTTCCTTTACTTGTACGAAGTCCAGTTCTGCTAACAAGGCCAGCAGAAAATCTTTTTTATCAGGGTCCTTTACGGTAATGAAGAGGGTTTCCATGCGTACAATTTACGACTAAAACGAATATCTCTTAGATGAAGTTGCTATACTAGCCATAACAACTTAATCTCCCAACAGCTTGTTACTGGCTCGCAGGCAGGTCCACTCCACCGCTTGCGGCCCTTTCGGGGAGATCGCAAGAGGAAAGTCCGGGCAACGCAGGGCACCACGCCGGCTAACGGCCGGGGCTTCCCGAATGTGGGAAGTACGGAAAGTGCCACAGAAAGCTAGACCGCCTTTTCCTTCGGGGAAGGGTAAGGGTGAAAATGTGCGGTAAGAGCGCACGATGTTCCGTGGTAACACGGAGCGTGGGTAAACCCCGTGGGTTGAAATACCGAGCAGTGTTGTTGCCGCTTGCGGCAGCCGGCGGTCCCGTCGGTTCTTTATTAAGCAGCGCGGGTAGGTAGATAGAGCCCGGTAGCAATGCCGGGCCTGGATAAATGGTGGAGCTCACCGCCTTCGGGCGGTGATGACAGAACCCGGCTTATCGGAATCCTGACTGTACATGACGGCCCGGCTCTCTTCGGAGGGTGCGGGTCGTCGCCGTTTATTAGTCTGGTGGTCCGGTAGTGCTTGTAGTCTTGTAGGCTGCCGCATTTCGGAGGCGGCAATGTGGGGAAGGTGCGATAATGCCTCCAATGCGTCCAATGCGTCCAACATGCGGAGCCTACCAGACTACCGAACCACAAGACTAAAATACCTCCCTATCTTCGCACAAAATTTTCGACAACATGGAAAACTGGGAAGAAGACTTCGCTTACCAACGTGTCCGCCACCTGATCAAGCAGCGGTTTAATCGCCCCACGCTGCCCAATCTTGACGCCATGCTATTCCTGATTGGCGTGCAGGAGCTTGGCCGCTGGCGGGAAGAATTCACAAAGGAGGAAAAGCAGGACCTGATGCACATTGCTGTTTGCCGACTACTAAGTTACGATGGACATTATGAATTCATCGGCCGGGATGATGAAGGATGGCCACACTACGAATTGGTGAGCAAAATCCCTCCCAAAGACCTGGCGGAGCAGGAGGCCCTGATCAAGTCTCGCATCATTACCTATTTCAATGAACTGGAGGAAGAAGAGGGCATGATTGGTTAGGCTGCCATTAATTACCTTTGCGGCAAATCATACTTTACCTGACTATGCGAAAAATCATCCTTCTTGTTTCTTTGGCAATAGCAGTTAGTCTTTTGACCCGATGCTCCGGCGATGGAAACACCTACGCCCTGATTGAAACCAATATGGGAGACATCAAGGTGTTGCTCTACAATGAGACACCTGGCCACAAAGACAACTTCGTCAAGCTGGCCAACGAAGAATTCTACAACGGTACGCTCTTTCACCGGGTTATCCCGAATTTCATGATTCAGGGCGGAGACCCGCAAAGTAAAGGTGCCGCTCCGGGCACCATGCTTGGCGGCGGTGGCCCGGGGTACATGATCGACAACGAGATTGGCGCTCCTCACCTTCGCGGTACACTGGCCGCTGCACGTAATAATAATCCCGCTAAACAGAGCTCTGGCTCTCAATTCTACATCGTAACCGGCCAGCCACAAAGCGCTGCCAGCCTCGACCAGACCGAACGCATGAAGGGCATCAAATACAACGAAACGCAACGGGAAGCCTACATGACCGAAGGTGGTCGCCCTGACCTCGATCAGGAATACACCGTTTTTGGTGAAGTCGTTTCCGGAATGGAAGTCGTTGACCAGATCAGTGCCACGGCTACAGCGGCACAAAACCGACCCACTGAAGACGTTGTTATCGAGCGTGTATCTATCGTACGTTAAATCTATCCCTACTTTGAAAAAACTACTACCGCTTCTTTTACTGGCCGTTCTTTTCAGCCAGTGTTCGGCCCCTAAGCCGATGTTTACGACCGCTAACCGCAACGCCAGAGTACTGGATCAGGTACGCTTTTCCAATACTTCGGAGAAGGCTGCTACCTACAGCTGGTCCTTTGGCGATGGAACTACCTCTTCCGAGGAGGAGCCGTCGCACCGTTACTTTAAATCAGGCGACTACGTCGTCACCCTCACCGCCGAAAACGAGAAGGGTAAATCCAAGACCATTACTCAAACCATTACCGTGACTCCACCCAAGGAATGCCTCATTCGTATTCAAACCTCTGAAGGCGATATGATTGCTCGTCTTTCTGACGCTACCCCCCAACACCAGGATAATTTTATTAAACTGGTAGAGCAGAGCTTTTACGATGACCTGCTGTTTCACCGTGTTATTGACGGATTCATGCTGCAGGGAGGAGACCCAAACAGCCGTGGAGCTGCACCAGATGTACGCCTGGGCACGGGTGGCCCGGGTTACCAAATTCCCGCTGAGTTTGTCGATAGTCTGGCCCATGTAAAGGGAGCCCTCGCTGCTGCCCGGACGAATAACCCCCAAAAGCTTAGCTCCGGCTCACAGTTTTACATTGTGTCCGGCCGTAAGGTAACGGACGCAGAACTCAATAAGCAGGAAGCGGCCACTGGTGTACGTTACCCGAGCACGATCCGGGAAGAATACCTGGAGAACGGTGGTGTTCCCTTCCTGGACCAGGGCTACACCGTCTTTGGTCAGGTTATTGAAGGCTTAGACGTGATTGATAAGATCGCTAATGTCCAGACCCGGCAGGGTGACCGGCCGGTAGAAGACGTCTGGATGAAGATTACAATGATTCAGTAGGGGGCTTAGGTGTTTTAGCTTTTACCACACAGAGACACAAAATGAAAGACCACGTAATTCTTGGCATTGACGTTGGCGCCACGGGCGTAAAGGGCGGCTTGGTTGATGTTCGTCACGGGCGAATGCTTACCGAGCGCCAACGCTTTGATACCCCAGCTCCGGCTACGCCGAAGGCTATCGCCGAAACGGTCCAAAAATTGGTAGACCATTTCGAGTATACAGGCATCGTAGGCGTTGGTTTTCCCGCCATCGTGCGCCGGGGAGTGGCGGCTTCTGCTTCCAATATCGACAATAGCTGGATCGGGACGAGCATCACCAAAACATTCGAGAAGAAGACCGGGCTCAAGTTCTTTGCCGTCAACGATGCGGATGCAGCAGGGATCGCCGCCATGAAGTTTGGCGCAGGTAAAGAGTATATGACGGACGGTACGGTGATCATGATCACCATCGGTACCGGTCTTGGCGGCGCGCTATTCGTTGACGGAGAGCTGATGCCCAACCTGGAGATTGGGCAGATCTACCTGAAAAATCAAAAAGAAGTAGCGGAGAAATTCATCAGTAATAAAGTCCGCAAAGAGGAGAAGATGGACTGGAAGACCTTTGGAAAAAAATTCAATAAGGTCATCAGCCACGTAGACTTCATCTTCAACCCCGACCTGATCATCCTGGGCGGCGGGGCGAGCAAGTCCTTCGATCAGTACGAAAAGCAGCTGGAGGCTTACGCTACCATCAAGCCTGCTAAACTGCAGAATACGGCGGGGACCGTAGGGGCGGCGGTGTATGCGGCGATGAAGCGGGGGTGAAATGGTTCGTTGCCGATAATATGGATGGGCCAGCGTTTAAGCATCCGGATGAGCTTTGGTGGTGAGTTTTTCAAATACTGTAGAGAGATTCTTTTAGCATCAGTTGAGAGAGGGACTGAAAGTAAAATTAGAATGATTTTGTCCATTATTTACAAATAATCAGACAAAAAATAATAAAATTTGATATTTTTGTCTATTTTAGGTGAAAATTTAGACAAAATGATAGGCAGGAGAGATGAAGTAAAAGAACTTGAATTACTGATGACTGCGCGAGAGGCAGAGTTTCTGGCCATCACCGGAAGAAGGAGAGTTGGAAAAACTTACTTGATTAATGAATTTTTTAAAGATTCAATCTGCTTTCAATTTACGGGCTTGCAGGATGGGGAGGCCGGTCAGCAATTGGCCAATTTTACCGTAAAGCTTTTAGAATATGACGAGGAAGCAAAGGGTACCGTGCCCGAAAATTGGATATGGGCGTTTGCTGAACTTAAAAAATACCTCAAAAAGCTTCCTACGAATAGAAAGCAAATCATCTTTATTGATGAGTTGCCATGGATTGGTACATCGAGCTCAAATTTTGTACAGGTACTCGCCCATTTTTGGAACGATTTTCTATCTAAACACAGCCATTATATTCTAATAATTTGTGGTTCGGCAACATCCTGGATCGTGAATAATATCCTGGGTGATCCGGGAGGAATGCATAATAGGGTAACCAAACACTTACACCTTCGTCCTTTCACCTTAGCTGAGACTAAAGCGTTTTTGGAGCTAGAAGGACATAGACTCAACAATATTGAAATAGCTAAAATATACATGGCCCTTGGAGGTATTCCATACTATTTAAAAAACTTAAAAGTAGGAGATAACTTCGCTACGGGTATGGATGACTTGGCATTTAAACGGTCTGGCTCACTTAGCAGAGAATATGAAAATCTTTATGCGGCTCTTTTTAAAAACTCAGAAGTACATGAAGCGGTGGTCGCTAATTTGGCTAAATACCGTCAAGGTATGTCAAGAGAGGAACTGGCTACGGCAATAAACATAAGTTCAGGCTCCCGATTCAAGAGAATTATGGACGAGTTGATTGAATCTGACTTTGTTGCCGCAGACTTTCCTTTTGGAGCTAAACGAAAGGGGAAACTCTACCGACTCGTGGATGAGTTCTCCATATTTTATCATCGGTTCATTCAACCGATGCAGACGTATACGCCTAATTACTGGCAGCTGCAGTCCAGTCTTCCCAAATTCAAAATATGGACTGGGTTCGCTTTTGAAAACATGTGCCGAAAACACGTCGGACAAATAAAGGAAGTACTTCGTATTGGAGCTGTTTATGCTCCGGTGTCGACCTTGCGCATCCCTGCCTCAGAGGAGGAAAGCGGCTGTCAAATTGATCTTATTCTGGATAGAAATGACAACACCGTCAATCTATGTGAAATGAAGTTTCATAATGATGAGTTTGTAATATCAAAGGAATATCACCAGAAGCTCCTACACAAAAAGCGTCGCTTCGAAGTACATACTAAAACGAAAAAGCAAGTGTTCATCACCATGGTCACCAATCACCCCGTAAAACGTAATAAGTGGTTTCACGGAACCGTAGATTCAGTAGTGTTATTGGATGACTTGTTCGATGTCAAAGTTATTTGAGCACTCATTGCTACACCTACCCCACCGTCCACTCCGTCCCCTCCTTACCGTCTTTGACGACGATGCCGGCGTCCTTCAGCCCATCGCGCATCTTGTCGCTCATGCCCCAGTTTTTCTCGGCACGGGCTTGTGCGCGCAGATCGAGGACGAGGTCCATCACCTTGCTCAATGTCTCTCCCTCTGCACCTGCGTCCGCGCCCTCTTCTTTGAGACCGAACACGTCAAACAATAAGGTTTTAAGGCCGGCTTTCACCGCCGTCATTGTGTCCGGAGATACTTCATTGAGGCTCAGCTGGCCACCCTTGAGGGCATTGATGCGGGAGACGAGTTCGAAGACCTTTGCCAGTGCTTTGGGCGTGTTGAAATCGTCGTCCATTTCGCCGTAAGCGGCGGCGAGGGTAGCTTCCAATTCCTTGCCAACGGTGCCGTTTTGCGCACCACCTTTTCCTTCCAGGCCCTGAAGATTAGCCCAGGCCTCCATCAGGCGGCTGTAGCCTTTTTTGGCGGCTTGCAGCGCATCGTCCGTAAGATCCATCGTGCTGCGGTAGTGGGTTTGCAACATGAAAAAGCGCAGTACCATCGGGCTGTAGCTGTCCGTTACGTGGGGGCTTTCGCCGGTAAAGAGCTGTTGCGGCGTGATGGTGTTGCCGTCTGATTTAGACATCTTCCGACCGTTCATCAACAGCATATTCGTATGCAGCCAGTAGCGGGCACCTCCGCAGCCGCAGGAGCCTGCGTTTTGGGCAATCTCGTTTTCGTGGTGCGGAAACTTGAGGTCGTTACCCCCACCGTGGATGTCAAATTCTTCGCCAAGGTATTTCGTGCTCATCGCCGAGCATTCCAGGTGCCAGCCAGGGAAACCTTCACCCCAGGGGCTGTTCCAACGGAGAATATGATCTTCGCCCGCCTTCATCCAGATGGCAAAGTCAGACGGGTGCTTTTTGTCACTCTGCGCCTTGAGTTCCCGGCTTTCGGCCATCAGCTCATCGATCTTGCGGCCCGAGAGTTTACCGTAACTATTATCGTTTTTGTTGTTGAACGCTTCAACGTCGAAGTAGACCGAGCCATTAGCTTCGTAGGCCAGGCCGTTGGCCAGGATCTGCTGCACCATCTCGATTTGCTCGATGATGTGGCCGGTGGCGCGGGGCTCAATGTTGGGCGGTATGTTGTTGAAGGCCTGCATCATGTCGTGAAAGCCAACGGTGTAGCGTTGGGCCACTTCCATGGGTTCGAGCTTCGCCAGCCGGGCACCCTTGCTCATCTTGTCTTCGCCTTCGTCGGTCAGGTGGCCCACGTCGGTGATGTTGCGTACGTAGCGCACTTTATAGCCTTTATGCAGCAGGTAGCGATAGATGATGTCGAAGCTGGTAAAAGTCCGGCAGTTGCCCAGGTGAACGTCGCTGTAAACCGTCGGGCCACAAACGTAAAGACCGACGTGACCGGCGTGTAGCGGTTCGAAGACCTCCTTGCGGCGGTTGAGACTGTTGTAGAGCAATAGTTCGTTGGACATATTGGGGGATTTGAGAGCGCGAATTTACGGCTTTACTGTAAAGGTTATGAGAGGGGGGAAAGTTGCCGGGGAAATGAGCGAGCTTAGCAGGGCGCGGCCGCAGGTGCAGGGGGAACTTGTATAAGCAAAGTCGGCATAATGGCCCCCTTCGTCGAAGGTTTTTGTAGTCTGTCAGGGCTGACGTTAAGGCGTGCGATAACAGAATCGACGTTGAGCGTCCGTATGTCTTTTTGAACGAAAAAACGGGCCAGCCCCACTAAAAGGACTGACCCGCCAGGCAAAGCATTAGATACTCGAATCTATTTCTTTCCAGTATCAGCAACGGTTACACGGGAGGTTTTAGTCACCGTGTAGGACCCGATGGATAGTTTTTTACCATCGGCAGTTATTACGGATACCGGAGAGGGGGTGGTAACATCAGCGTTAGGGACCGTAAAGGTGATGCCCGTGCTGGTCCAGCTGGCAGTATTAATGCTGATGGCGGAACCACCGAATTTCACCTGGCCGATCGGACCGAAGTTCATGCCGGTGATCAGCATTTTGTGGGCCGGGACAAGGCTGCTGTCTGATGCGACTGATTCTTTGGTTACGGTGTCTTCTATATCCGAAATTTCGGGTGCACCCGAAATGATTTCACTCAGGTACTGTACCATCTCGTTGTATTCAACGGAGGTCTGGACGGATAGTAAGTCTCCGGCATATTCTTTAATGAAAGCGGGGGTAACAAACATGTATGTTTCCTTATTCAGCAGTATGCTCTTGGAGGATTGTTGAACGTTCAAACAGGGCCCGGCGTGGAGCTTAAAGTTTTCCTGTTTGGTGTCACAATTGACCACAATGGCACTAACGATGGGCATGCCCAGGAGGTATTCACAAACGAAAACGATGTTGCTCACCTTCGATTTGTCAGAAGAGGTAGACTCCCCCATTTTTATTTTACTGGCACTGCCCATGGAAGAAATCATGGCTTCTGCAAAACTCATTTCACCGGTTCCTGTTGCCAGGCCCAGTACGGCACTGATGAGTTCCTTACTGAATTCAGCACTGAACTGCTGGGTATTGTAAGAGACTTGCTCCTCGGTAACCTGAACGAAGAGGCCCGAGCCATCGATGATACGGCGTAAAGCATCGTAATCGTAGAGGGTATAGTAAACGGTTGGGTCGGTAGGTTTCTTCTTTGGTTTTGGGGTGGTGGAAAGTGCTTTGGTTAATGCTGCGAAGAAAACAGCAACTTCGGCAAAAACCTGTTGAACGGCTTCTGAGATGGGTGTGTCACCGGTAGCCGTAGAGGCTAGCATGATGTTACCCGTTTCGTTGAAGACGAAATATTTCTTCTGCTGAACGTTCATCGGGTTAGGGGCGATGGTCTTTAGCTTTGTAGTAGCCATTAGGGGGGGAGTTTTGATTTGTTTCCAAATTGAGGGAGTTGAGGCCTTGTTTGAAAATTTCACCTCCTTATTTGGGTAGTTATACCTGCTCTTTTGGGTGTTTATGCAGTAGTAATTGTCTACTAACGGAATAAATTTAAGTACTCTGGAAAAGCAAAATACCGACTCCTCCCCGGAGTTTTGATCGGATGTAAGATGTTTAGCTTTTCCAGGTCCGCTACCAACCGATAGACTGTTGAGGGCGTGTTGTTGATAATGTCCGTCACATCCGCTACCCTTAAAACGGGTTGATCAAATAAATCATTGACGACCAGGTGAGCGTTGGCAGCGCGATTACCAAGCGCGCGCAGGCGTTCGGTCATGTCACGCTGTAGATTGATGATGCTACGAAAAGTAAGGATGCCCTGCTTAGCGGTTTGGTCGGTAGCCCATTCTTACACCACCGTCCCCTTCATCGCCCACATAAAACGGCTGGCGTAACTCCGGTAAGGCCGCCACGGCTCACAGCAACGGATGATCTCGGCGTTCAGTTTTTTGCCCTTCAGCTTCGTGTTGTCAATACCGAACAGGGTGATGATGTTGCGCTTCACCACGAGGTCGTCGAGCGGCAGCAGATCGGGCCGCTTCAGCACGAACATGAGCATCATCTCTACCGTCCACTGTCCGACGCCTTTGATTGTGGTAAGCCGGTCGATGATTTCCTGGTCGGTCCATTGCTCCCAGTCGGCGTTGATCAGTTTATGGTCGAGCCAGTATTGAGCGACGTTCTTAATGTAGGCCGTCTTAGAGCGGCTCATGCCCGCAGCGCGGATGGCGTCGTCATCCATCTCCAACAGGCGTTCGGGGTGTGGGTAGCCATCCGGGAACAGATCAAGAAAACGGCCGAAGATGGTGCCTGCTGCCTTACCACTTAATTGCTGGTAAGCGATGGAGCGAAGCAAGCCGAAGTAAACATCCCCGTCGTGATCCGGCCGCGGCGGAATGGTGAGTTGGGCAATAATGGGGGCAATGTTAGGCTCCTGGCTGAGGTGGGCGCGAATGGCGGGGTCGATCATGTCCGTAAGTTAAGATGGGACCGTTTCTACTGCAAAGCCTTACGTCATTGATTTTAGAATATCAGCGAAATACCCATGCCACCCGCTCCGCCTCCGTAGGAACCACCGAAGGTGAGCGAAGAGCGATGCTTCCGCTGCCAGCGCTTGTGGATTTCTGGCGTCATGATACCGATCAGCGCACCAATACCAAAACCAATAGCGGTATCTGAAGGAAAATGACGGAGACCCCGCACCCGCTGAACGGCTACAAATAGTGGGGGCAGACTGGCCGCTCCGAACACAAGTGCCCGCTGCTTACCGGTCCAGTCAGGGTTGTAGTCAGATAGTACCTTAGCGAAAAAAAAAGAGCCAGTAGCCGCCGTACTTACGTGACCACTGAAGAAACTGTTCAGATTGCCCTCGTCTCCTCGGGTATCATCACTGAATGATGTGTAGTAAGCTTGTGGCCGCTTACGATCGTTAAAATTTGGACCTAGCGGAGAGGCTGAATAGAGTAGCCCGTTAATGGCCTGTGCCTCAAGGTACATCGCCGATATGTCGATCCAGTCTTTCCGGATTTTCTTACTCAGGAACAGTGTGAATGGCATCGCAATGGAAGGGTAGAATACGTAATCGCTTAATTCTTTGGCCCGCTCGAAGTTGGCCGTAGTGGCTGGCAATGCCCAGCGGTCATAAGCTGGAATGTCGCTCCGGCTAAGCTCCTGCACGGAGAAGCTGCCCTTATCATTGATCTGCTGGAAAAAGTAGGTCGTCGCCGCAAGACCGGCGACCCCGAAACTGCCCTCTAGCAGCGGTTTTATGGCGTAAACTTTGTCTGTCTTGGGGTCGTAGTCACGAGCATCGAACTTCTCTCCGGTGTTTTGAGCGAAGGCGAGGCCACAAAGAAGAAAGAGTTGAAAGAGAATAAGATAAAGACGTGTCATACTAATGCATAAATTGTTTCTATCTGATACAGCCGTTCGGACGCGGTAAATGTTTGCTAAGACAATATTATTTTAGGCTAAACGATCTGCGCATACGGCAGGGTTAATGACTATGTCCATGCTTCAATGACGCATAACCAGGCAAATTCTACGTCAGGTCCCACCAATACTAATCGTGTTCTAAGATCTCCCCCAATCTCCCTACCTTCGCATCCGGTAAATAAGCAAACTGGATTTTACGGACAACCCAACCTATGCGGATCAAAGTAGGCATCTTCTTCGGCGGCCCCAGCCGCGAACGCGAAATCTCCTTCGCGGGCGGCAGGACCGTTTACGATAACCTGGACAAAGAGCTCTTCGAGCCAGTCCCCATTTTTGTGGACAGCTTCCGCAAATGGCACCTGCTCGATTGGCAGTACCTTTACCGGGGCACCATCCGGGATTTTTTCCCGCCCATTGATCTGGCGCCAAGGTCGGCGCACGGCTTTCAGGTATATCAGGAAAGCCTCGGCCCACTCGATGAACTGAGCCTGGAAGCGATGGGCCGTAAGGTCGGCCGCCGCATCCGGCGGGACGAGCTGCCTGAGCTCATCGACCTGGCCTTCCTGGCCCTGCACGGCGAGTACGGCGAAGACGGACAGCTGCAGCGCGAGCTCGAATACGCCGGTATCCCCTATACCGGTTCCGGCGTGCAGGCCAGCGAGATCGGCATGGATAAGGCCGTGCAGAAGGAATTGATGGCGGAGCTGGGTTTCGCCTCCCCGCCCATCCTCGTCATCCCGAAGGGAGACTTCGACGGTAAGCGGGTAACGGAGCACTTCGCCACCGCCGAAAAAGAGATTGGCTGGCCCATGGTCATCCGCCCCGCCCGGCAGGGAAGTTCCATCGGCGTCGCTATCCTGGAAGAGAGTGATGGCCTGGAAACCTTCGAGCGGGCCGTCAACGCGGCCTTCTTCCGTGAGCTCCTGCCCCTGAATGAATACCGCGCTCGCGACGAATACGAGCGCCTCGAATACGTACGCCAACTCAGCGACCTGCGCGACGGCGTCGCCTTCCCCATGGATGCCCGGCGCGGCGACCACGTCATCACCCTCTACACCCCCGATGACCTCCACGCTTACCTGGAAAATGCCGTA
>ENA-ORXT01002785-ORXT01002785.1-marine-metagenome-genome-assembly--contig:-NODE-2785-length-20291-cov-69.419313_pt1 | contig 20291 bp, 16 predicted proteins | sample MGYA00237868_ERZ511482 | MGnify/ENA metagenome assembly ERZ511482
CCATTATCCAATTAGTCAGATTTGCTATTTTTACTTTAGTTGTTGATTTCATTTTTTCAATTTAATTGTGGGTAACGTCCTAGTGGTATGTGACGGCTGACGAAGGAAGCTGGCATCATCACCACATGTTATCCATATTTTTTCTTCATTTACAGCTCCAATATATTTCAGTTTTTTCGTCACAATGAAATCCTTCTAATTCAGTTTCTTTCAAAATCTCATCTATCAAATTTCTTTTTGAACATAATAATGAAAAGTGGCTATCCCAATGAACACTTAAAAGAATTTCATTTTTTGGTGTAAAGATATTCTTATACCATTCACCAATGGTTTCTGTATTATCTATTACATCCTCGACAAACAACAATTTTCTTTCAGTACCGAATTCGTCTCCTATATAAATCCATTTATGTCCCAAGCTTAATATTGCAGTTAATATTGGATCAATTAAAAGTTCTGCAAAGCTACCTTCATTAGGTTGATGGATATTATTCTTATCACATGTTTCAATCATCTTATTTAACGAAAAATCATCTTTGTGAACTTCTTTGAGTCCCATAATTGAATTTCTTAAAGCGATATCAAGTTTTCGGATATTTTCAATTTTTGAAAGTTTCATAACTTCTTCCCAAGTTAACTTCTTACAATGTTTACTTATCTGCTTTTTATTAGGGTATTCTTCTTTCTCAAAATCAATTTTATTGGGGTTTATTACTTGGAAAAAAGGATGTAGAACTATAAAAACACTTTCATATTTACCTTTATAGAATTCAAGGATTGATTGGTCTGCTTGAGCACAAACTTGATTCCTTTCTGGTTCTGGTAAAATTCTTTCTTTCATTTTTTAATTATGGATAACTCAGTAATAAACGCAACACCTCCTACCTTGTTACAGAAACAAAGGTTCAACCAATAATCAGACTTAAAAAAGACAGCTATCATTCCGGCTGAGCAGGGATGGTCAAATATTGAACATTCGAGATTCGACATTCAATATTCTCTATATTGAGAAAGCCTTCACCTCGCAATATACGAAATGAAGGCTTAATGAAAGGACCAAAATAAGTCCCTGAAAATATTTTTATACGTGCGCCAGAATCTTCTCTTCCAGAGCTGCTTTAGAAATAACGCCCACCTGCTTGTCCACTACTTCTCCGTCCTTTAAGATTAAGATAGTAGGAATACTGCGGACACCATATTTCATGGATACTTCCTTATTAGAATCTACGTTTAATTTACCAATAGTTGCTTTACCATCCATTTCGGTGGCAAGTTCTTCAATAATTGGCGTAATCATGCGGCAAGGGCCGCACCATTCTGCCCAAAAGTCTACTACGGCAACGCCTTTTTTGTCTAGGACTGATTCTTGAAAATTACTGTCTGTGAATTCGAAAGCCATTTTTGTCTGTTTTAGCTAGTGAATAATAAAATGAATGATTTAGTCATTCAAAAGATACCTTTATGCTAAGGTACACTTCTTTGACTCATTTAACACGTAAAAGAAACATAATGTTCTGCAAAAAAAGACAATTGGATAGGCAATTGTTTTCGCCAGGACATGTTTTTACGATTTTCGGCCCTTAAACCCCATCAAAAGCAGTAGTCACTAACCATAGCACAAAGGAAAAAAGCCCATCGTTCATCCACCCGTCAAAACAAATCCCCCCAAATATCCTCCACCTCCTCAATTCCCACCGAAAGTCGAATCAGCCCATCCGTAATCCCGTTCCGTTCCCTAATCTCTTTATCCACATTAATATGAGAAGAAGAAGCTGGATGTAAAATTAATGTATCCACATCGCCCAAAGTCGGAGCCAGCGTACAAAATTTCACCCGGTTCATCAAGGCAATACCCGCATCCAGACCACCCTTCAATTCAAAGCTTAACATCCCGCCAAATTGCGACATCTGCTTACTGGCGATTGCGTAGGAAGGGTGGGAGCGTAGTCCCGGATAGTTCACCTTCAGTACCTCTGGATGATCTTCCAACCGTTGCGCCAACGTCATCGCATTGTTGCTATGGCGATCCATTCTTAAAGCCAAAGTCTTAATCCCGTTATTCGTCAACCACGCATCAAAAGGATTACAGTTGGTACCAATTAATTTCATGGCACCCCAAATTTTAGTCTCCATCATTTCCAGGTCCGTACCTACGATGACCCCCGCAATATTATTACCGTGACCATTTAGGTATTTGGTAGTAGAATGAATGACAAAATCAATACCGAGCGTTAATGGTTGCTGTAAATAAGGAGTGCAGAAAGTATTATCAATGGCTGTTATAACATTGTACTGTTTTGCAATCGTGGCCAGGGCTGCTATATCTATGCACGCCATGGTTGGATTGGCCGGCGTTTCACAATAAAGCATTTTTATCGCTGGATCATTTTTTAATTTATCAGCTACCAGGTCGGTGTCTGTCAGATCCATCAAAATTGTTTCAATCCCTAGTGGCGCAAATATTTTTAAAAATAATTCGGTAGTTCCACCGTATAAATTTCCCTGGGTCAGTAGCTTATCTCCACTCTTCAAGCAACCCATTACCAAAGTGGAAATCGCCGCCATTCCCGAGCTAACCATCAATCCCTTCGCCGTCAGGTCACTACCGTGCGTTTCCATTAACGCAATCTTTTCCGCCACCGCTTCAATTGTAGGATTTCCATAACGACCATAAACATGGCCTTTGGCCTTCCCCGTAAAAATATCGATTCCTTGATTGATGTGCTCAAACTCAAAAGAAGAGGTCGCATAAATTGGCAACTGATGTGGCTTCGTTGTTCGCTTCTCTGACAACTCATGCACGCAAAGCGAGTTAAAAGATTTATTTTTTTTCATAATGTTTTGAAATATTGAACTACAAATTTACGTGTTTCCAAGTCTAAAATATACATACTAATTTACCACCCGAAGGCACAGACAGCGATAAATATACTGCCCATCATCCCCGCCAGGCAAACCTTCCAACGCCATCACCAACCATCACCTCAAAATCCCCGGCCTCCACAATCCGTTTACCACGTGGATCAATAAAGCTCAAATCATTCTCCTTTAATTCAAAGTTAATCTTCTGTTCCTCTCCTGCCTTTAATTCAACGGACATATATCTCTTCAATCGCTTCACCGCTGGCGTCACCGAAGCATAACAATCCCGGACAAAACAGTCTACCCCAACCGTTCCCGCACGTTTTCCTGTGTTTTTGATTGTTGTAGAAATCTTTAACGTGTCTCCTTTCTTCAAATTCTTTTTACTTAATTTTAATTTTCCAAACTCAAAATCAGTATAGCTTAGTCCATAACCAAAAGGCCATTGTGGGGTATAACCGCCATCTGTAATAGTCCCTGGTATCAATTCTTGAACCCCTGACGAATACTTGTGGTCATACGGAATCAAATTGTTAGAATGTCTTGGGTAAGAAAAAGCTAATTTGCCACATGGATTATGATCCCCAAGCAAAGTCTCTACAATCGCCTGTGCCCCTTCTGGTCCGGGACGGTAGGCCATTAGAATCGCAGACACCTCCGGAACCAATTTTCGAATAATCCTTGGACGGCCCTGAACCATTACCAGCGTTACCGGTTTTCCGGTTTTAATGGCCGCCTTGGCCAATTCCATTTGACGATCATCCAAAATAATGGTCGGAGAATAACCCGGCCCTTCTGCGTATGCATCTTCGCCTAAACAAAGAATGATCTGATCCACTTTTTTAGCGGCAGTTTGTAGTTTTTTAATATTAAAATTATCTGCAGCTTCGTATTTGCTTTTAGAAAAACAGATAACATTTTCTTTTCCTATTTTATCTGTTAAATATTTTTTAATCGTTTTTACCGATTTAGGATATTGAGAAATTTCCTGACCTTGCCAGGTCCATGACCAGCTACCGTGTAGACAACTCACGTTATTTGCAGCAGGACCGGCCAATAAAATTTTAGATTTTTTAGAAAGTGGTAACGTTGGTTTTTTTCCTTTACCATTTTTTAATAAGGTCATAGTCGCCCGGGCTGCCTCCAGCGAAACCTGGCGCGTCTCAGGCGTATTTAATTTTACCTTTTCAGCACCTTTAGCCAGTGGATTATCGAATAGTCCCAAATCTTTTTTAAGTTTTAAAATTCGGGTCACCGCTTCGTCGATTCGTTTCATCGGTACAGCGCCTTCTTGTACCAGTTCGATCAAGTACTTATGAAAACTATAATCGAAAGGAACCATACTCATGTCAATCCCCGCATTGATTGCAATTTTTACCGCCTCTTTGGGCGTAGCAGCAATCCGATGGCGGGTATGTAAACGAACAATATCTTCCCAGTCAGTAACGGCCAGTCCTTTAAATTTTAATTCCTTACGGAGAATATTCGTGAGCAATTGATAACTCCCATGCACCGGTACCCCGTTGATCTCTCCAGAATTAATCATCACGGTCGCCACTCCACGATCGACCGCTTCCTGAAAAGGCGGTAGGAAAATTTCGCGAATTTGATTTTCAGATAAATTAGAAGGTGTTCGGTCGTGTCCGCTATCGGGACTGGAATAGCCTAAAAAATGTTTCATGCAAGCAGCCACGGAGTCTGCTGCTGTGAGGTCATCACCTTGATAAGCAGTCACTGCAGCTCCCGCCATTTGTGCACAGAGGTAGGTATCTTCCCCAAAAGTTTCTTCAAATCGTGACCAGGCGGGCGTCCTCCCTACGTCAAATACCGGATCAAAATTCCAGGGAATTCCGGCAGCTCGTGTTTCAATGGCCGTGATTTTTGCAGATTCTGCGACCAATTTGTTATTACGGGTAGCAGCTATGCCGATATTGTGCGGAAACAGGGTAGCGCCTTTTACATAAGTTGCGCCGTGAATAGAATCAATTCCGTAAAGCACCGGAATTTTATTTTTAGTCTTTAAAACGTTATCCTGGATAGCAGTAATAACTTCCTCCCATTTTTCGAGCGGGTAAGCATATACTTTTACATTAAGAATAGAACCTACCTTTTTATCAATTACGGCTATGGCTAATTTTTCCAGATCCAATTCGTCGGTAGAATCGTCTTTGAGGTAAAGATCCGAAGTGACCTGTGTCATCTGACCTACTTTTTCTTCGAGGGTTAACTTGCTTAATAAGGCTTTGATATTCATAAAATATTTTTTGAGATATGTTCTGTTGTTTTAAGTCTTTTTTAGAAAGAACAAAATTACGAAATCACGGGGGAAATTTTTCTGTTTTTTATAGACTTGTTACCCTTTAACAAATTGGCTCTATAAATAGCGATTTTGTTTCCAATTGATGAACACGCGCAACCTCGTAGCCATAGCTGCGAAAGTGAGCATGTGGAGAAGGGTGGGAACAGAAGATTAATTTTAAGCCATATATAGTTGAATGCGTCCCTCAACAAAATTCCCTTTTCCCTGTTTAGGATCAATAAAAGAATAACTTATAACATTTGGCTGCTTAATTGGCTCCTACTCTTCCTTGGTGAAAAACTCATTATGCTACGGCATAAATCGTATTTCACCGCCTCGATTAGAACCAAATTAACCGACCCAAACCTTTATAACTTATTTTTTAATTGTTCCTTATATTTTACAATAAAAAAAAACCATCCAACATGAGTCAACACCATATCATCATTGGCGGTAGCAAGGGAATTGGCCGCGCCCTCGTTAACGAAATGATCAACGCCGGACATCAGGTAACCGTTTATTCTCGTACCCGTGGCGATCTTGATTCCTCAATTAACCATGTAACCTTTGACGCGACCACTGATGAATTTCCAAAAGAAACCCTTCCCGAAGAAATTCATGGATTGGCCTATTGCCCAGGCAGTATTACCCTTAAACCATTTCGATCTCTAAATGAAGAAACCTTCCTGGAAGACTTTAATATCAATGTACTCGGAGCGGTAAAGTCCATTAAAGCTACCATGACCAAACTCAAAAAATCCGGTCAGGGCAGCATCGTATTATTCAGTACCGTAGCGGTAGGACAAGGAATGGCTTTCCACGCCAGTATTGCCACTGCTAAAGCAGCCATCGAAGGACTTACCCGATCTCTGGCTGCCGAACTGGCTCCCGCCATTCGAGTAAATTGTATTGCTCCTTCACTTACGGACACCCAACTTGCTGGTAATCTGCTCAGTACCCCCGAAAAAAAAGAGGCTTCCGATAAGCGGCATCCATTGCGTCGCACGGGAACACCTGCCGACATTGCTAAAATGGCCGCGTTTCTGCTTTCCGGCGACAGCACCTGGATCAGCGGACAAATTATCGGGGTCGATGGCGGTATGTCTACCCTTCGTGTCTAAAATATGACATTCCTGAAAATTATTCATTACCAATAAGTACCTGGACAGAATCGTCATTTATTTTGTCCAGGTACTTCCTACTATTATCATATGCTGAAATCTGAAATCGCCGACCTTCCTAAACGCTACCGCACCAATCTGATCAATTCACTGAGTGGTTTTAAAAGCGGTAATCTTATTGGTACGATTAATTCTGAAGGACAAGAAAATCTGGCGATTTTTACGTCCGTCGTACATCTCGGTGCGAATCCAGCGTTGATGGGATTCATCATGCGACCCGTTAGTGTAGAACGACATACTTACGAAAATATCATGGCTACCGGGAGGTATACCATCAATCATGTTGGGGTTAATTTTTATAAAAAAGCGCATCAGAGTGCGGCGCGTTACGACCGGGAAATTTCCGAATTTGCTGCGACGGGTCTGACGCCTTTCTATTCTGAAAATAGCAAGGCACCTTATGTCAAAGAAAGTTCCGTAAAGATTGGATTATCTTTCGTAGAAGCCTTGGAGATCAAAGCCAATGGTACCCAAATGATGATTGGTGCGATTGAAGAAGTACTCGTTGCTCCTGAACTCATTCTGCCCGATGGTTATCTAGATTTAGAAAAAGCGGGAACGGTTGCTGTTTCTTGCCTAGATGGCTATCATCATACTCAAAAGCTGGCACGTCTTTCTTACGCAAAACCTGACAATGATCCACAGGAGATTGGGTGAGGAACGGTTCAAAAATAACCAAGTCTAAAATATCAATTTATTTTATCAACATTCCTTGTTTTATTACTTTCGAAAATGGTCTAAAACTAGGCTGGACAACCCACCTGTAAAATCCTTATATTTGTGGTTTTTATCCATAGAACACTACTGCAAATTACTGATTATCACGATGTTTAAAAAATGGCTACTTTTCCTTGGGATTCTTTTTACTTGCTATTTCATGTGGGTAAGTTATATTCATCAGGAAAATCCGGTAGTCAAAACTGCTCCTGTTCAAAAAACAACCAATCCATACGTTCAGCAATGGGTCAATGAAAGTTTTGACCAGATTGGAAAATTGTTAAAAGAAGGAGGTATTCCCGGAACGGCCGTTTCAATTGTATACGGCGATCAGGTATTCATTCGTACTTTTGGGGTACGTTCGGTCAAATCCAAAGTACCCGTTGATGAACACTCCGTTTTTAGAATTGCTTCGCTTTCCAAGTCTTTTGCTGCGGTGCTTACCGCCCGGCTGGTAAAAGAAAATAAACTCCGTTGGAACAACCATGTAAAGGATTACTTACCCGCATTTCAACTCTCTGACAGGGAGCAAACTGACCGTATCCAGCTCTGGCATTTATTGTCTCATACTACGGGGTTGCCGTATCATACTTATACAAATTTGGTAGAAGCAGGGATTCCTACTGCCAAGATTATTCCTCAGTTAGAAAGTGTGGATTTGGTCGGTCCGGAAGGGACCGTCTACAGCTATCAAAATGCGCCATTTAGTATCATTGGCGAGGTACACCAGGTAGCGACCGGAAAGACTTACGAGCAATTGTTACAAGAAAAAATATTTGATCCACTGGGTATGATGGATGCGTCCACCAATCAAGCTGCTATCCGGGAGCGAACCAATACCGCTCGTCCGCACAAAGCCACAAAATCAGGTTGGTACGAAACAAAAATTTCCAGTAAATATTATACCGCAGTTCCTGCCGGAGGAGTCAATGCCAGTATTAATGATATGTCGACTTACCTACGATTGTTGTTGGGACAGTTTCCTGAAATTTTAACGACCGCAGACCTGGCACCGGTTTTTACACCCGTCATTAATACCCCGATCAAGCGACGCTACTTTGGAAAATGGCCAAAAGTTCAGTCAGCGGCATATGGATTAGGTTGGCGAATTATTGACTATTCGGGACGTAAGGTCTGCTACCACAGTGGGTTTGTAAATAGCTATAAAGCAGAGATGGCGGTTAGTCACGAAGAGCAAATCGGGTTTTGTTTATTGATGAACGGGGCAGGTAGTCAGGCAAAATTGACGGTTCCGATTTTTTTGAATACTTACGAAAAGTACAAACAATTGATTAATCAGTGGCAGCCTTAATTTTCATTCCTAAAGTAAATTCGGAGCTATTTTTTAGTAGTCGATACATGAACAAGTCCGTTTTTTCCCAAACATTCTTTATCAAAACACCGTATACCAGTTCATGAAATATACGGTACTTTTCGCTTCTATTCTAATCTTTTCTTTAATTACGTCCTGTCAGCCCAAGGATAGCAGCGTACAAAAGATTGAGGCACTCTGTTTGTCTGAAAGTGAAAAAATTGCTGGTATGTCTCAAGGACTAATTGAATATTGTGCTTGTGCAGCTCCAAAAATTCTGGCAAAGGTAAAGGACGATAAAACAATTATGGCCAGGTTTGAGCAAGGAGAATTTAATCATATCAATGAGTTAAAAGACAGTACATTTACTGCCGCATTAGATAATTGTGTTAACGGTGACAAGCTTATTTTTAACCCTCCCACCATGGAATTTCTATTGCCAGAAAGAGCTGAAAACAGTATTCGTGTTACTTTATTAGACCAGATGGATGCGGAATTTCAAGCCGGGCATAATATGGATCAATATTGTGATTGCTATATACATTCTATCAAAACCAAGCTGACCTTCGAAGAGTTTCACGCCCGTGACCTGGAAGCGCTGCCCAAATATAAAGCCCTCCTGAAAAATTGTGCAAAAGAAAGTGAATTGTAGCAATAAGCTGGTTCGCATCAATCCCTCCATTTATACCCGTAAATTCCAATAACTCCATCATAACATTTTGTAAGCAGAAAATCCCTGCATGGGGTTCTATGCCTATAAATGGAGCCAATGCGGAATTCATACCTTCGGCATTAAATTTGCTAAAGTTAATATGTATTGGTATTCGCATTTTGGACAAGTATTATAATGCAATACCATTTAGGAACAACGATCTAATAGATTCAGAATTATGACTAATATTTTTTGTGCCTAACTTCGTTTAAAATACGCGCCATAGCTACGGCTATGTCTGTGTTTTTCACCTCGTTATACACAAAAACTACCTACTCAAAATTTCTTAATCTATTTAATCGCCATTCCTTAGTATTTTGTTATTTGAAGAAACACCTTAAAATGAAGAAAACGCTTACCTTTCTTTGCTTCCTGATCATTTCCTTTTCCTGCTCTTTTTCATTTGCTCAATCTGACGAAATTGACCAGTTGAAAAAACAGGTTAATGCCCAGCAGGGACGCAATAAATTAAAAATCCTTAATAATTTATCCACAGCATTGTTAGCAGCAGATCAAGCGCTATCGGCCAAACGGTACGTGATGGAAGCCATTGATCTTTCCCGTTCCTTATCCGAGGCGGATGAAGAGGCGAATGCTTTGGATAACTTAGGACTGATTTATCAGGCCAAACTGGATTATACCAACGCCATGAAAAACTTTTTGGCTGCGATGAATATCCGAAACAATATCAAGGACGAAATGGGTATTGCCAGTTCTAAAAACAATATCGGTCGCTTATTTTATCTACAGGAAAATACGGGTAATGCGATCGCCAATCTGGAAGAAGCATTAATTATTCGGGAGAAAAATGATGATAAAATTGGATCTGCCGAAACGAATAAAAATCTTGGAGATGTTTATTTATTTAAAAAAATATATGGTAAAGCCAGAAACTGTTACGTCAAAGCGATGGAACTTAAAATTGAAACGGAAGACTTAACTGGAGGTGCAGCCATTGCCAGCTTTTTGGGTAACATTCTCAGTGATTTGGGTGACCACGATGGTGCTTTGACCTATCATGAAATGTCGCTTGATTTGAATAGTTCGTTAGAAGATATGCCGGCGATTGGTAGCGATTTTAACAATATGGTCCAAGTACATTTATCGCAGGGGCAGTACGACGAAGCTCTGGAAGCAAACGAAACTGCTTTTGGAATTCGTTCAAGCCTCAATCAGTCGATACCTTTGGCAGAAACCTACAAGAACTTTGGGGTGATCTACGCAAAAATGAAAAATAAAACTCAGGCAGATAAAAATCTGAATGAAAGTATCCAGCTGCTTAAAGTGGAGGGACAATCACCCAAAACACAAAGTATCTACCGCGATATTTCCAGGGCATACCACGATTTGGGAATGCACGAGAAAGCCTACAATATGCATGTTGCTTATGCGGATAGCCGGGATGTATTTTATAATAATGAAAAAGATAAAGCACTGCTTGAACTGACGACCAAATACGAATCAGAATTTGAGGCAGAAAAAAACCAGGCGACCATTGCCACTTTAGAAAATGAACAAGCTTTCTCTAGTAAAATGCGAACCTTTTTGTACGCTTTAATTGGATTGGGTGCCTTATTAATCTTTGTGCTCTTTAGCAGTTACCGCCGTAAAAAACAAGACAATGAATTATTGCTGAATAAGAACGAAGAGATTAGTCGACAGGGGGAAGAGATTAAGGACAAGAATTTATTGCTCAAGAATACCAATGATAGTTTGGATAACCTTAATCATAAACTGGTCAATGAAATGGCCGAACGGGAATCAATCGAACAGTCTTCTTTTGCCCGGGATCGCTTTCTGGCTACGATGAGCCACGAGATGCGGACACCCATGAACATCATTATTGGATTGACGCATTTATTACTGGAAGAAGAACCTCGTCAGGATCAGATCGAACACTTACGTACGTTACAGTTTTCTGCTAACAATTTGGTCGTATTTATTAACGATGTACTGGATTTCTCCAAAATTGAAGCGGGGAAATTAACACTTGAAAGCAGGGAGTTTAGTCCGGTAGATACCATCGAAGATACCAAACAGCGATTTTTACTACCTGCCAGGGATAAAAATATTGCGTTAAACTATTCTTTTGACGAAGCAATTCCAAAGTGTTTGATCGGTGATCCAGTTCGACTCAATCAGATTTTAACCAACCTGGTTTCTAACGCTATAAAATATACAGAAAAGGGTGCCGTGGATGTTAAAGTTAAATTACACGAATTGAAATCAAATGAAGTTACCCTGGTAATGAAGATCGAAGATACTGGAAAAGGAATGGATGAGGCTGAGTATACGCAGATGTTCAGAGAGTTGAGTAACAATCAATCTGGTGATATCTTTGAAGGATACGCTGGCCTTGGCCTGACCATTACCAAACGATTGGTAGATCTGCAAAATGGAAAAATAGAAGTAGATTCTGAAATTGGAAAAGGAACCAGATTTACGATCTATCTACCTTTTAAAATTTCAAATAACAAAGCACCTGTAAAAGTCGCTAATCGAACACTGAAATCTTTTGAGCACCTTAAGGGGCACAAGATAATGGTGGTGGAAGACAACAAAATAAATCAGTTGGTAGTTGCTAAAATGCTTCGTAAAATTGGCGTAGAAGTAGTTACTGCGGACGATGGAGTAGAAGCATTGGAAGCGTTGAATCACGCCTACTTCGATCTGATATTGATGGATATTCAGATGCCCAACATGGACGGTTACCGGGCTACGGCCGAAATTAGAAAATCCGTAGATCCTCGAAAAAGAGATGTTCCGATTATTGCATTAACTGCTTCTGCCTTTTTGACAGAAAAAGAAAAAGCCAAATTATTCGGAATGAACGATCACGTCGGAAAACCATTCGGTCCGGAAGATCTCATGGATAAAATTGGTGCATTGCTGGAAGTATACAAAACTGCTTAGGAATGTTGATAAAATAAATTAAGACACTATGCTTCCTCTTTTTCCATCACGCTTTCCCGCCGAACAGATTGTCAGATCGGGCAGGGTTGCTAAAATGGTTATCTTAAAAAGTTTAAAATAAACTTTATTCTAAAAGAATAGTTTGTCCTAACTATTCACGTTTATGAAAAAAGGTGTTTCGTCGTATTGGGTTTCCCGATACGGCTTTTTTTTGTGGGAGTGGTTATTGGCAAAATTCTGCTCCGAGAGATTAAGGAATGTTGACAAAATAAATGACGATTCTATACTTCCTCTTTTTAGCCTGTCCTGCGTTAAAAAATTCCTCATTATGCTACGGCATAACTCCGGATTTTCTGCCTTGTCCAGACTAAAAATAACAGCGCCCATATTACCTTTTACTTAGTGCTTGGGGCACTAGCTATTTGCTTTACTTTAACGCGATAGAAGAGAGCAAAAAGCAAGAAGCAAAAAAATCTGGTAAGAAAAAGGTATGTTGTATCTAAAAACTAAATTTAGCCCTTAGGATCAATAAAAAAATAACTTATGTTCAAAAGAGTCTATTTAGAAATATCCAATATTTGCAACGTACAATGTTCTTTTTGTCCAATCGTGGAAAAAGATAAAAAGCTAATGGACTTGCTAGAATTTGAAAACATTCTTAAAGAGGTAGCTCCCCTGACAGAGATTGTCTGTCTACACCTGATGGGCGAGCCGTTGGCACATCCTGAATTTCTGGAAATTCTGAAAATTTGTAAAAAATATAATACCCAAATTGATCTAACGACCAATGGTATTCTGACAAAAAAATATACAGAAGCGATTATCAATGCCACCTGTATTCGTCAAGTAAACTTCTCCTTGCAAGCATTTAAAGACAATTTTCCAGACCGGGATTTAACGCCTTACCTGCATCCGATTTTCAACTTCGTAAAGTTGGCCCACCAACAAAGACCATTGATGTATACCAATTTTAGATTGTGGAATCAGCAAAGCAATCACTCGAATAATGAAGATATTTTTCTGAAAATAGAAGAAGCATTTGACCTAATAATTAACCGAAATGTAGAGGTAGGAGCAATCAAGTCCAAAAATATCTGGAACCGCCTTTATTTACACTTTGATTCCCGCTTTGAGTGGCCTTCTTTTTTACTTCCACATCAGGGTACACAGGGCCGTTGTCACGGTGCGGTCAATCATATCGGTATCCACGCGGATGGTACCGTGGTACCTTGCTGCCTCGATAAAAATGCCGCCATCAATCTGGGCAATGCCAAAACAGAAAATCTATCAGATATTCTTGCCGGGGACCGTTTTACGAAAATGAGAAACGGATTTCTAAATGGTGTATTGGTCGAAAAATTTTGTCAGCATTGTAGCTTTATTAATCGATTTAAGAAGTAAAATTGTATTTTCTTAGGAACGAGGATTAAATAGATTAAGAAATTTTGAGTAGGTAGTTTTTGTGTATAATTCTGAATCTATTAGATCGTTGTTCCTTTATCTCCTCGCAGATCAAAGATTTACTTTTATTTTTTTACTTACTGTCTTAATTTTCTTATTTTTAAATAAATTAATTATATGGAAAGCTACCTTATCCCCGTTTTAGTTGTCGGTGTCTGCCTGTTGATGCTATTTTTATTAGCTTATTCACAAGATCTTAAAAGAGACCCCATCGGTCTTTTCAAGGCGCTACTTGCTTTCCCGATAGGGATGGTACTTTTATTTATGGATATTATCGCAGGTCGTGGAGAAGAGGAAAGTACATTTGAATAGAGGGGATTGAAGTAAAGCAAATAGCCAGCAGCCAGCAGCCTTTTTTTAAGCACACGCTTAATTGATTTAGTACCAACTTAGTGCTTAGGAATGTTGATAAAATAAAACAACTCGCTCAATTAATTGCTTCAATCGCTTGCCGAAATCCTTCCAGGTCCTGGTATCCCGAAAAGACAAACTCTATTCCGTGCTTTGTAAAAAAAGATACATCTCCTTTCACCCGAATACCAATCAATGGCAATCCCATTTCCTGGCAAGTAGTCAGGTCCCAAATCGCATCTCCTACGTAGACAATTTTAGTTGGCTCGCCGTATTTCGCCTCGGCCTGTGTAATAGCTGTCCGAATAATCTCAGGCCGCGTTGGGTTCCCGTCGGCATAACCCGCAGGCATCTCCGCAACATCAATTCCAACAAAATCCAGTTTGACTTTAGCGGGTGCCTGCCATCCACCGGTGGCAATTCCCAGGCGATAGCGATCGTCTTTCTGTAGCGCTTCCAGCATGGCACGTGCGCCGGGTACCTCAAAGAATACCTCGGGTCTTTCTTCTCGAACTGCCAGAATTTTTGCCACGTAATGCGCTTGAAATTTTTGCTTATCCGATGTGGTAGCTGGTCGCATAAAATGCTTTTGGAAGACCGTTTCAAAAATCGTATCATCCGATACATGTGGATACTCCCGCCAGTCAATCGAAGGAAAAGACTGATTGAAAACGGCCTCGTAAGAATTCGCGAAACACTGACTATCTACTTTATCAGAATGTACCAGCGTTCCATCAATATCAAAAATTACAAAAATCATAGATTGTTTTTATTCAATGAGGCACTAGTGCGTCGGGATCAAATTAGATGATAACTTAAGCGAGACTATTTTGGGATCAGAAACCCTGATCAAAAAGACCCTTTAATTCCTGATCTGTGTGGCGCAACTGCTCCCGACAGTATTTTATCAATTCTGCCGCTCGTTTCGCTTTGGTAGATAAATCGTCGATGCTAACTGCCTCTCCCTGCAACTCCGTTACCAATTGTTGTAATTCGGCCAAAGCCGACTCGTAAGAAATTTTTTCAGACATATATTTTTTTATTTTGTATAAATACAGGGACAAATTGAACACCCTTGCCAACAGCTGATGGCTAAAATAAAGCTTGGGAAGCATAAATTAATATAATTTCTATACTTAAATAGTATGTTATAATAACTTATTTGCTACCTTTGACCAGATCATTTCCAAATATATAAATTATTTTTTTACTATCCCCTTAGGGAATGGCGATTAAATAAATGCAGATTCCAGGCGAACTATTTTTTTTGCCAATCAAGGACGTAAAATGGGCACTAAATTTCTATGTATAAAGGTTAAGGGTGCTTGATAGATCTGATGGTGTGTTTGTTTCATGGTGTTTAATAAAGTAATTTAAAATTCATAAATAAATATACTATTTGTAAATAATTGTTAATCAGTTTATTGGTTAATCAGTAGTCGGTCAAATATTAGGTAATCCTGATGTAAGAGCGCAACCAAGATGGTTACGTTCGCATTGCGTACTATGTGACTGATCCACCGATTAACTAAGTAACAACCTAGTGCCGAAGGCACTAGTATTGTACCGTTACTTATACACAATTTTATTATTATATTTAATGCTAACCTTTACTTAAACTTTTTATTATGAAAGCCACTTTTTCTTTCCTGATAACGCTATTCCTCCTTGGGAATGCGATGAGCGGATTTACCCACGAGATTGAGACGCTGTTGACCAATACAACCAATCCTCCCGTTTTTGTTTCTTCTAACACCCAAAACCAAATCGGTGCCTACGATCTATCTGATACAGATATTTTGATGCGTAGCTTTACCACGCAGGCAATGGATGCGGATGGTATCTATTATGATAGTGATCAAGACATCATTTATCAGTTAAATCGTACCGATAATGTAATCAATGCCTATGGTAATGTTTGTGACAGTCTTGCTGTCGGCACTACTCCGGCCCTTATCGCAACTTCTACTTCCGACTTTATAAATGGTCGAGAAATTGCCATTAGCGGCAATAAGCTGGTGGTCGCTCAGGATGCCGACCCTGCCAATGGAAACGTAAACAAATTTTTTATTTACAACATTACTCCTACCGATATTACACTCGAAAAATCATACGAAGTAAACATCAATCTTTGGGGATTTAGAATATTGGACAACAACGTATTTGCAATTGTTGACAATTCAAATCAAATTGCCATATTCAATGGTTTTTTTGATGCAGAAGATGGCAGTGTTGTTGCTCCTACCAATCTTATCACCGTTACTGGAATCACTCGAACGCACGGTATTACATATATTCCTGCGGGTGACCGAATGATCCTGACCGATATTGGTGCGCCAGATAATACCACCGATGGAGCCATCGTTTACATAGATGGATTTTTTAATGCAATTGGTGATAATTTCCTAATTGAAGCGGATGAACAAATTCGAATCGAAGGACCAAATACTACACTGGGAAATCCCGTGGATGTAGTCTATGAAAATGAAGGAGAGAGAATTTTTGTCGCCGAACGTGCTAATGGTGGCGGAAAGCTTCTGGCTTTTGATCTACCAACCGAGAACGGAGATCCTGCTCCAGTCTATAGCAGTGATTTTGCGGGTGCTTCCGCAGTAACATTGGCGGACGAAAATATCCCGTCAGTTAATCTTGTTTCCCGTTTTTACGCATCTTCCAATACGACCGGAAATATTGGTGCGTACGAAATTCTTGAAAATGGGGTCATTCAGTTCAGCACTTTTGCAGCTGGTGGCGTAGATGCAGACGGTATTTATTATGATACGGAAAATGATGTACTCTACCAGTTGGACCGAACCAACAATGTCATAAATTTATATGATCAGGTGAAAGCTTCTCTTGATATGAATGCAACGCCTCCACTTATTGCAACGTCTACTTCAGACTTTACCAATGGTCGGGAAATTACCGTTAACGATGGAAAATTAGTGGTAGCCCAGGATGCTGGTGCAAACAACGAAATGCAAAACAGACTGGTTGTTTACGATATTACTCCAACTTCTATTACCCTCGATCGTTCACACGACGTCGATATTAACCTTTGGGGGTTAACTACGGCAGATGAGGTTTTATTTGCGGTAATTGACAATTCAAATCAGGTAGCTTTGTTTGACGAATTTTTTAGTAAACCTGCCGGCCCGCTCTCCCCTGATTTTACCTTTAGTATTGAAAATTTAACTCGGACACACGGAATTTTCTACGACTTTCTGGAAGATGTCATGTACATGACTGACGTAGGAGATCCTATGGTAGATGATGATGGCGCAATTATTATTATTCCGGAATTCATTTTTTCTGTAGCAGATACCAATATTAGTGCTGATGAACAATTCAGAGTGGAAGGTGGTAACACTTTTTTAGGAAATCCGGTAGATATTGGATTCGATCCTTTACTTGAAATAATATTTGTGGCAGAACGTACCAATAACGGTGGAGCCATTCTGGGATTTGAATTACCGACAGAAAATGGCAACTTCTTTCCAGTTTATAACAGTGTATTTCCCGGCGCCAGTGCTGTGGATGTTCCTTATTTAACGGTACAGGATGTCGATTGTGATATTGTGCTCGGCGGAACGGTAGAACTTGCAAATGGTGGAACAGATACAACTATTGTAATTGATGGTCAATCTGACTTTATTGTCTTTTCTACTGATGTTATGTTAGACGGTTTTCAATTTACTTACGTAGTGACGGACGATCAGGGCGTTATTCTTGGAATTCCTCCAGGAAATACCGTTGATTTTGATCCGGCGGGAACAGGCGCTTGCAATGTTTACGGTTTATCCTATTCGGGAGAATTGCTCATCGAATCAGGAGATAATTTATTAACTCCTGATTTGATGATCAGCGATGATTGCTTTGATCTTTCTTCTAATAATCTAACGGTTAATAGAATAGCTGATCCTTGTGCAGAGGTCTCCGGTGGTACGGTAGAATTGGCCGAAGGTGGTACAACGACTACCATTATTGTAGATGGCGTGGCTGACGTAATCGAATTTTCTTCCGACGATGCAACGGGTGATTCTTTCACGTACGTAGTAACCGATAGCGAAGGCATTATCCTTGGTATTCCTTCTGGAAATTCTGTAGACTTTGATCCGGCGGGTGTCGGTAGTTGTCTCGTTTACGGTTTGTCTTACACCGGCAACCTGAACATCATGATGGGCGACAATCTTTTGGAAGACGGTCTACTCATCAGCGATGATTGCTTTGATCTTTCTTCTAATAGCTTAACCATTGTTAGAATCGAAAATAACGATCCTTGTGCCGAGGTCTCCGGTGGTACGGTAGAATTGGCCGAAGGTGGTACAACGACTACCATTATTGTAGATGGCGTGGCTGACGTAATCGAATTTTCTTCCGACGATGCAACGGGTGATTCTTTCACGTACGTAGTAACCGATAGCGAAGGCATTATCCTTGGTATTCCTTCTGGAAATTCTGTAGACTTTGATCCGGCGGGTGTCGGTAGTTGTCTCGTTTACGGTTTGTCTTACACCGGCAACCTGAACATCATGATGGGCGACAATCTTTTGGAAGACGGTCTACTCATCAGCGATGATTGCTTTGACCTTTCTTCTAATAGCTTAACCATTGTTAGAATCGAAAATAACGAAAACGGAGCAGATTTATCGATTGATATAACGACCAGTAATTTGGTATATGATATTTTTGAAAATACCATTTTCAGTATAACCGTAACCAATAACGGTCCTGGCACTGCAACCGGTGTATCTGTAGCCGCAGCGCTACCAGAAGGACTCGTTTACACCGATGATGAGGTGACCCAAGGTACTTATGTTTTATTCGATGAAACCTGGAATGTCGGCACCCTGTCAGCTGGGGCCTCTGCGACTTTAGAATTAAATTTATTTTCAACTGTAGAAGGTCAAAACATAGTGGTGGCGACAGAAGTACTTGCCTCAGATCAATTTGATCCAGATTCAACGCCAGGCAACGGCGCCAATGAAGAAGATGACTATGCCTTTGTGACGCTGACACCTGAAATCACAGGAGAGACCGGAGCAGACTTATCAATTGATATGAGCGCAGATTTTTTACTATATAATAATTTTGAAAATACTGTTTTCACCATCACGGTAACGAACAACGGACCAGAAGATGCTACGGGTATTACGGTAGCAGCACCACTGCCATCAGGATTTGTTTATACCGATGATGAGACCAGTCAAGGAGATTATGAATTATTTTTTGAGACCTGGACGGTTGGAAGTCTTGCTTCGGGCAGTACTGCAACTTTAGAATTAGAGCTATTTAGTCTGATTGAAGGTACGGACGTAATTGTTACTACTGAAATACTGACTTCTAACCAGAACGATCCGGATTCAACGCCTGGAAATGGCGCTAACGAGGAAGATGATTATGATTTTGTACGACTTACTCCTGAAGATTTAGGGGGTATTGGTAATGGAAATGGACGAATAGATTTAGAACTAGGCATCGATGTTGATCAGGAAATCTACGACGAATACGTAGATGTTGACTATGTAATTACCATCACCAATAACGGTCCGGATGAAGCGACAAATATTGCCATTGCTGCGGGTGTTCCCGAAGGACTTGCTTACACTTCTGACAATCCTTCTACAGGTGATTATGATTTATGGCTAGAACGCTGGACTATTCCCTCATTGGATGCTGGCGAAACTGCTACGTTGGTGTTGCGATTGTTTACCAAAGCAGAAGGTTCTATCAACTATTTTGCGCAAGTATTATTTGTTAATCAGAATGATGACGACTCTTTTCCTGGAAACGGTAACGGGGTTACACCACAGGAAGATGATGAAGCCGCTGTTTCAATTACCGTAATCAACATGCCAAACGCGGCATTGAATGAAGATGAAAGCGATTTGGCTATTTTTATGATTACCGAACTTTATCCAAACCCTACCGCAGATCGACTGACAATCGAATTGGAAAGTTTGGTAGACCAAGAAGCGACCCTTCAGATTTACAACGCTATGGGTGCCATGGTAATCTCACAACCCATTTTTATTAATAAAAATGGTAATGCTTTTCAAGTACCTGTTGGGGAATTGTCCGAAGGAAATTATCTGATCCGAATTCCCGGAACAACTGTTCTAAAAAGATTTATTAAAGTGTCTCGTCCGTAAGCTTATAAAACGCAGTGACCGTAATGGTCACTGCGTTTTAAATAGTTATTCATTCTGACCTAATAATCCAACCTTTTATAATAGAATCAGTTATCTTTGCAGCATAATACTAGTGGTTCGGGTACTAAATTAGTATGTATTTCAATTTGTTAATTTTTTTCAAGAGAATAAGAACAGTTGATTAGTGATTAGTTAATCAGTCCTTCCAACGCATAGGTATCACCCTCTAAAGTATTTGAAAAACTCGAAAAATACTGCCGAGAAAGGTTAAGTTGACAGATCAACGTAGGAACAAGGCAATGCCTTGTTCCTACGTTGATCAATATGCCCA
>ENA-ORXT01002788-ORXT01002788.1-marine-metagenome-genome-assembly--contig:-NODE-2788-length-20285-cov-23.182354_pt1 | contig 20285 bp, 20 predicted proteins | sample MGYA00237868_ERZ511482 | MGnify/ENA metagenome assembly ERZ511482
CTTGGGTTCAAGTGGTCAACGCAACACCGGGGATCGAGATGATAAGCCAGCGAGCGGCATGATGTCGGATCTGCTCGACCAGAAGGCCGTCCCAGCATCCGGTATTACGAGCTAGCGCACTTGGGCCGCAGTGTGGCGCTCTGGTGTGCAACGAGGCCGTGATTCTGGGTGCTGTTATGAGTGGTGCTCGCTGACCTGGCCGAGCAGGGGGCCCGTGCGAAGATGTCAGTATGAATGGGCGGGGCGTTTTCACTCTTCCGGGATCGGCACTCCTGGTCTTCGCTCTGCTCTGCGTTGCGTGTGGGTCGCCAACAGGAGGCGCCTCCGATTCCGCTGCGATCGGCACGTGGAATCTTCAGCACGGAAGCGGACCCGAAGGTGAAATCGATCTGGTCGACGGCTTCCCGGTCACTCTTACCTTTGATAGCAACGCGACATTTGGAGGTACAGCTGCATGCAACGGGTACGGAGGGCGTTACGAAATCAGTGGTGAGCGGCTCGAATTCGGAGAGTTCGGGTGGACACAAATGGGTTGCCAGAATGATGTGCAAGCGGCCGAAGCCGCCTTCTTGGCCGCTCTACTCGACGTCGACGCGATCGAGATCGTCAACGGAGAACTCGCCTTGAGTGGTCCATCGACGGAACTGGCCTTCTCCCTGACCCCCAACGCCCCTATCGGCGATGTAACAGACCGGACCTGGCTGCTTGAAACGACTGTCGCTAACGGGGTGTCGACGGCTGTCGAAGGCGCACCCGCCACGCTGCAGCTGCAAACCAATGGAGCCTTTATCGCCTCGACTGGCTGTCGAGATCTCGTTGGTCGCTACGTCGTCTTTGGTGGCGAGATCAACTTCAACGAGATGAGAGCCGAAGGTGAGTGTCCCGCATCGCTAGCGGCACAAGACAGCTCAGTTATCGGTGTACTTCACCCCTGAGGTAACTGGTGAGCAGCTGTTCCTGAGTTCCCAAGGAAAGGAGGCCTTGCGGTACCGCGACATTGATGGGGCAACCGGCGACGAACTCACTGGAACTGAAGTGGTGACAGACCAAGAATCCCTCACAGGAATCGATTGGGTCTTTGTTGGCGGCGACGGTGTACGTACGATCTCCGACCCACGTTCGGTAAACCGAGGCGCCGGCACCCGTATCACCCTGACGTTCCTCGAGGACTCATATGAGGGTCTGGTCGCATGCAACCGGTACGAAGGATCTGCCGAGATAGGCGTCAGCCTTCAATCACTAGAAATGGGCGCACCCACAGCCGAACAGAAGGGATGTGGGGAACCCTTTGACGGTCCTGAAAGCCCAATCGAGTCGTACCTCGACGCACTTCCGCAGATGAGCGAAGGTGGAATCGGAAGCGACGGAAACCTCACCCTCAACGGCAACGACATCGAATTGCACTTCGAACGCTCCAGCTAGCATCCGCGCCACGCCGGCCATGGCCAGGCACCCGATCGCACAGTCTTATGTGGGGCCACAGTCGGGCCGAAGTGCGGCGCTGTTCGGCTACTGAGGTTCGTAATTCCGTGACGCGGTTATTGAGCAGTTCGGCGATGGCCTCGCCCCTCGGTAGTCCGCAGCTCATTGCCGGTCGACGGCAGGTGAACGGACATCGTTGCGGAGCGGATATGGAGTAAGGCACTTGGGTCGCCCTCAGTCACCATTTCCGCGCCGTTACAGGTCTTGGTGTTCAAGCCGATGACACCGCGTACTAGCGCAAGAGTCGAGTCATATGGCGTGCGTCGACTTCGTTGATGGCTTTCCGGACGGCAGCCGAAAGGTTTGGGTGATACCAAGGCGCACGCACCGAGCCGTGCTTCGTGATCACGGTGTCTGAGCGCCGGATCCACGAACCGTTGCGCTCAATCGACACGAAATCGTCTGTGCGAATCGCCTCGGCTCGAAACCACCGCCGCATGACCATCACGTCTCGGGTAACTGTGATCGAATGCGTGAAATATGAAAACAGGAAGCAGCTACCGAATACGATCCACCACCCAGCACGGAACCATTCTCGGAAGCCCAAAGTTGGATCCAAGATCGCAAGTTCGACGACCCCAATAAACGCCAGTAGCAGCCCCATCACAAGATGGTGGCTGGGTTGGCGGACGACAGCGACGGGAATCGGTACCCCGTTCTGCGCCGTAGCTACATTCGATGCCGCTGATGCAGGCTCCATGCATACACAGTATCGCTCCGCCAGCGTTGAACTCGCCGACGTCGGCACTACTTGGGCGCTCACATAGCGCCCCCATGTCGCGTGTAAACCCACACAAGATCGGCACTTCTTCGCCATCAGATATCAAGTCGAAAGACCCAACACATAATCGCGAAGCGGGAACCGATACCACCCACTGCATCACCGGCGTTATGTAGGTGATCATCGCTCGGTAACGCTTGTTATGGCGGTGGGTCAGGCTGGTCGGGTCGCTCCGGCGATGAAGGTTGAGACGATGTATGTCGCATGTCGGTCGAGGCTGCGTCGGGCGCGGTCGTAGCGCATGGTGGTCCGGGGGTCTGCGTGACTGGCTGCTTCTTGGACGTCGCGGAGAGGGACGCCGGCGTCGAGCGCTGCGGTGATGAATGAGTGGCGCAGGCTGTGGGGCGAGATGCGCTTGTCGATCCCAGCGCGCTTCACCAGCCGCTTGACCATCCGGTCCGCGCAGTACCGGTCCATCCGGCCGCCCAAGACCAGCCTGGACCAACAGAGCCCCGAGTTCGTTCCGATCCAACCCGAGAGTCCGTGATTCAGCGTTCACCTTCGGCCGCCGAACGTTGGCGGCGGGATTCTTGGCGATGATGTCTTCGAGTTGGCAGTACTTGTAAAACGACGAAAGCGTCGACAACCGCCGACCAATCGTTGATGGCATCCGCCCTTCTTGTTCCATCCAACGACCGAAAGTCTCCAGATGGGGCCGCTTGACGCTCAAAAGGTTGACGCCATGGTCGTGACACCACGTGGCAAAGATCCGCAAGTCGGTCGCATAACTTTGGCGGGTCGGATCGGTGTACCCGGCCAGAAACGCTACGACGGCGACCCGTTCGGTGATGATCACCGGATCGTCATAACGCACGACCTCAACGGTGTGGACGGTGGTGGTGTTCGTGGTATCGGCCATGGCGGCCTCCTTGATGACCCAGCCTCCAATGGAGACGGGACCACCCACGCTCGCGCCAAACCCGAACCACTGCTGGTGGCCGCGATTATCGGGTGCCCCTATATGGGCCGAAGTGTTGCGCTGCCTGTGCCCCGTGGCCCGGGATTCTGCGGTGGCGATATGCGGGCACCTCCGACCGACTGCTTCTACGCTTGCGGGATGTTCACAAGGCCGCCTGATCTGCCGGATTCGGCGATCGCGGATGCCCTTGTGGTCGGCTGGGGTCTGGTCGTCGACGAGATCGAGTACGCCGCAGTCGGCTTCGGAAGCCATCACTGGCGGGTCTCAGCAGAGAGGCAAGAGTGGTTCGTGACTGTCGACGATCTCGACGCACGGCAACGGGTCGCCGCTGACGAGCGACACGACGTAGCTGCACGCCTGACCGCCGCGCTCGGGACCGCTTGAGCGCTCAGAACCGACGGTCTGGAGTTCGTCATCGCTCCCCAACTCACCCTGGGCGGCGATGTTCTCCATAGCGTCAACGATCGTTATCTCGCTGCCGTCTATCGCCACATTCATGGCACCACCCACGACTGGGGCGCATTCGCATCGCGGGTCGATCGGCTCGAAGTGCTTGATCGACTGGTCGCGATCCATCGCTCCACGGCAACCGTCCGGGACGTGGCGCTGACCGACGACTTCGCCATTCCAGGTCGGGACCAACTTGGCGTGGCCCTCACGGACAACCGCTCGTACTGGGGTCCCGGTCCCTTCGCCGCCAGGGCAGAGCAACTGCTCCGCCAACACGGCCCCGACGTGGAGACCGCTCTTGCTCGCTATGACGGCCTCGTGGCGGAGGTCGCTCGATCGGCCGAGCGCTTCGTGGTCACCCACGGCGAGCCCCACCGAGCAAACACGATCAACACGTCCAACGGTGTCGTACTGATCGACTGGGACACCGCCCTTGTGGCCCCACCCGAGCGAGACCTGTGGATGCTTCTCGCCGAGGAACCGGCCATCGCCGAGGACTACACCTCACGAACCGGTATCGACGTCCAAACCGCTGCGGTTCAGCTCTATCGGCTCTGTGCGAGATCTCGCTGTACACAGCGAAATTCCGAGCTCCGCACATCGACAGCGAAGACACTCGTAAGGCATGGGACGGGCTCTGCGAGTACCTCGATCCAAAGCGCTGGCGGGACGAGGTTCGATAGGACCCGCAAGGCAATTGCGGCGGTTGTCAACGCAGCGCTGGCATTGCGGTGAGGCCGTCAATTGTGTGCCCGTAATCGCAGTCCGCAACGTGGCCACGGCGCTTTCACCTTGACGATGCCTACCTCAACCACTGGATAGCGGAGTGGAGCCGTTGGTACGTCGGCTCTCATGTCGAACGCGGTGAGACACGCCCGAAGTCGATTTGTGGGCTGCTGAGGGTAGAAACGACTGATGAGTTCAGACTTCGTGGAACGCCTGGTGCCTCTGGACCGGTCGAACTGGCTTGCCGCTGCTCAGGTTCGCGTGACGGACAAACAGCTTCCGATGGTCGCCCATCATCAACCCGTGGCGCTGGAAGTTCTGGCAAAGGCATACATCCAGCCGGAAGACCAGGCCTGGGAACCACTTGGCTTCGTCGGCGCCGATGGGTCGATCATTGCCGTGCTCGCACTGACCCACTCCCACAATGTTGCCGAGGTCCGGAACTTCGCTGTGGACTTCCGGCACCAACGAGTCGGCATCGGCATGAAGGTGATGCGCTCAGTGATCGAATGGTGTCGCCAAGCCGGCGCTTCAACGGTCCAGCTCACCTTCCACCCTGACAACGAAGCCGCAGCTCGCCTCTATCACAGAGTCGGCCTCCGCCCGACGGGCGACACTCGTGGCAGCGAGCCCGTCTGGAGCATCGAGCTCGACTGAGATGCCGACTTCGAGTACCAGCGCTACTCAGTCGGCCGCCAACCCCGCTCGGCATCCAGCAGCACGGGGATACCGGAGATGCGACTACGTTCGGGCCCATAGCCTCGCTACGGCGCCTGACATCGACGCCGAACCGATGACCTCGACGACGGGCGACCGTTTGCGGTGCTTGCGTTGACCCTTGACACCACCGACCGTTTGATACGTCCACCCGATGCCCGATAATCACGACGAAGCATCTGAACTCGGCCACCGCACTACCGGCGTTATGTAGGTGATCATCGCTCGGTAACGCTTGTTATGGCGGTGGGTCAGGCTGGTCGGGTCGCTCCGGCGATGAAGGTTGAGACGATGTATGTCGCATGTCGGTCGAGGCTGCGTCGGGCGCGGTCGTAGCGCATGGTGGTCCGGGGGTCTGCGTGACTGGCTGCTTCTTGGACGTCGCGGAGAGGGACGCCGGCGTCGAGCGCTGCGGTGATGAATGAGTGGCGCAGGCTGTGGGGCGAGATGCGCTTGTCGATCCCAGCGCGCTTCACCAGCCGCTTGACCATCCGGTCCGCGCAGTACCGGTCCATCCGGCCGCCCAAGACCAGCCTGGACCAACAGAGCCCCGAGTTCGTTCCGATCCAACCCGAGAGTCCGTGATTCAGCGTTCACCTTCGGCCGCCGAACGTTGGCGGCGGGATTCTTGGCGATGATGTCTTCGAGTTGGCAGTACTTGTAAAACGACGAAAGCGTCGACAACCGCCGACCAATCGTTGATGGCATCCGCCCTTCTTGTTCCATCCAACGACCGAAAGTCTCCAGATGGGGCCGCTTGACGCTCAAAAGGTTGACGCCATGGTCGTGACACCACGTGGCAAAGATCCGCAAGTCGGTCGCATAACTTTGGCGGGTCGGATCGGTGTACCCGGCCAGAAACGCTACGACGGCGACCCGTTCGGTGATGATCACCGGATCGTCATAACGCACGACCTCAACGGTGTGGACGGTGGTGGTGTTCGTGGTATCGGCCATGGCGGCCTCCTTGATGACCCAGCCTCCAATGGAGACGGGACCACCCACGCTCGCGCCAACCCCGAACCACTGCTGGTGGCCGCGATTATCGGGTGCCCCTATATGGGCCGTGATGCAGTGGTGCGCTGCGAGGCGACACCGTGATTCTGTGGTGTGGTTATCGAGCACTTCCGCAATGGTCCCGTCCCTCGAGACCCTGCGACTCATTAGCGGATCTCGCGAGGCCTTCAGTGATCAACTCCGTGTGAGTATGTGCTGCATGAGAGACGTAGCGTGCCGATCCACTGCGTCGACCAAAGCCGTGGCGGCTGTTGGATTCGTGCTTCTGGTCTTGCTGTCTGCATGCACGGGTTTGACCGTGCCAGATGAGGTCGAGGGGAGGCTGTCGGCGACCACTACGACTCGTGACATGGTCCTAGAGATCAACCTTTGGGCCAATGCAGAGGGCGCCTGCCATGTGGGCAGTCCCTATGCCCTTGAATGCGTCGATGCTGGGATCCACCTGGCGGACGATGCCGTCACCGAAGAAGGTCGCGTCGAGCTGCTGCACTATCTCTGCGAGCAAGCGATCAGAACCACGCTGCATCGCCACGGCAATGTGCTTCGGTGAATTCTTGCCCCCTAGTGGCAAACCAAAGGGCCTCGGAGTTGCGTTGTTGTTGAGCGGCATTGCAAGGTTGGGGCTATGAAGGATTCCACGCATGAATGAGCCGGCCCCGTTTGTGTCGCTCATCCGCCGTTACGTGCTTGATTACCTCGCGTGCGGTGACACGACCGTGTGCGACGAGATCATGCACCCCGACTTCCTGTTGTATATGGGTGGCCATGAGCTCGGGCCCCGTGATGACATCTATGTGCCGGCCGTAGCCAAGCAGATGCATCAGTTTCCTGGCTTGTGTATGACCGCCAACGAGGTGATGTGTAACGGTGACCGGTTGGCATTGCGCTTCAGTCAACACGGCGCATCAATACGGCACGATGGTCAACGAGCCGCATGGTCAGGGATCGGCTTGTACTTCTGGGATGGCGAACGGCTTACGGCCAACTGGGCGCTCGAGGACTACTACGCTCGCCGCCGACAGCTCGCCGATCGCACGACCAACCGGCTCGAGGCCCCAGCCGTAGCTCCCTGGGATGAACTGGCCGAGCCAGAGAACCCAGCCAACGAGGCCCTTGTCCAAGCATGGCTCAACGCCGGAAGCATTCACGGCCACGACGCCGTCACCTTCGACGACGAATGGGATAGCCATCCGTGCGGTCAGGTGATCGATGTCGAGAGCACAACAGTCGACGATCTGTTCAGCGCCGGCGACCGAGTCGCCTTCCATGCCACGCAGACAGGGACCTACGTGGGTGGTGCGGGCAAGGACGATCGCATCGGGTTGCCAGCCACACTGCGCAGCGCCGGCATCGTGACCGTCGCCGATGGGGAAATTAGTTCAGGTCGAGTCATTCGAGACCGGTCAGGCCTGTTCGCCTAAGCCAGGTCCTGTGGGTGTGTAGCTAATCCTTGCACCACCATGTCGGCGTATGCGGTGCCTATTGTCTCGGCGTCTTCTGCCGATCGGTCAGGTGCAAACCAGCGGTTGGTCCAGCCGACCATGCCGATGATGCCGAAGGCCAGCACGCGGGCAGACGCCAACGGACGAATACTGCCGTCGTCGAGTCCCTCTTGCACCACTGCAGTCACAGCGGTGTCGTAGCGGCGGTTGACCGTGCGCATCTGTTCTGACCACACGGTGCGCTCGGCGCCGACGGCGGCCAGGTTCTCGCGGACATAGACATAGAGCAATGGGTAGTGCTCACCGTAGGAATTCATCAGGCCGGTGATGAGCTGGCGTAGCTTGTTCAACGGTGCCTCGGTGCTGGACTCGACCTGCTCAGCGAAGGTCACGTCGGCTTCGGCCAACTCGCTGACAACGGTGTCGAAGATCTCTTGCTTGTTCGTGAAGTAGTAATAGAGCGTTGCCCGATCGATCTTGAGTCCTTTGGCAATGTCGCTGATGGTGGTATCGGCGTAGCCCTTTTCGTAGAACACGCTGCCGGCAGCAAGCGCAATCTCACGACGCCGCTTCTGGTAACTATCTGATCGTTTGGACTGGGCAAGGTCACGCCGGCGGCCGATGGCGCTGCCGCCATCATCGCTATCTGCTGCGTTGGCGCCGCCCGCTGGTGTGTCAGTCACAGAAGTCGTCTACCAGGGAGCGGTGGAGAAGCCACCGTCGACGGCGATCACCTGACCGGTGATCCAGCTACTCGCTCGCGACGCAAGGAAGACCGAGATGCCGGCCATGTCCTCGGGCTGGCCGACACGACCCATGGGGTTAGCGTCTTCGTAGACGTCCTGGCGCTGCTCGAATTCGAGGGCCATCATCTTCGATGGGAACGGTCCGGGGGCGATGGTGTTGACCGTGATCTGGTCGCTGGCCAGCCGTTGCGCCAGCAGGCGGGTCAGGTGATGATTGGCGGCTTTGCTCGTGGCGTAGGCATAGTTCTCGACCTGTTGGGTACGGAAGCCTTCGATCGAGCCCAGGTTGATGACTCGGGCCGGATCATCGATCGATGCAGCAGCCTGTAACAACGGCAGACAGGCGACCGTCAGGTTGAAGGGCGCCTTGACGTTGAGCCCCAGGACCTTGTCCCATGCACTATCGGGGTACTCCTCGAGGGGTGCCGCCCAGCCGGTGCCGGCATTGTTGACCAGGATCTCGAGTGTGTCGGTTCGCTGTTTGAGGTCGCCGACTAGCGCAGTGATTCCTGCCTGGCTCGAGACGTCTGCGGGTAATGGTTCGCAGACTCCGAACTCGGAAAGCTCTGTTGCCGCGGCTTCGCACACGTCGGCCTTACGAGATGACACAAACACCTTGGCGCCGGCTTGTACGAGCCCGCGCGAGATCATCAAGCCAATGCCTTGAGACCCGCCGGTGACCAGCGCGGTCTTGCCAGAGAGCGAGAAGAGGGCGAGTGTCATTGTTGTGCTCCAATCATTGCATTACTGGTCATTGCATTACTGGCTGACGGACATGCCGCCGTCGAACACCAGGTTGGTGCCGGTCACCCACGCGGTCTGGTCACTGGCGAGGTAGACGTAGGCAGACGCGATCTCGGCGGTCTCACCGAAGCGGCCCAACGGATGCCGGGCCAGCACGCTGTCCATCGCTCCATCGGGCAAATCGTCGTGGAAGCTAGTCACGAAGGTCCCAGGTGATACGCAGTTGACTCGTATCTGATCGTTTGCGTACTCGCCAGCGGCAATCTTGGTGAGCTGGATGACCGCTGCCTTGCTGGCGCCGTACGGGCTGTTGTGAGTCCAATTCGTGAACCCAGCCACGCTTGCCGTGTTGATCACCGAACCACCGCCAGCACCTCGCATGGCGATGATCGAAGCCTTCATGGTGTTGAAGATGCCCATCAGGTTCACATCGAGCACGCGGCGGAAGTCTTCGGGACTCACATTGTGGATGCGGCCACTGGGGGCGACGATGCCCGCGTTGTTCACCGACACGTCGATGCCTCCGAACGCCGACGAGATCTCGCTGTAGTGGCGCAGCACCTCGTCATGGTCGGTGACGTCAACAACGGCTTCATGGATCTGAAGGGGGCCCGTTGCTTGCTCACGTAAGGCCTGAGCCGAAGCGCGGACCGGGCCGGAATCAATGTCGACCAGAGCGATAGCAGCTACGCCTTCGGACACGAATCGACTGGCGATCGAGCTGCCCAACGCGCCCGCAGCGCCCGTGACCACGGCGCGCTTGCCGTCGAGCGCACCGGTCATCGGCCAACTCCTGGCGGTCCGGCAAATGCTTGCGCGATCTGTAACCACTCGGCAGCGATCGCGCCTTGGGCTTGGAGGTCGGCATCGGCAACGTTGAGCCGTTGAGTGACCACCAGGGCAAGGTCGAAGGCAGAACCCCGCACAACCTCGGCGGTGTCGATCGGACCCATGAGCCATATGTCGCCCGATGGCGACGTGACCTCGAGGCGCACTGGCCGAGGCGGTAGCTCCCGCCCCTGGGCACTATAGGCGTTGGGTAACGCTTGTAGTCCCAGGAAGACAACATGGCGAGCCCGGTCGGTCTGAGGCTTGTCCAAGCCGAGTGCATGAAACACGTCGTAGCCGTGCGCCCAAGTCTCCATGAAGCGGGCGGTGAGCTTCGATGCCAGACTCATCTCTGGCCCGTACCACGGCATACGTTCCTTGGGATCACGACCGGCAAACGCGTCGATCAGTGACCCTCGGGCTTCGCCGAACCAGGTCAGTATCTCGCTGCCGGTCAGATGGTGGTAGTCGACGATGACCTGGTCGACCATTGCCTGGATCGCTTCCGGTCCATCGGGTTTGGCGGCCAGGAACTCATCGGGCTTGGTGAGCGCCCGCACCGTCGCATCGTCGTTCCACGCCAGGTGGCTGATCTGGTCCTTGACCAGCCATGGTTCGGCTGCGGTCATGGTGTCCCAGCCAGCTTCGTCCAGTCCAGCAAGCACGTCGGCGAGTTCGTCGCTTTCGGCTCGTAGGTCTGCACACAGATCGTCGAGCAGTGTCATGAGATTCTCCTATCTTGACTAGCCCAGTAGGGCTCTCGAAGTTCTGTCTTGAGTACCTTGCCGCTGGCATTGCGGGGGAGTGCGTCGACGACGTCGACCGATGTCGGGCACTTGTACTTCGCCAGCCGACCTTGGCAGAGCTCAATCAGCGAGCTGGCTTCGATCGTGTGCCCTGGCCGGGCCACGGCGATGGCCTTGACCGTCTCGCCCCACTTCTTGTCGGGCACGCCGATCACTGCAACTTCGGCAATGTCGGGATGGTCATAGAGGACGTTCTCGACCTCGGCTGGATACACGTTTTCGGCGCCCGAGACGATCATGTCCTTGAACCGGTCGAAGAGGAATAGGTAGCCCTCGGCGTCGCCGTACGCCGCGTCGCCGGTACGTAGCCAGCCATCGGCGGTCAGTGCTTCGGCGGTGGCCCCAGGTCGGTTGCGGTACCCCGGCGTGTTCTGCGCCGATCGGGTCCAGATCTCGCCGACTTGGCCATGTTCAACGTCGGTCGGTGTGCCGTTGGCGATGCTGTCGGGGTCGACAAGCCGAACTTCGACCCAAGGAAAGGCCCGGCCGCAGCTGCGAAGCAGGCTGGCTCCGTCGCCGTCGGGGTCATGGTCCTCGGGGGCCAGGCCAACAATGGCCCCCGCCGTCTCGGTCATGCCGTAGGCCTGTAGGAACCCGCAACCGAAGACCGAGATGGCCCGTCGCAGGACGGCGTCGCCGATGGGTGCAGCGCCGTAGACCATGATCTCCATGCTGGACAGGTCGGCCTGGTCGGCGCCGGGAACGTCGAGCAGCATCTGGATTACGGCAGGTACGAAGAACGCATGGGTGACCGCTTCGGTCGCCATGTTGTCGATGATGGCTGCGGGATCGGCGTCTCGACGCAGCACGGTGTGGCCACCGACGCAGAAACCGGACAGGCCGTAACCCATGCCGCCGACATGGAACAGCGGCATGGCCACAAGATTCGTGCTCGCCGAAGTCATGCGATAGGGCTGTTCGGCGATCAACGTGGAATGCACCATGTTGTGGTTGGTGAGTTGAGCACCCTTCGGCACCCCGGTCGTGCCCGAGGTGTACAAGATGAAGACAACATCGTCGCCGCTGACGTCGTGATCGGGATCTGTCGAGTCGGCTGTGTCGACTCGGGCCTGCCATTCCAGGTCGGTCACGATCTCGATGTTGTCCATGGCCCTGATGCCGTCGGTCAACTGGTGATCAAGCTCGCGGTCGGCAATCAGCAGTGTGGCTCCGGCGTCGGCCAGAATCGCTTCGATCTCGAGCGGGGCGAGGCGCCAGTTGAGCCCAACAAGCGCGGCGCCAATCTTGCTGGCGGCGAAGCCGAGTTCGAAGAAGATCGGCGCGTTGTGGGCCAGGATGGCGACGCGTTCGCCGTGACCCACGCCGGCGCTGAGCAGGGCATTGGCCGTCTTCGACGAGCGCTCGTTCAGTTCCGCGAACGTTTGGGTGATCTTGGTGGCCTGGGCATCGACGAAGGTGAGCGCCGACGAGTGTGGGGTCTCTCGTGCGAACCGGCGCACGATGTCGGCGACCGTCTGCGGGAGTGATGCAGCGCTGTGTAGCGGGGTGCTAGTCATCAGTAGCTCTTGGGTAGGCCCAGGCTGTGCTGGGCGATGAAGTTCAGAATCATCTCCCGGCTCACCGGTGCGGTCTTGTGGAGTCGGGCGACGAACCACAGATCGGCCAGGCCGTATTCGAGCGCCAGGCCGTTGCCTCCATGGGTTTGGATCGCTCGATCGAGTGCGACCAGCGAAGAATCGGCGGCTGCGAACTTCGCCATATTGGCGATCTCGCCCGCGTCTTCGGATCCGCGGTCATACAAGTCGGCCGCTCGGGCGGCCATCAATCGAGCCTGTTGCACCTGGATGTAGGCCTCGGCCAGAGGATGGGCGATTCCCTGGTGGCCGCCGATGGGCTTGCTCCATACGACTCGGTCGTTGGCGTATTGCGCCGCGGCTTCGAGTGCGAACCGGCTGATGCCATTGTTGATAGCCGACGCTGCAACCCGTTCGGGGTTTAGGCCAGCGAAGACCTGGCGAAGGCCGTTGCCCTCGGTGCCGATCAACGCGTCGGGGCCCATCTCGACATCGTCGAAGAACACGGTGAACTGTTTCTCGGCCGCTTGCACCGCGCACGGAATGTCTTGGCAGGTGATGCCTGGCGCATTGGCATCGACGATGAAGAGCGACAGGCGATGGCGGCCACTTGCATCTGGCTCACCGCTTTGGGCAACCACCAGGATCGAGTCGGCCTCGTCGACACCCGACGTGTAGTACTTGGTGCCGTTGAGTAGCCAGCCGTCGCCCTTCGGCTCGGCCTTGGTTGAGATGTTGTGGGTGTTTGTGCCAGCGTCGGGTTCGGTGATTGCAAACGACATGCGCAGCTTGCCGGCCGCTATACCAGGCAGCCATTTGTCCTTCATCGCTTCGCTACCGTGGGCGGTGATGATCGGAGCGGTGATGGATCCGATCACCAGCGATAGCACCGGACAGCCTTGGGCTGCGGTCTCCTCGATCACGATGTTGTAGTCGGCCAGCCCACCGCCCCCGCCGCCATAGTTCTCAGGAATGTGGACGCCGAGATAGCCGGCTTCAGCCAAGGCATTCCATAGTTCGGTTGGTTTGTCGTCGCGGGCGACCACGTCTTGAAAGTACTTACGGCCGAACTGGCTCACCAGGCCAGATACAGCCGCTCGGAGTTCCGGATGGTGGTCAGCGGTATCAACCAGTTCTGAGGTGAAGAGTGTGGGAGCCATCGAGAGTGTCTCTATTCAGGGTCGGTGTTCGGGGGTCAGGTATCGGGGGTCAGGTATCGGGGGTCAGTTGTGCCGGCCGAGGTCCAGTCGTGGAAACCACGACCGGTCTTCTTGCCGAGATCGCCAGCGGCGACCTTGTCGATCAAGATGGTTGGGGGCGCGTAACGGTCGCCGTGACTGGCATGGAGCGACCGTGCTATGTCGAGGCGTACGTCGAGCCCCACGATGTCGCTGAGCTCCAGCGGCCCTACCGGATGCCGGTACGCCAAAACGGCTGCCCGGTCGATGTCGGCTGCCGATGCAACACCGTCTTCGAGCATGCGCATGGCTTCGAGTGCAGCGCTCATGTCGAGGCGCGAGGTAGCGAAGCCGGGGATGTCGGTAACGGTGATGCTCTGTTTGCCGAGTGCACCAGCTGCAGATCGGGCGGCGTTGAGCGTGTTGATTTCGGTGTCGGCGCCGGTGATCAGTTCCACGAGTGGCAGCGACCACACGGGGTTGAAGAAATGCATGCCCAAAAACCGACCGGGCTCCGATAACGACGATGCGAGTGAGTCGATCGAAATTGAACTGGTGTTGGTGCCAAGAACTTTGGGGTTGCGGGTCTCGATCCGTTGCAGGATCTGCTGCTTGAGCTCCAGGTTCTCGGACACAGATTCGATGACGAGGTCGGCGGCTGTGGGCAATTGATCGACATCGTCGACGGGCGAGATGCGAGCACGGGCCGACGCGGCTTCGTCGGCCGTGAGCTTGCCGCGGGTCACTGCACCCGCAAGCGCTCGATCAACTGCGGTCCACATGACAACGACCTGATTAGCGGACGGTTCGACCACGGTCACCTGGCTTCCAGCCACAGCGAACACATAGGTGATACCGGTGCCCATCGTGCCCGCGCCAACCACGCCAACGACCCGTGGACTGGTCTCCAAACGTGCAGGTGTCATGCAAGCATCCTTCGTTCCCCGACCCTCACTATTGTTGACGGGCATCAGTTCGTCAACAATAGTGTTGACATGGGGCACTTCGTTCAAACGGAAGACCGCGGTAAGACGCTGGTGATCACGATCGATCGGGCCGAGGTGCGCAACGCGATCACCCACGCCGTGTCGCTTGAGATGGCCGAGGCACTCGACCGGCTCGATGCCGACGAGGGGCTGGCGGTCGGCATCATCACCGGAGCCGGCGGAACCTTTTGCGCCGGCATGGACCTGAAGACATTCGCCGAAACTGGCCAACGACCCGAAGTCGATGGCCGGGGTTTCGCGGCTATCACCGAAGCCCAACCTCGTAAGCCCATCATCGCTGCAGTCGAGGGGTATGCCCTGGCCGGCGGGTTCGAAATGGCGTTGGCGTGCGACATGATCGTGGCCGGCGACACCGCCCAATTCGGGCTGCCTGAAGTTACTCGAGGCCTGGTTGCGGGTGCGGGCGGTGTGCTTCGTTTGCCCGAGCGCCTACCCCGTCAGATTGCGATGGAACTGGCCCTGACCGGTCGACGTATGCCAGCCGACGAAGCGCACCGGTGGGGGTTGGTCAACCGACTCGTAGCCGAGGGTTCAGCGCTCGACGAAGCGCTTGTGTTGGCCGCCGAGATCGCCGCCAACGGGCCGCTCGGGGTGCAAGCCACCAAGAGAATCATCGCAGAGTCGCCAACCTGGCCCGCAGGTGAACGCTTTGACATTCAACGGCCAATCGTCGACGAGGTCCTGGCGTCGAACGATGCCCACGAGGGTGCAACCGCGTTTGCGGAACGCCGTGAACCTCTATGGACCGGCACATGACGAGACCGACCAGTCCACCACCGAGCACCCGACCGTTGAGAACCCGATCAGTGAGAAGCACCGTATGACTCTTGCCCATCCTGCCGAGCGGCGCGCAGCCATCGACGCCGTCCACGGATCTTGGGTGCCGAGGACGTTGGCACAGCACCTCGATGTCATGGTCGAGCTTTTCGCGGACCAACCGTTCATCATCACCGACGATCAAACCTGGACATATCGCGAAATACAAGACTGGTCGGTGCGACTCGCGGGTGGTCTCTATGAGATGGGTATTCGCAAGGGCGAACACGTCGTGGTGGTCATGGCAAACCACCCTGAGTTCGTGGCGCTCAAGTTCGCGATCGCTCGATTGGGTGCGACGAGTGTGCCCGCGAACTTCCTGCTGCGCGAACGTGAGCTCGGTTATGTGATCGAACAATCTGACGCCGTGGCGGTCATCGCTATGGACCGGTTTCGCGACTTGGATTACGTCGCCATGTTTGATTCGATGATGCCCGGATGGGCTAAGACTGGCGGCGGATCGGCCTTTCCCAAGGTGAGAGACGTGATCATCTTTAGTGCCGACGGCACCGACCGAGCGTGTCGATCGCTGGGCGATGTCGAAACGCTTGGTGCCCAAGCCACCGCTGCAAGCGTGTCATCCATTGTCGGGCCGGTCGATCCATCGAGCTTCTCCGACATCCTCTACACGTCGGGCACCACTGGCGTTTCCAAGGGTGTGCTGTTGCGCCACGACATGATCCTGCGAGCTGCCTATGCATCGGCTCATAGCCGAGCGATCAGTCCTGGGCATCGGTGCGTCTTCTCGCTGGCGATGTACCACGTGTTCGGCTACATCGAATGCATGTTGGCGGTCTCGTTTGTTGGCGGCGCGGTGGTGCCACATCTGGTCTTTGACCCGGCCGAGATTTTGACCGCAGTCGCACGTCACCAGCTCGACGAAATGGTCGCCGTGCCAACAATGACCTTCGCACTTCTCGACGAAGCCCGTGCCAACACCTACGACTTGAGCACCCTCACAATTATGTATTCGAGCGGAGGTGCAGCCCCGGCGTCGATATGGGATGACATCAACGAGGTCTTCGATCCCGAAGAGGTCGCCATGGGTTATGGCCAGACCGAGACCACTGCCGCTGCGACCCGATACTTCCCCGAAGACCCCGACGAGATGCTCACGCAGTCACACGGCAAGTTTCGCAGCGCTGGGATCGCTGGCGACCTGGCCGAATACAAGGCGATCGATCTGGTCACGGGGCGCGACCTTCCCCGAGGCGAGCAGGGCGAACTCATGGTGCGAGGCCTGATGGTCACCCCTGGCTACTACAACAAACCCGAGGAGACCGCGGCCACGATCGACGAAGACGGCTGGCTGCATACCGGTGATATCGGTGTCGTCGGTGTCGATGATTCTGTGTTGCTCACGGGGCGGGTAAAGGAGAGCTATCGCTGCGGCGGCGAGATGGTCATGCCGACCGAGGTCGAAGCAGTCCTGTCAGCTTTCCCTGGGGTTGCCCAGGCGCACGTTGCAGGAATCCCGCATGACCGTATGGGTGAAGTGGGTTGCGCCTTCGTGGTCGCCAGCGCCAACAGTGAGCTAACCGAAGAGGCGCTCGTCGCCCACTGCAAGGTTGAACTCGCCCGTTTCAAGGTGCCCGCCCACGTGCTCTTCGTTGCGGCCGAAGATCTGCCCCTGACCGTTACCGCTCGTGTTCAGAAGTTCCGGCTTGTGGAGATGGCACAACAGATGTTGTAAGTTGTCAACAAGGCTGTTGACACATCAATACTGCAAGCCGATGAAGGCCAGGTGCCTGGCACCCGTTTGTTATCGACTAGCCCGAGGAGGGCCCCATGGCGCGTACACCGCTTTCGCATTCGAACATCGTGAACTCCGGTGAACATCATCTGGAGCTACGCAAGGCTGTCGGCCAACTCGTGGGGAAGTACGGCCGCAAGTACTTCCAAGACAAGGTAAAGACCGGTGGCAAGGTCGACGAACTGTGGGGCGAGCTCGGTGAAGCGGGCTTCCTGGGCGTGCACATCTCTGAGAAATGGGGTGGCGGTGGCGGCGGTATCTCCGACTACAACGTGGTGGTCGAAGAGACCTCGGCGCAGGGCTGCCCGCTGTTCTCGATGGTGCTGCAATCGATCTGCTCGCCGATCCTCGAGGCGTACGGCACTGAAGAACTGCAACAACGCTGGTGTCCTGGACTTGCCAATGGCACAAAGCGCATGTCGTTCGCCATCACCGAACCCGATGCCGGCACCAACACCCACCGCATCTCCACCACGGCCACACCCGACGGTGATGGCGGCTGGACACTCAGCGGGCAGAAGTACTGGACCTCGGCGCCCGATGAAGCCGACGCACTCCTCGTCGTAGCTCGTGGTCCAGAAGCAAGCCCAAACGGCCGTCATCCACTCTCGCTGTTCATCATCGAACCCGATGCGCCAGGCATCACGATGCACCCGATCGAGTCGGTAGTCATGTCGCCCGACAAGCAGTTCACCATGTTCTTCGACAATGTCAAGCTTGGCCCTGACGCACTCGTGGGCGTCGAAGGCAATGGGCTCAAGCAGGTCTTTGTTGGCCTCAACACCGAGCGGGTGGCGGTTGCCGCCGTGAACAACGGCATTAGCTGTTATGCCATCGACCGGGCTGCCGAATACGCCAGCGAGCGCCAGGTATGGAGCAAGGTCATCGGCGCTCACCAAGGTGTGGCTCATCCATTGGCCGAAGCGACGATCAAGGTGCAGCAAGCGCGGTTGATGACTGAAAAGGCAGCGCAGCTCTGTGACGCCGGGCTTACCGTCGAAGCCGGCGAGGCCGCCAACATGGCCAAATTCGCCGCGGCCGACTCGTCGCTCGAAGCTCTCGACCAGGCAATACAGGTGCATGGCGGCAACGGCTTCGCACTCGAATACGGCCTGGCCGACCTGTGGTTCATCGCCCGGGTACATAAATCAGCACCGGTGAGCCGCGAGATGGTGCTGAACCATGTCGCACAGCACACCCTTGGCCTTCCAAAGAGCTACTAATGCCTGACCCAATCGCCCTCGACCACGAAGTCATCATCATTGGCGCTGGTGTCTGCGGTATCTATCAGCTGTATCGCCTGCGTGAACTTGGCATCGAGACGACCGTGCTCGAGGCCGGAGACGGTCCCGGTGGCACCTGGTATTGGAACCGATATCCGGGCGCTCGCTTCGACAGCGAGAGCTACACCTACGGATACTCCTTCTCGAAGGAACTGCTCGACGAATGGGACTGGAGCGAACGGTTCTCGGCCCAGCCCGAGACGTTGCGTTACCTCGAACACGTGGTCGAGAAGTTCGATCTGCGTCGAGACATGCAGTTCGGCTGCAAGGTTGTGCGCAGCGAATGGAACGATGCCGACCGCTACTGGACCGTGCATTTGGCCGACGGTCGTGCCTTAACGTGCCGCTGGCTCATGACGGCCATCGGCCTATTGTCCGCTCCCACTGAGCCCAACATCGTCGGAACCGGGACCTTCGAAGGCCAGGCCTGGCACACCTACCAGTGGCCCAAAGAGCCAGTCGAACTCGCGAGCAAACGAGTCGCCATCATCGGCACTGGCGCGACCGGGGTGCAGCTGATTCCCGTCGTGGCCGAAGCCGGCGCCGAGTTGACCGTCTTCCAGCGCCGCCCGAACTGGTGCGCACCGCTGCACAACGGACCGCTGTCGACCGAGGAGATGGCCGAGATCCGCTCGAACTACGACGTGATCTTCGAGAAGTGTGCGCAAACACCGGGCGGCTTTATGCACGAGCCTGACCGTCGGCCGTTTCTCAGCCTGACCGCCGAAGAGCGCAGGGAAAAATGGGAAGACCTGTATGCCCAACCTGGTTTCGGCATCTGGCTCAGCAACTTCCTCGAGATCTTTGTCGACGAAGATGCCAACGCCGAGTTGAGCGCGTTCATCGCGGAGAAGATCCGAGATCGGGTCGACGATCCGATCATCGCCGAGAAGCTGATCCCCACCGACCACGGCTTCGGTACTCAGCGAGTGCCCATGGAGACCCGCTATTACGAGGCCTACAACCGCGACAACGTGACCCTGGTCGACGTGTCCGAGACGCCCATCGTCGAGATCGAAGCCACCGGCATTCGCACCACGACTGATCTGCACGAGTTCGACATCATCATCTATGCCACCGGCTTCGATGCCGTTGTTGGCTCCTTCGACCGCATGGAGTTCGTGGGAATCGATGGTCAAACGCTGCGTGACAAATGGGCACAAGGCCCGGTCACCTATCTCGGTATCGGCGCTCAAGGCTTCCCGAACCTGATCACACTTGCCGGCCCAACCGCAGGCTCGGTCTCCACGAACTTCCCTCGCGGCATCGAGACCGGTGTCGAGTGGGCCACCAACCTGATGGCGCACCTGCGCGACGAAGGCCTGACCCGGATCGAAGCCTTGCCCGAGAGCGAAGTCGAATGGACCAAACATGTTGCGTCGCTCTATGAGCGGTTGCTCATGCGCCATACCAAGGCGTGGTTCAACGGCTACAACTCCAACGTCGAAGGCCGCGACAAGCCCCGGCATCTGATCTACAACGGCGGCAACCCGAAGTACCGCAAACTCATCGACGCCGAAGCCGAAGCCGGCTACCCCGGATTCACACTCGACTAGGGGTCTGGCGAGGAACTGCGCAGGATCCTGCACGACTCCTCCTCGCACCCCATAATCACGACCCCCGACGCACTCACGTCCGCTGCAGTACCGGCGAGATGTGGGAGGTCAGGCTGCCGATCCACTAGCGCATAATCTCGGCTCGACGATCGGCCCCGGTGGCGTGCATATATGCCGCGTTCAGTTTCGGCCGATGGCGCGTTCGAGCGCCTTGGTTGGCGACTACCATTCGAGGGTCGCTCGGGGTCGAGCGCTGAGCGATTCGTACTCTGCAGACCTCGACCGGTTCGAGGGTGTAGAAGTTCGTCGATCTCGGCCACCACTGGCGAAGGAGACCGTTGGTGTTCTCGTTCGTTCCACGCTGCCACGGACTGGAACGGTCACAGACGAAACGTCAAGACCGGTTGCCGCAGCGCGGTCCTCGCTTCCCACCGGATTTGTTGACGATTCGTCTCACCGTCGGACTCGAACGGCCCACCGCTTCGCCGATCGCATCCCA
>ENA-ORXT01002789-ORXT01002789.1-marine-metagenome-genome-assembly--contig:-NODE-2789-length-20283-cov-12.447491_pt1 | contig 20283 bp, 10 predicted proteins | sample MGYA00237868_ERZ511482 | MGnify/ENA metagenome assembly ERZ511482
CAATCAAATTTACTATGTCGAACATCTACCGAGATTAACGAGTCTCAGTAAGAATAATACAAACAAAAGTCTAGAGCAGATGGTCAATCATTTTGCAATGGCAGTAATTAGTTTTAAAAATTAATTGATTAGACAAACTATGTTCAACTTAGTCATTTTGACATATTAGTATTTGAATTCGTAATTCCTTCAATATTCAATCCATCATTGGCATGAATTTCTAAAAGTCCATTCTGATGAACGACGACTCCATCCGCGTTTGCTAGACCAATATTAATGTTGATGTCGCTAAATTATTGGCATCAATATGAAGTTCTGTATTGGAAGGTTTATTATCTATGCTGGCATTGACCGCATAAAATTTTGTACGGTGACCTGCCAATACAATATCTGGATATCATCAGATGCGGTCTGTAAGCAGCCACAACCGATGTTATTCAGAAGAGTGACCGCTCTTATTGGAATATTTTATATATAAATGCTGGGACATTAAATGGCCAGAAATGACGACAACTATTTTAAACTTAAAGTAAAGGATTCAAAAATATATTACTGGGCTTACTCTGGACCTAATTCAAAATTAGTTCATAGTTTTATTTTATTTAAATACCATTATTAAAATAATATTTGCTTTATCTCAGAATGATTTAAATCAAATTCTTTATGTAAATACCACTGAACTAGATAGGCGTTCCATATATTTTTCTGACGCGGGATTACAAATTCAAATCCTGTATCACTCATTGAGTCTATGATAGATTTGTAATGATAAGGATCAGAATAATTAACAAGTTTATTAGTGATTGCCTTGGGAAGAACTTTTTTAATTTGATCCTTTATGTTTTGCTTTATTAATTGTGATGAGGACGGATGTGTTTCACTTTTTAAATGAATGCAATGAGGCTTGAATATGAATTCTTTTAAAGTATGCTTGTATAGTTTGCAATGATACTTTTGCTCAAAAGGAAGTCTTCTAAAAAACTCTAGTATGCGCCTGTCCCAAAGTGGAATTAAAGTATTATATCCAAAATAATTATAAGCTCGATTTGAATTTACAATAAATTTAGCTTGTCGGTTTATACGTTCCCACGATTCATACTGTAACCAATGTAAATCTGTTTCAAACATTGTAATTGAATCAGAAATTATTTTATTTAATTTAGGCTTATGGCTAAAAGAATTAAAATGCATTCTCATTAAATTATTGACAAACATATCTCTTGTCATTTTTTCAGAACTCATGAATGGTCTGAGATGACTTCCGCTGATCATATCTCCTGTATGTCCAGCAATGATGATAGCATCAGGACTCAAAAGCTCTTTCTCCTTTAAATATAGAGCAGGAAAATATTGTTTCAGAAAAAACATAGCAGCATCATTAGACGCATATCGACAATATTCATCAAAAGAATTTTTCGATAATACGCTTGGATCGAATGCAAGATCATAATTGATGCAATGCCAAGAACAGCCTAAAGTCTCGGCAACTGTTTTGGCGTCCTTTAGTTCAATAGAACTTGGTCGACCGTAACTGAAACATGTAATGTTATCATAATTCTTAATATGAAACATGGCTAAAATTAAGCGCGAATCATATCCACCAGAAAGTGAAATGGCGACTTGCCTTCCATCTAAAATTTTGATATAGTCATCAAAGACTTCGGATAATATGTCAAATAAATCTTCTGGAGTTCGATGCTGTAAAGCTATTTTTACAGTATCGATATAATTGTATACCCTATGCTTGTCTTTGGATATGTGAACAATCGTACCTGCTTCAATCTGAAATACATCATTATTCAGTGTTGAATAACCATGAGTGTATCCTGAATGTAAAAATGTTTTTGCTGCATCTATATTTAAAGAAACAGGATGTTCTTTTCGAAAGGTATAGCACAGATCGGAGACATACACATTCTCGTCTTCTATTTTGTAAAATAAAGCTGTAGATCGGATGACATCTGTGATCAAATAAATTTGTTGACCTTCTATGATAATGGCTGCAAATTCTCCTGAAATAAGCTGTTCTGTATTGTCTTTAAATTCAATGACTCTCTTACATAAATCCTTATTAGTGTAAATACCATTTTCATCGATGATAAAACCAGTTACATAGATATTATGCTGACTATACCAGGGTTTCGATTTTAAATCTAGAACTGGATTCAAAAGGATAACTCTTTATTTATATTAATAATTGGATAATTAAGTGAGTGATAATTGACACTAAAATCCTCCTAAGTTATTTATTCTTTTACTATAAATATCCTATTTTAAAAATACTCTAAAAAAAGAAGTATCAGCCCCTCTTACAAGGGACTGATACATTTACCAAAAATCTTAATCTATTTGATCAATCTTTTCAGATTGTCTATTCGCTTATGACAATCATTTTCTTCGTAATTGAAGTCTGATTGCTTTCAAGAGTATAGTAGTATAATCCAGTCGTTAAATTCAATTCTTCTTTTGACAGAGTCAATGTATTTAAACCTTTATTATACTGGCCCTTTAAAGTTCGAATCACTTCTCCAGATACATTTGTGATCTGAATTGTTGCATCCGATTTTTGTGGCAATACAAATGATATCGTCGTTTCGGTGCTAAATGGATTTGGATCATTTTGACTCAAACTCATTTCTACTATTTCGCTTGAGTTGTTGAATACCATATCTACAGCATATACGTCAAGGGAATTTCCAACATACATTTCAGAGTTAATCTTAGTCGAATTTATCGATAAAGCTTGACTCAGTTGTTTGTCAGCAGTAGCTTCAAAAACAAGGGTAAATAATGTCTCGTTTGTTGACACAGCTTCTGCCTTTTCCCAAGACATAGTCAATGTCTCACCAAACTGTCCAAGATTCTGCTCAGACACATCTAAGGCGCCTGACTCAATACTTCTGTATGTTAAACCATTGAATTCAGCAGTAAATTGGAATCCAAATACTGCATTAAATGATTTAGATGTTACTGGTACTCTAACTATCTGACCATTCACTACATCTACATTGTTTGTCTCTAATGAGATCACACCTGCTGATCTAGTTTCAGATTTTGATAAGCTATTTGCTGCAGCATTTCCATTGACATCTCCGATTTTTATACCGATGAAGTTTTCTGTCATCTGACTATCAATTAAGTTATTGATATTAATTGATTCTGTAAATGGCCATGGACTATTCTGACTCACAAATGGCGCGCTCGCAGCTACAAATCTCCAACTTTCATTATCAGTAAAATCAACTTCGATTCCTAATATTAATCGTCGTAAGACCAGTAAATCAGATGCAGTGACGGTCTCACTATTATTCGCATCAGATGCAATCACTTTATAAGCTGAATCGAAAGGCGTAACACCTAAGATATGCTTTTGGATCAATACTAGATCAAGTGTGCTCACACCATTAATGGCATCATCATTCTTACTTGCATCGACTTTAAAATCATATCCTAATGGATTATTTGCGAATACATACTGACCATTAATACCAGTCGTCATGCTCTTAGGAAACTCTGAAAGTGCTGCAGAATTAATGACTGTATTTACTCCTTCAATCATATCTCCATATTCAGTTTGAATGTTACCAGCAATCATCAGACCCGAAGCCTCTTCGCCTGGAGTACATTCGCCACCGACGAGGACACCTACTGTACAGAAGTCACCTAAACCATTCGCATCCCAAACCCAAACATTGAATTCGATAAAACTTGTGACATCATCACAAATTAATGAATAGCTTTTCTGAGAATCAAATTCTTCAGAACCTGGTAGTGCAGGATCAACTCCACTTGGGACCATTGTAAAGGTCAAGTCAGTACAGTTATCAAAACTACCTAAATCAAAGTCATTTGCCCAGATATCCACTGATCCAGTTGACTCCATAAAAGCTGTTGTCACACCTGATACACATAATGGTGTCGGTGCTTTACTATCATCAAAGGTCACATCAGTTTCGGATTTCGTAGAGTTACCACATCCATCAGATGCTCGCCATACGATTTTATGAACGTCACCAGGACCACCAGCTCCGGTACTCATGTCTACAGTCTCACCAGTTGCGTTTTTAGTCGTAACTAATTCTCCGTTTTCATATCTCTCGATAACCCATGATAAGAATTCGGCTCCAGAATCTTCACCTCCGCATTGGTCTCTAGCAACTGCAGTTACAGTTCCTTCACCAACACATTTGGTATCATCATTCTTACTGTTCGCGCCACCATCTGCTGATTGTACATAACTATCAACAACATCAATCGATGGATCACTATCATCTATGACTTTGATCACTTGATCAAATGTGTAATAACCATCTTTATCTACTTTATCATACTTGAAGTAATATGGTCCTGCTTCCTGACTGTCTTCACATCCATAGCAATCTGGAGTCGTCCAATCTGCTACAGCTATAAATGAATCATTATCAGTATCATTTGCGTCATCCACAGGAGTACTTCCATTCGGATCCCACTTACACCAATCGATAACTGTCCATCTTTTGATGACTTTTAAACAAGCATCAGAAGCAACAACAGTTTCTTCTTCAACGCTATATCCAACTAGTCCACATGGAGATGTACACCATGCTGGAGCGATGTCTAAATCTGCACTTGAGCATGCAAAGACATCTCCCATTGGTACTTTCTCGCCATCAAACATTCTGAACTCACCTTCATTATTACACTCTAAATTTATTCCTTCGTATACTTCTCCTGTGTAATGTACTGGCCATTTGATTGTATATGGATCAAATGCGTGCTCTTCACCAGGAAGGATTGTAATGGTCTGCTCACAATACGCATCACCAGAAGACAGTACTCCATCTGCATCTCTATCTATCCACCACTCTCTGATAACACTACCTGTGCCACATCCGGTTTCATTGAAGGTCTCACTATATAGATCGGGGGATCCGCCTTCACAAACTGCTGCTATTGCATTAGCATGACTTACTTCGTCAATATCATCTTGACAACTTATCGTTACGTCTGCACAAGCCAGCGTGACCGCAGATTTATCCACCACAGTTACTTCTATCATACAAGTATTTTTATTACCTGCAGCATCAACAACTAAGATGGCTACCATAACTCTCTGACCAGCATCTTGGCAACAGAACTTCACAAATTCTCCAAATTCATCTGTTTCAGGACTTACGCCTTCTTCGATGCATTCTCCGAATTTGTCATACTCTAAACATATCTTTTCACCACCTGCACATTCATCATCACAACATCCTGTCATTCTAGCTGCATATACTTTTACATCTCCACAACCAGCATCATGTGAGCCAGCATCGAAATCTTCAGCAAATACTTTAGCTACACCACCAGTCGTTAATGTCACAGTTAGATTTTCGTGACAGACTGGTACTGGAGCAACGCCATCAAAGACAGTCAAAGTAAATGTGTCTAAGGCAATGTTATAACAATCATCAGCTACCTCAACTATAATAGAAATAGAATCTTGAGGATATAGATCTACGATGTATCCTGATTCAGCATCATATCTACCAGCTGAAACATCAATATCATAACTGATTGTTGTGCCTTCACATCCATCATCCGCTGTTGGGATATTCAATGGATACTTTGCAAAACAAGTCCAAGGATCAATACTTACTGCATCATCCACTAAAGATGGGAAGACTGGAGCTTCAGTATCAATCACTTCGATAAACTGGCTACCAAGGTGAATACCACCAACAGTACCATCACACCAATCTAGTGCTTGCCAAGTTCTGATAATTTTGAATCCACTTCCACAAGCCTCAAATGGGCCTTGATCTGAATAAGAGACAATTAAATTACAGTACTTACCATTTTCTATATGTACAATGGCTGGTGTCGTTTGTTTTTCACAAGTACTACTACCTTGTGCAATTGCACCATTACCAACGAAAGCTGCAGGACTCGTGATTACCACTGGGCTCTCAATAGTCTCATCACCATTTCCGGTCAGCTCTGTTGTCGTTAATATAAAATCAGTACCATCACCAAGACATTTTCCATCTTCGTCATAGACAATAATTCCACCATCAGCGGCAATATGAACAGTTTCACAATAGACTGAATCTCTCAGTTCTTTTTGAACAACTGGCAATAATACCCACACTTGGCTATCGTCTACACCATCTTTGTCAGTATCTACATCAACAGCAACTAATTGCTCCATTGTATCTACGACAACTTGATAGTGATCTAAACCACAAATCTCTACAGATCTTGGGATTAGAGTGTGCTTATCCTCAAACCAAGGAAAAGCCAAAGTACCACTACCAGTTTCAGCGAATATTTCTTCAGGTGAAGCATCATTCGACACTGATCCACAGTCTAGAATAACTGGACCGTTTGGCGATTTTAAATGATTAGGATCTAGTTTAACAGTTTTAAAGGCCTGCTCTAAAAGAAGAACTTTTTCAATATTCCCATGAATACTGACATTAGCATAATAAAATACTGTTGTTAATGATTCACAGGCATCGCCTTTTACATCTTCTACTTTGATGATGTCGCCTTCAATATTTGCGAAACAACCAGACTCTACCATTTCGTAGATATCGTCTAATGTGACGAATCCTTCTGGATAACTTCTAGTGCCATCTTCGCTACACCATGCTGTACAAGATGTACAATCAGGTACTTCCACTTTAATCTTACAGACAGCACTTGCTGGTATAGCAATACCAGTAGGATCTCCATCACTTGGATTGAAAACAACAGTAATTGTGCCCGCAAGGTCATCAACTACATTACAACTAGCTGTACACCAGCCGTCATCGCTTGTTCCTATCGTACCGTCATCTCCTAAGGAGCACGCATATAATAGATCCCCACTATGTGATACAGTTGCCGGTATTTGGCAAGTTGGATCATTTATAGGATAAGTAAAAGTAACGGGTCCGGCAATCACTTCATCAAAAGTGAAAACTTTCTCTACTACCGCCCCTGGTGTAACTCTACAAGGACTTTCTAAAGAGGGTAATTGGTTAATTTCTAGTTTAGTTTCTCCCCAACAAGAATTACCATCACACTCGCTTACAATTGTGTACTTGACAATTTCTCCTACGTAAGGACTCCAATTGAATAATGTGGTGTCATTTACATAGAATTCATCATCTAAACTTGGACTTGTCGCACTTACAGTACTTCCATTCTGACCTGTAACAAATATTTTGACCGCTTGGTCAAAGCTTCCCTCTAATAACATATCAAGTGTTACACCTGCACACATGTTATCAAGTGAAATTTGTACATTATCGTTACAAGCAATAGCAGGACAAGATCCGGTTGGCCGCTGTGCATTCATTGCTAAACCACAGAGGGTGAACAATAAAACAAAACAGACTTTGGACATAAATTTCATGAGATAAAATTTAGTTAAATTAAAAACACACGCTTTGATAAAACATCGAAGAATGTATCAATGATAAAATTGAATTACGATTGATAATTAAGGAGCAAAAATTTTAGAGCATCTCGAAAAGGGGGAAGTAAAGAGATACCGAAAGTGATTCTTATGCAAGAACAAAGCCTAAATGTGATTGGCAAGAAGTATTTTTAAAAAATTACATATAAACTAATAGATGATCAAATGTGAATTTACATATATGTAAAAAATCTATATCATATAGTATTGGGTAAATAGCAGGTTCAAAACCTTGTAAAATGGGGCTTTTACTGATCTAAGCATATCCTTCTTTGGTTGTCTTTTCTTTGATATTTGTCAATCAAAAATATGTTAAGGATTTTTAAAAAAAAACTTACATAATTCTTAATTTTCAGATGTGTGTAGTGTTTTTAACCTATCTCAAATCGCTGAAAAAAAGATTTTATCCAGCATAAATTAAAGTGACACTTATCAGGTCAATCTCTGCTTTCCAATTTACACTAGAGCATGAAGGGTTAGAGTTTGAAAATATGAATACTGAAGGCATACAAATTGTGCCTTCAAACCATATTGGAATCCATCCAAATGCACTTACAATCAGTTACTTTTATACATAGCCATTAAAGACCTAAGTTCTCCAGCAGGTTTAAACCCAAGCTCTGTTCCTTTTACAGTCATGTTCTTATCTATAAAAACGATGGAAGGGATACTACCTGCTTTAATTTCGTAGACAATTTCGTGGTAAGCATTCAATTCATTCTTTGATTTACTCGAATCATAGTTTGGATTGGAAAATGTTCTTCCTTTATATGTAATAGTTCTGTTGGCGTGAGCATTTAGCTTAACGGGATAGAATTTTGAGTTTAAATCTTTTATGACTTTAGGATCTCGATAAGTCGTTTGATCAAATTTTTTACAATGCGGACACCAATTAGCATAAACCATCACATATATATCTTTAGCTTCCTTTTCCATTGCTTTTTCTGCCTCCTCGATAGTCATCCAGTCGACTCGTTCTATTGATGAGCTTTCAACTTGTTTAGAGATTGAAGAATTCTTCTCTTGACCACAAGACATAAATAGAACACATAAAAAGGCAGCACATTGTATTAAATGACGGGAAACCATAATGTATAGCTTAAATGAAATAATTAGTCGAAAGGCAAAACGAAAATAAAGGTTTTTTTTCAAAAATTGAAATCACTCATATGCACACAAAAAAAAGGTGCTACAATTAGATTGCAACACCTTCTTAATTTTTCTATTTGCTTGATCTTAATTATTCAACAAGATCATTCTCTTAGTATCAGTAAATGAGCCACTTTCTAATTGGTAATAAAGTAATCCGTTAGAATTCAATTCATCAGCTGAGATTTTTACTTGATTCAATCCTTTATTAAAGATTTGATTAAAAGACTTTAATTTTTTACCGTTTACATCAAATATTGACAATACTGCCTTATCTGAAGAAGGTAAATTGAACTCAATCTTCGTATTAGAAGAGAACGGATTTGGATGATTTTGCGACAATTGGTAATCAATTGAAGTAGGTACAATGTTCAATGCAACATCATATATGATGTGATTGTCTCCAACATATGCCTCTGACTTAGTTACACTAGATCCAAATGACAATGCTGTCTCTAAATCTGTGTTCTTCAAGGCTTTAAACGTCAAGGAGAACAACACTTCGTTATTAGTCATTGTAAGCGAACCAGCATCAAACCAATTCATTGCTAATCTGCCATCTCTAATTCCTAGATTACTTTCGTCTATAGCGAGTGCATTTGATTGTATACTTACAAATTCTAAGTTCTCATGATTCAAAGTCATCTGGTAGCCAGAGATTTGATTAAAATTACTTGATTTAAAATCTATATTAATTAACTGTCCAGATCTTAGATCTCTGTTTTCAGTTTCGAATGTTAATAAGCCTGTTGATCGTGTTTCAGCGCTTTGCATACTTTGATTGACATCACCGACTTTGACACCTATAAAATTTTGATTTTCCATGTCCTCAGAAACAGAATTAATTTCTACATTTTCAGAAAATGGCCAAGGACTTGAATTATCAAAAAATGCTTGATTAGCATCTACAAATAGCCACGCTGGTGAATTTGTTAAGTCTTCGCTGTTTCCTAAAATTAATCTTTTTAATGCGGATAAATCAACAGCACTAACTCTGCCATCTCCGGTTGCATCTGCAGCCAATATTGTGAATGGATCATCCATTTTTTCAATGTCAACAATATGTCTAGATATCATGACTAAATCAAGTGTAGACACTCCGGCCATATATTCATCTTCCTTAGAAGCAGACAACACATAATTGTAGTCTATTGGATTGTTAGTAAATACAAATTCTCCATCAGATGTTGTATTGTTAACGAGAGGATATTCTGGTAGACTAGCTGAATTGACTTGCACTTGCACATCTCCAATCATCATTCCATACGATGTTTGAACTTGGCCAGACAAAATCACACCTGAAGCGCCTCCTTGCTCTTCTTCTTCAACTTCTTCTTCTACCACAACTTCTTCTTCCTCATCTTGAAGCTCTGGACATGCGTCTCCATTATCAGATATGACAATAGCAACACTACAGTAATCTCCATTTCCATTTAAATCCCAAACATAAACATCTAAGTCACTAAAAGAGCTGTAATCAGAACAATGAAACGTAATCCCTTTTTGATCTTCAAAGCCGGGTGCGCCAGGAAGGATTGCTTCTTCACCTTTTCTGACAAGGCTGAATCTTAAGTCTTCTGTCGCTGTACAATTATCAAAACTTCCAAAATCAAATTCTTCTCCCCAGACAGCAACTGATCCATCAGATGACATGAAAGCTGTCGTCAGGCCAGCTACACAAAACGGAGTTGGAGCAGCTTGATCACCAAATGTGACAATCGTTTGTGCTGTAGTTGCATTTCCACAACCATCTTTCACTCTCCATGTAATGACATGAGTATCTCCAGGACTACCAACTTGCGAATTCATACTAGCTTCAGCTCCTCTGACTGTTTTATTCGCAACGACTTGCCCATCTTTACTCACAGTTATTTGCCATTGTAATAAGTCAGATCCAGTCATCTCTCCACCACAAAGGTCACTTGCATAGGCAGTGATAACTTCAGAGCCTGTACAATCCTGAACGCCATCTTTTGATGTCGCTCCACCAGTTGTATTCACCACATAACTAGCAGGTCCATCAATTTCTGGAGCGGTATCATCATTGACCACAATCACTTGATCATAAGTATAGTACCCATCACGATCTACTGAAGAGTATCTGTAATACACTGCATCTCCAATATTAGCTGCATATGTAGGACATGATGGTGAATTAGGTTCGAATTGAGCCCAATCTTCGATTGCTTCAAAACTATCTGTAGCTAAATCATTTTCATCATCCAAATTATTGCCATTTGGATCATAAGTACACCAATCAACAATAGTCCATCTTCTGATTATCTTTAGGCAAGCTTCACTTGCTTTGATTGTATCTGACTCCATAGAGTATCCAACTAGTCCGCACTCTGTGTCACACCAAACTGGAATACCTAAGCCCTCAGAACCTTCAGTATCATCATTTGCGCCATCTCCATTTCCATTTGCAATATCATCAGGCGTACAAGCTGCTGGATCTCCCATATCAACTGTAGTCGGGATCTCAACTATTTTACCTTCATCATTGACTTCTATATTAATACCACCGACTTGTTTGCCATCGTAGTTTTTAGGCCATTTAATTGTGTAAGGATTGAAAGCAGTATCAGCGTCTACTCTTACGATTTGCTGGCAAAATGCATCACCAGGAGAGAAGTCTCCACTCTGATCTGTATCAATGTACCATTCTCTTACAGTTTGGCCACCTGCACATACATTATTTGAACGTGATTCGCTTAATAAAAGAATTTCGAAATCTTCCTCTCGTGAACATGATGATCCAATCATCGCTGGTGTCGATAAATAGTCACCATCTGCACATGAAATCACTAAATCTTCACAAAACAAACTCGGAGCTGATTTGTCTACAACCTCAACATCTACGATACATTGGTTAATATTTCCTTGTTCATCTTTAACGAATAATATGACTTGGACTATTTGTCCAAAATCTTCGCAGCAGAATGTCACGAAGTCACCAGCTACAGTCACTTGGTCTATATTATTTCCATTTCTATCACAATTATTTTTGAATGCTGCTTCACCTAAATCAACATTGTCAACTAGAGGTTGACATGATTTAGGTCTATATCCGACTACCTCATCTTGGCAGTCTCTGATAATTTCTCTCCAATCCTCTAATCTCACAGCAGAGATTTCTACTTTTCCACATCCACTATCATGGCTACCTTCATCTAAATCGGCTGCAAAAACTTTTGCAATGCCATAATCTCCACTAGCATTTCCTGTTAATGATACTTGTAATGAAGTCTCACAAACTGGAACTGGAGGTACATCATCAACGACGATAATATTAAATGTCACATCACTGCTGTTTCCACAATCATCAGTCACTGTCCCAACTACAGCGATTGGGCTTTGACCTAGCCAGAGGTCAACTAAATATCCATCTACAACAACGCCTTCATTAGAATCCCATGACACATCAGGATTAAGATCGCAATTATCTTGAACAGTTAACGTTGGCAATTTAAACTTAGCACTACATGACCAGGGATCCGTACTTATGGATACATCGCTTAACATTGTCACTGGTACATACTTTCCATCTAGTTTCTCTACGACTGATGGAGCTGTAATATCTTGAATTTCAATTGTTTGTGTACCTGTGATACTTACATCAGCATTACACCAATCAATTAAATTCCATGTTCTTATAATTTTCTGTCCTTGTCCACATGCATCGAATTGAATATCAGAATAACCACTTAATACATTACAAACTCTGTCAATCACAGGCACAATTGGATTTGTTTTTCCGATGGTATCTAAAGATGTTGTGTATTCATATTCATAGACTTTATCTACAATCGTTACAAGTACCCACAGTTCTTCACCATTGATAAACTCTTTAACCATTGTGTCCCTAAGCATTTGACTGACGACAATTGCATTCGAATCAACAATAGTCACGACGTTCAAAATCGTATCATGAATGTCAATGTAATATGGATATGCTACCGTCTTATCATGTTCTGAAGCATATATAGAAGCTGGCTCACCAAGCTCATAATGGATAGGATCTTCACCTTCTGGTTGTTCAATTTGATCTAAATAATCACAGTCCAATTTTAAAGATTGTGGAAAATTGAAAGTTGCGGCATCTACAGTTAATTTCTGTGTTGAATATCGTTGTGTTAAAATTTCAACTGTTCGAATAGAACCATGTTGAATAACCTTTCCTGTGTACACTAGTTCTACAACTTCACCATCTTCTGAACATATATCTCCCGTTCTAGTTTCTGTTACTTTCAAATCACCAAGTAAATCTGGGCCACAATGTCCAAAAGCAGCAGCGACTTCTTCAGGAGTCACTAAACTAGCTGGAACTTTACCTACTGGGCCACACCAAAGAATACAATCTTCTGGGATTGACCCATCTTCTGTCGCAGCACAAGGAGAATCAAAAATGGGAATCACATTTGCTTCAACAATGATTTCGCCCCAGCACGAATTACCACCACAGCTAATTTGATATTTTACTGTTGTTCCTGCATCATCAGCTAGTAAGTAGCTGTCTCTCAAGAAATCTCCATGTGCATCAAACAATTTAACAGTATAATCTCCAGGAAGTGTAGCTTCTAAGAGCATGTCGGCTGTAAGTAATAGCTCACATGCAACATTTAGACTAATCTGGAGGTCTCCATTACATACTAACTCATCACATTCGGTAAGATTAGCTTGTGAAAGCGCGCTTGTGGAATGAAAACAAAAAATAAAAATTAATGCTAGTAAGACTTGGGACAGTTTTGAAGGGATATTTTTCACTAAATTCTCGGTTTGGTTCATATCAATCATACACTAAGGCTATAAAATATGGCTCCAAACGCAAGGAAACTAAACCAATTTGGATTGGTTCATGGAAATTACATTAGGAGTATCAAAATATCTTAGACAATTACTAATACATAACTAATTGATTCTAAGATAGTTACAAAACTAATCACCTTAACTCGATTAAAGTCATTAGTCCATCTACAAATCTACATTAAAGTCTTAATTTGTTCTAACAAACTAAAGGTTAAAATATATATATGAAAAATTAACATATTATAGTTTTAACTCATGAATTCTTCCTAATATTTTACTATTCAAATCGATTTGGAAAAATCGGCGATTGCGAAGCATCAATCATAACTATTTGAGATATGGCTGACAAATTCACAATTTCTATCTTAGAGCTCTAAATGCTAGATGATGGACACAGTAGATAAGATTTGTACGTATAAAGGAGCAGTTCAGACTTTTGAATGTGATTCAAATAGGCATATGAATGTCATGTATTATATCAATAAATTCGAATTAGGTGGTCGAAATATGTCTATGGAATTGGGTATTCATAAATCATTTTTAGAATCTCAAAATCTAGGGGTTGCCGTCGTCGAACAACAGATCCTATATAAGCGAGAGGTTTTTGAGGATGACATTATTCATATATATAGTTATCCAAAAGAATGCACTAATAAAGTTTTTACAGTTTTTCACGAGTTGTATAACGTCGAACAGAATCAGCAAAGTGCTACCATGCTAGCTAAACTTGTATTATTCAATATGAAAACTAGAAAGGCAATTACAATACCGGATGATATACGAAATACGATTTTAGAATTGCAATTGTAATTATACCTTTCCATACTTTATAATGCTTTGAGGTCTTAATACAAGAAGTGATAACTAGTCCAATAGCGAAACTATAAATCCTAATTGTGTGTAGAACAAATTCCACTTACTAGAAATAAGTTTATTATCAGCCATGCTAAAGCAAACTTTGAATACAAATTTAATTTTGCATGGATTTTGTAAAAAAAATCACGCCAAATTCGTTGAATAGTTCTCTATTTATCCAGAGATAAATCACGGGGCAAGCAATATTTAGTGCACATGCATCACTTTTGTGCATATTCTAAATGTTTACATTAGAGTTTCAATTTCAAATCTATAAACTGTGAAATCGATCTCGTCAGACATTATCATCGTTGGAGCTGGACCTGCAGGTTTAGCAATCGCTGGAAGATTAAGAAAAAGAGGAATTAAATTTACCATTCTAGACCAATCAGATCAACTTGCATCTGCATGGCATCATCATTACGACAGACTTCATCTTCACACAGTAAAACAATGGTCACATTTACCACATTTGCCATTCCCAGATGATTATCCGTTGTATGTCCCAAGACAAAAGCTGGTTGATTACTTCGAAGACTATGCAAAACAGTTTTCAATCAGACCAGTCTTAAATACTCAAGTGATGTCAATTAAAAAAGCTGATGATTTTCGATGGACGATTCTGACAAAAGACCATAAAATATTTTCAGCTAACACAGTCATCATTGCTACTGGTGTAAACAGAGTCCCAAATCAACCACAGTTTGCAGGACAAGAAAATTTTGATGGAGAAATCAATCACAGCAAATCATATAAAAATACAATTCCTTATAAAGGTCAAAGAGTTTTAGTCGTCGGAATGGGAAATACTGGAGCTGAAATAGCGCTAGATCTCTCAGAGCATGATATCGAAACGAATGTATCTGTCAGAGGCCCGGTAAACATTGTGCCAAGAGATTTGAATGGTAGACCAGTACAAATTACTGCTAAGAAATTAGCAAAATTACCCTTCGGACTAGGTACATGGCTTGGTACACAGATTAGAAAAGTCTATATCGGGGATTTGAGCAAATACGGAATAGAGTCTCCAAAAATGGGACCGACAAAACAATTATTAGAAACGGGGAAAACGCCAATTGTTGATATTGGAACAGTCGCTGCAATTAAAGCTGAAAAAATTAAAGTCTATCCAGAAATCCAAAATCTTTCAGGAAACAAAGTTGAATTTAAAGACGGGAGGAGTCTTGAGATAGATTCTATCATACTTGCTACAGGCTATAAACCTGTGATAGAAGAATTCATTGAGAGAGGACAAGATCTCCTTGATACATACGGTTGTCCATCACCGTCCATAGGCACGGGATTTCACCAAAACCTTTATTTTCTGGGCTTTGATAATTATAAATTAGGCGGCATTCTTGGGATCATCATGGAAGAATCAAAACTAATTGCCGATCATATTGAAGAAAGATTGGCAATTTCCACATAAAGATCAATTTCCTTGTGGTACAAACTGTGGTACAAATGGGTCGCACACAAATGATTTACTAGGACATTCGATTACAGAACCAACATCACAAGGACATGTATCTACATGATCTGGAATTGAATCTCCATCGGTATCTGTAATGGTCGAGGATGCAACTAATCATCCTCCTGGCCTTGGAAATTCACCGCCACCGCCAATTTCAATCAATAAATTTATGTGTTAATGCCTGCCCCATGAACAATCAATCGTGAATGTCCCAATTGCACCTTGGCCAGTGCTCAATTCGTACCCTGAGGGAAGGCTTGGCCACTTAACTCAAACACAAGCATAAATAATATCAAAATTTGAATGGAAGCTTTAATTTATAACTTATAGGAAGTGTGTTAGAAAAACAAAGCCGATATCATTATTAATTTTAAGCTAATCAAATGTTTTTAAGAATCTAGAGCTAACACTCAATAATAACCTCTTAATAAAAGTCAAGAAATAAAGTAATTGTGTCTGGACATCTTGGCTTACTCATTTTTTAAATTGACATTTTCAAAAAAAAATGTATCATTGGTCATTACAAAAAAAGAATTCAAAACATATGAAAGAAGCAGTCATCGTATCAACAGCTCGGACACCAATAGGAAAAGCCTATCGTGGAGCATTTAATAATACAAACTCTCCTACCCTAGCAGGATTCGCAGTGGAAGAAGCAGTCAAACGATCAGGTATTGATCCTGCCGAAGTGGATGATTGTATCATGGGATGTGCCATGGGCCAAGGCACTTCCAGTCCGAATGTCGGTAGATTAGCAGCACTCGCAGGAGGCTTACCTGTCACCGTGAGTGGGATGACCATCGATAGACAATGTTCATCAGGCATGATGGCAATCGCTACTGCAGCAAAACAAATCATTCATGATGGAATGAGTGTAGCAGTCGCAGGTGGTCTTGAATCAATCAGTTTGGTACAAAATCAAAAAATGAATATTTTCAAAATGTTCGACAAAAAACTGATTGCTAAACATAAGGATGTGTATATGCCAATGCTTGCCACTGCAGAAATCGTAGCGAATCGATATAACATATCTCGGGAGCAACAAGATGAGTATGGTTACCAGAGCCAAATGAGAACTGCTGCAGCGCAAGAAGCTGGAAAATTTGATGATGAAATTATTTCGGTGAGTACATCGAAGGCCATTTATGAAAAAGGAAATCCAGAACCAATTGGATATGAAGATGTAACAATAACAAAAGATGAAGGAAATCGGCCAACAACAACATTAGAAGGTTTATCTGGATTAAGATTAGTCAATGAAGGCGGAACAATCACCGCAGGAAATGCTTCGCAATTATCTGACGCTGCATCGGCATGTGTATTAATGGATCGTAAATTAGCTGAACAAAGAAACCTTGAACCTTTAGGAATATACAGAGGAATTTCTGTAGCTGGATGCGAGCCAGATGAAATGGGTATCGGTCCTGTGTTTGCAATTCCAAAATTATTGAAAGCGCATGGTTTAACTGTTGACGATATTGATCTATGGGAATTAAACGAAGCATTTGCTGTACAGGTCATTTATTGTAGAGACAAACTCGGTATTGACAATGACAAATTAAATGTCAATGGTGGATCAATCTCAATCGGTCACCCTTATGGAATGACTGGATCTCGAATGGTCAATCATGCATTAATAGAAGGAAAAAGAAGAGGTGCTAAATATGTCGTCAGCACAATGTGTGTTGGTGGTGGTATGGGAGCAGCTGGACTTTTTGAAGTCATATAAGTTAGCGTATAAAGACTAGTGCATGAGGCATAAATTGGCAATATTAAATTAATGTCCCATGCACTAGGCATTATTGGATTGGGATGTTTAGAACTACTTCATTATTCTTCGGATTAATATCGATAAATGTATGATTTGTATTAATCGAAACCTTTGAAGGTTGTTCTTGTGTAATAATTTGTATTTGATTCTCTAAGGAGTCAATAAGCACTTTTTCGGTGAAAATGATTTTCTCTTTTTGATACTCATCAAAAGCATAAATAACAACATCAATCCAATCATGGAAAGCTACACTTGCCTCTTCACCTTTGTCATTTAGATAGTACTTATTGGCTTTAATAGAAGTCGTAATTTTAAAATTATTTAGCGAATCTTTTTCAACATTAGACGCAAGCAATTGAAAGTCATAATAACAGACACGTTCGAATAAATCAGAGACATACTGCTTGAGTGAATCAGGAGTAACTTCATAAAAATGATCTAGCAAATCATGAGTTGTAGCATATCTATTTAATTTTTTGGGATTATTAAATGATTTCCATTTTTTTAGAAATTTTGATAATGCATCATTTACTGTATCCTCACCGATATGCTGCTGTAGGGAATACATGTTAATGACTCCTTTGGAATAATAAATAAAGTCTTCATCTTCCACTAAGACAAGTGGGACTTCTATAAATTTATTCTTACGCCTGTCGGCTAAATAATCATCAAGTTGTAATGCTAAAAACTGATTTACTTTTTCTATTGGATAATGTTCTTTTAATACCATTAAGGCAGAATATTGGGCCAAGCTTTCAAGTATCATATTTCTTCCCTTCACATTAGCTGCTTCCAATTACTTTGTTGCATGAATAATATTGAAAAAACATGGGCATAATTTTCAATCATCCTTAAAATTTAATTATTAATTGCTACTGAATTTGGCATACCTGTCCTTGTCATTTTATTGAGGCACTTTATTTTTATTAAATTTTCAGTTTTCTGTTTTTCGAAAATCCTTGAATATAATGTTGGACCTAAAATAGTTTTATACCGCATCATTGCCGTTTCTGATAAACTCCTTCTATGATATCCACTTTTCTTTTTCCATTCTTTTCTATTTGTTTGATCAATCTCTTTTAATATGTCGTTCCGCTTTAAATCCAATAAGTTTCCATCTGAATCTTCCCAATAAACTGCATTTTCCTGTGGTGGAATTATGCCTTCAATACCTAGCTCTTTAAGTAAACTCCATACTTCGTATGTATCATATGCTCCATCTCCTGAAAACTTATCAATATTAGCCTCTGTCTGATCTAGTAATTTCTTTGTCTGTTGTGCATCGCCATTTCCCTTACCGTTCTTAGTTAATATTGCACTATGTATTATTCCCGTTTTTTCATCAACGCCTACATGTAATTTTCTCCATGTCCGCCGTTTACTCACACCATGTTTTCTGGTTTTCCATTCACCTTCTCCATAGACTTTTAAGCCTGTAGAATCCACTACTAAATATATTTTTCCCTTGGGCTTTCGTGCGTCAATATCAACTTCAAGAGATTTTGCTCTACGACATATTTGGCTATAACTTGGTGACTTATAGTCAATATTCATCATTCGCAAAATAGAATTAATAAATCCTTCAAGTTGACGATAGGGTAATTTATAAACAGCCTTTAGTTGTAACAAACAAATAATACATGAATCAGAAAATTCAAATTGTCCACCTTGATACTTTGGTCCAGAGTAACGCCAATTATCAATAATATCCGTATCAAGCCATATTTCCAAGCTACCTCGTTGTGTTAAAGATTTATTGTATGCACTCCAATTCGTTATTTTATATTTCTTCTTCTTTGCAGTCTTGATGCCTGTTGTATTATGTTTTACCTTTGTCATATGATCAAGTAATTTGTGTTTTTTCAGTTTGGTAACTTTAAAATACAACACTTGATCATTTTTTATAATATGTTCATGCAACAAAGCCATTCAATTGTATCATTTAAAAAGCTTATTGATGTGTCTTGATGGACAAATTCGATATGGTTTTTTTGTTCTTCAAGACCCAACAAAACACTCTCTTTTCTTTTATTTAGAACTTTAATAATAGCTGTTAGTGATTCAATTTGCTCTGGTTTGTTGGATTGTATGTATTTATACAGAACCATAGAGTCATTAAATTGAATTTCTTGAAGACCTTGTAGTTCATTCGTTTGATCTTTTATTTGTTGTCGCAACTTATTTAGTTCAATTTGAGTTTGACTTTCGAGTAATTTCCAATATGACTTGAATAAAGCCTGCTCCTTTTCTCCAAGATCTTGATTGCAAAGCAAGCATTTTTCAAGCTCTTCTTCAGTGATTAAGTCTCGGTATGATTTAGCACTTTTAATAAATCCTTTCCACTCCGCAGAGCCTAAGTGTTTTATAGCGAATTCTTCAAACTGATTTATACTTTCTTGTTTGGATGAATTGTTTAGTTCTTGGATCAGCTTTATTAATGAATTATAGAACTCATAGTCATCCTTTGAAAGTTTGCTATTGTATTTCTTTATTTTTTGTCCTAACTGTATAAGTGATGTTTTTCTTTTTTGAAGTTCCTCTAATTGCTTCGGAATGTTTTGATCTTGAAGTGTTTTCTTATTTAATAGGAGAACTTCGATCTCAGTTTGATGTTCTTCCTTAAATTCAGAAATGCCTTCCAACTCTTCAATGGTGGTTTGATGCGATAATTTTGATACAAATTGTTGTATTGAATTTTCAATTTTAAAATTTTGTATAAATTCATTTTGTTTGTCGTGCTTAGAAATATCATTACTAAGTCGATCTTTCACACCTTCAATGACTTTCATTATTTTCTCA
>ENA-ORXT01002790-ORXT01002790.1-marine-metagenome-genome-assembly--contig:-NODE-2790-length-20271-cov-5.575765_pt1 | contig 20271 bp, 14 predicted proteins | sample MGYA00237868_ERZ511482 | MGnify/ENA metagenome assembly ERZ511482
ACCTGCAGGGCCGAAAGCTTGGCCGAAGCCTCTTCCATGTCCGCATCGACCAGCGAGCCGATGCCGGAGGTGAAGCTGTCGGACAGCTTGGACAGGAAGTCGCTCTGGATCTCCATGCGCTTCTCGGTGGTACCCAGATCGCTCTGGACACCGATCACCGTCTCGATCGCCTTGTTCACGGCGGTCAGTGCCGCCGCCGCATCGACCGTCACGTCGATCCCGGCGACTTCCGCCAGACCACCAGTTCCGCCTGATTGGGCATTACCGGAAATGGCCAGAGCGTTGGTGGCATCGTTGTTCGTGATGGCCAACGTACCGGCAGTCGCCGTGTCGTCGAGATCGACGTTGATGCCGCTGTCCTCGATCTGGGACAGGAACGCGCGCGCGACAGCTTCAGCATCATCACCGGCTACGGATTTATACGAGAAAGTTTCCTCTCCGAGAGTGACTTCGTAGCTCTGATTAGCAGCGGCAGGATCCTCAAAGACCACGGAGAAGTTACCGGAAGCGGCAACGGTGGATGCGAAGGAGCTACCAGCGCCGTTGTTACCGACCGTCGCGCCGAAACCATCAACCGCAGCGCCAGCCTCGGTGGACAGGTTCGTGCTGGTCGTGTTGAGGTCGATCGTGCTGGTCGTCACGGTGCCGGAGGAGTCGCGGTTCATCGACGACAGGAAGCTGACATTGCCGCCCGTGCTGCCGTCCAGCAGGTTCAGGCCGTTGAACTGCGCGGCCTCGACCGTGCTGCCCAGCTGGTCGAGCAGGGACGTGATCTCGCTCTGGAGCGTTGCCTTGTCGACGTTGTCCTCGTTCGCGGACACGACCTTCGACTTGATCTCGTCGAGCGTCGCGTTGAGCGTTTCCGCCGCGCTCGATGCGACGCTGACGGTCGACGAGCCGAGCGAGAGCGAGTCGGAGATCGCGTCGAAGCCCGTCACATCCGACTTCATGACTTCGGAGATGGCGAACACGGCGGCGTTGTCCTTTGCCGAACCGACTTCGAGACCGGTCGAGATCTGGCTCTGGATATTGCCGAGGTTGCTGTTGATGCTCTTCATCGTCTGAAGAGCGACCATGGCGGAATTGTTGGTGAGGATGCTGGACATTGGATATTCCCAAATACTTGATGGCACATGCGATGCCATGAACCGGTTGCGGAATTCCTCCGCTGGGGTTCGTTGATATGAGAGCCGCTGGCGACCCGCCGGTGTGTTCGTTCCGACAAGACAGAAACTAGGCTTTCCGAATTAAGGGCGGGTAAAACGAATACTCTACTCGGGAAATTATTTTCTATTAGGGTTAATCGTCACGGGCCATATTCCTTGATCTGTATTTGGGAGGGCGGCGCGGCACGGTGGCACCGGCCCGCGCCGCATCACCCCGCCGTCAGATCTTCAGCACCGCCGCACCCTGATGCGACGTCGCGATCTTGTGGCCCGTCGCGCCGTAGAAGCCGGCCGCGCCGCCCCCGTTCAGCCGTTCGATCATGTCGGTCGCCTTCTTCGCGCCGTTGACCGCCGAGGAGAGCAGGTTCTGGTTCTCGGATGCCCGGCGCGACAGGATCGAGGCGACGCCCATCAGGGATTTCCGCTGTTCCAGCCGGTCGCGGTTCGTCTGGTCCGGCGCGATGGCCTCCGCCCGGTTCTCGATCTCGTCCAGCAGCGCCGCCTTCTGGTCGGCGAGGTCGGCGAGGTCGTCGAACGATCCGGAGAGGATCGCCGAACGCTCCTTCTGCAACAGGGTGATACCGTAGCGCGTCAGGGAATCGGCGCTGCGCAGCTTCGCGAGGGGATCGGTCTTCTTTTTGAATGCCACTGGGGTCGGTTCCTTATGGGGTATCGGTGGTGCGGGCGGCGAGGGAGCGGACGATGTTCTCGGCGAGGCCCAGCCCGCCGCTCTCGACCAGTCGTTCGGCATAGGCGCGGTTCACGAAACTGGCGAAGGGGGCGGCTCCCTGCACGCCCTGGGCGGCATCGAGACCCATATGCCCGAGGGCCTCGGCCAGGAAGGCCGCCTCGAAATCCTTTGCCGTCCGTTCGATCTCGGCCCGGGCCGGAGATGCGTCGCCCGCTCGCGTGGTGGTTGAAGAGAGGGCGGGGGACAGGGCGGAGAGGGGTAGCGTGTTCATCAGGGCATTCCCGGTTTGGTATGCGAGACCTGAATAGACACGAGGTGCCGTAAAAATTTGGTAACTGAATCGCGCTTTACTGTGCAGCACGCCGCCGAGCGGGGCCGGCACTCAAAGCGACGGAGCCAAAGACATGATACCGCTGTCCCCGGACCTGAAATCCGGTATCGATCCGATCCCTTCGGGCAAGGCCGCGCCGTCATCCGGAACCGGCGGCGAGGCTGTCGATGCGGCGCTGCCCGTCTTCGCGGACATGGTGCAACAGGGGCAGGCCGGCCCCCGACGCGGCGCGATGCCGGGCAGGGTGCCGGGAATAGCGGTCGACCGGGATACGGCACGGGGCGACTTCGGCGATCAAGCCGCTCCCCCCGATTCGCGCCCGGTGACCGGCAGGGCCGTGCCGCGCGCCTCGTCTTCGGCCATGTCGGCGGCGTGGCAGTCGATGTCGATCCCCCGGGAAGGGGCCGATATCCGCCCCCCTGCGGGACCGCCATCGCAGGACATGGAAGGCGCAGTTCCCGTGATCCGGACCGGATCGGCAACGCGGATTTCCGCCGCGAACGGTATCGACGGCCTGCCCGAAGGGAAACCGCCCGGCGTTCCGGTCACCGCACCTGCCGACGACATCATGCGCGCGCACGAAGGCGAGGATCGCCCGGCCCGTCCCGACGGCCCGACCCGCGAGGAACCGGCGACCGCGACCGCGCGGAACGCGACGACCGACCCGGACATGCCCCGCCCGGCCCCCGGAACGGAGATCGCGCCCCCGGATATCGCATCGGCGGACATGCCGCGCCGGATCGTCCGGAGCGACGCCCCCGGCATCCCGACCGATCGCGTCGCCTCGGCCCAGCCGACGGATACGCGCGCTGCGCCACCGGAGAAAGGCCCCGTCGAGATGCCGGCCTGGATACCCGTGAAAGCCGCCGCCGCCATGCGGGAAACTCCCGATGCCGACGCGCAGGGCGTGGGGACGCATCCTGCGCATCGAGACGACGACCCGTCCGACTTGCCGGGTCGCGCGCGCGCGGATGCGACCCCTGCCCCGCCGGACGATACCGGTCCCGGGGTGCGAACGCCGGAAGGGCGCCCCGTAGATCGGGACGATGATCCATTCCCGATCCCGGTGCGAACAGCGGCAGAGGCGGCTCCCGTTTCGCGGAACGCGCCCGATGTCGCGGTGCGAAGCGCGGAAACGTCTCCTGTTCGCGCGGATGCCGATGCGTCCGAAGTGCCGGTTCGCCCCTCCGGAGAGGTGCCCACCGCTGAACGAACGGTCACGCGCCTCCTGGCCGACCCGACGGATGGAATCGCCCCGCTTCCGGGCGACGATACCCCCAAGACAGCCCTGCCGGTGCCCGAGATGAAAGTTCCGGCATCGGGTCTTCGAGACGGCCCCGCCACGGCAGGGGAGCCGCGCCCGGCAACTCCGCGCGACGGTCAGGATGCGCGCGGCGATGGCGATCGAGCGCCCCTCGCCGCGCCGACCAGCATCCTGTCGGCCCCCACCAGACCCGCGAGCGAGAATGCGCCCGTCCGCGAGATACGGGGGGCATCCTCGTCCCGACCGGCCGACCCCGCGATGGCGCAGGGCGAGATCCCGGCCCCCGATGCACTGCGCCGGGAGGCTGCGCCGCACCGCACCCCTCCCGAAGCGGCACCGCCCCCCGTACCGCACGCGACCCCCGGGACGCCGGTTGCGGAGGCCGCCGATATCGCCCCGCGCCAGACCCGGCCCGCGCGGCAGGGGGTGGAGCGCGAGATGGAGGCCCGGGCGGCGCCGGCGGCAGGGCCTGCCGATTTCGCGGAGACGGCCCCGCTCACCGCCGCGACCCCCGCCTCCGCGCCCGCATCCCCGGCGCCTGCAACGGCCCCGGCTCCGGCCTTCGCCCCCGCCATTCCGGGCGCTCCGGTCCCGCCGCTCGCCATCCCCGAATCGGTGATGCCCGACGCCACCCCCGATCTCGTCACCGACCCCGATACCGGGCTGGTCACGAGGACCGGCGAGGCGAGCACGGACCTGCGCGCACCGGCCCCGGCACCCCGGCTCGCGACCGCCGACGGGGCCGATGTGCTCCAGGAAATCGTGCGCGCCACCCTCGTCAGCAAGGGGCCGACGACCATCGAACTCAGCCTCGACCCCGCCGAACTCGGCAAGCTGGATATCGAGATGAGTTTCAAGGATGACCGCGTCTCGATCCTGATCCGGGGCGACCGCGACGATTCCCTCGACCTGATGCGGCGTTCGCAGGACGATCTGGCGCGGATGCTGCGACAGGCGGGTCTCGATCTGGATACGCTGAACTTCTCGCAGGGCCGATCCGGGCAGCAGGAGCAGGGCAACCGGTTCCTGACCCTCGCCACCGACGGGATTCTCGATACCGAGGGCGGCGACCTTCAGGCTGGTGCGCCCGTCGCGCGCGCCACCACGCGCCTCGATATCCGGATCTGACCGCTCACCCCCCCTCTTTTTCCCCCTCCAGAAGGAGTTGCCCCGATGGCCAGTCCCCTCTCGTCGCTCACGACAGCCGCCGCCACGACCGATACATCGACCGCCCGGCTGGAAGCGGAGATTGCGGAAGCGCGCGAAAGCTCCGTTTCCGATTTCAACGACTTCCTGACCCTGCTGACCTCGCAGTTGAAGAATCAGGACCCGCTGCAACCCCTCGATTCGACCCAGTTCGTCGAACAGCTCGCCAGCTTTTCCGCCGTCGAGCAGCAGGTCGGCACGAACGAGAAGCTCTCGCGCCTCGTCGCCCAGGGCAATGCGCAGGAAATCGGGCAACTCGGCGGGTGGATCGGCCAGACGGTCGATGCGCGCGGGGCGCTCTATTCGCTGGGGTCAGGCGGGCTGACGGTCGATGTTCCCGACCAGACCGGCGCGATATCGGTCGAGGCGATCATCGTCGATTCCGATGGCGACGCGGTGGCCCGCGTTCCGGTCGAGGATGCGTCGGTACCGTTCGTCTGGTCGGGCGAAAAGGCCAACGGCCAGACGGCCTCGCCCGGTCTCTACGGCGTGTCCTTCGCCTATGATTTCGAGAACAGTGCCAGCACCCGGGTCGATGCCAGCGCCTCCGGCAAGGTGACCGAGGCGCGGATCGACGATGACGGGCCGCTGCTGATTCTGGACAACGGCGCGCGGATCAGGCCGTCGGACGTCGCGGCCCTGCGTCTGGCGGATGTCGCCGGGACGGAGTGAGTTTCGAGCGCGGGTTTCTATAAAAACCGCTCTGCCCCGGGCAGCGACCCGGGGCGGGGCGTTTCTTCGAACCGTCTCTGACGCCCGATGAGGATCCTTCCGCGCCGGACCCTTCAGGGTCGCGCGAAACGTGGCACGACCTGACCGACCAGCGACAAGACCGTCGATTCCGGCCCCACCGGCTTGCCTGCCATCCACCACAGGCCCAGCAGGGCCACGGGATAGCTGGCGGCCCCGGTCACACCGGAGCCGATGAAGACCACCGCCGCGCTCGCCATCCCGGTGATGGGCGGCAGACCCGCCTGCACCATCCGCACGGAAACCGCCATCACGAGGGTCGCGCACAGCACGCGGGGCAACCAGCGCAGCACGATCAGCGTGTCCGAACGCATCAGCGTCAGCGCCACGCGCATCACCAATGCGGCGTAGAGCGTGCTCATCCCCACCATCGCCCAGGCCGCGCCGACCAGCCCGAATTCGGTCGAGGCCCACCAGATGGACGGCCCGCCCACGATCAGCGACAGGATCTGCAACGGGGCCAGCTTGCGCGGCTCGCCCATCGCGATGATGACAGGCCAGCAGAACGCGACCGAGGCCAGCGCCAGCCCGTTCGCCGCCAGCACCCGCATCGGGCCGACCGCCGCCTCCCACCCTTCGCCGAAGGCCAGCCGGATGGCCGGTTCGGCCACCAGCGACACGCCGACCGCGAACGGCACCGCGATCAGCATCGCCGCGCCGTAGGCCGAGCCGAACTGCGCCCGCAGACCCGCGATATCGTCCTGCAACTTCGCGTATCCGGGCATGAAGGCGCGGCGCAGCGGCATGGCGAACTCGGTCGAGACCAGATTGGCCAGCTCCAGCGCGATGGTGTAGAAGCCCAGCGCCGTCAGCCCCAGCGTCTTGCCGAGAATGAAGGTGTCGAGACGGTGCTGCGCGAACCGCAGCAGGTTCGTGACCAGCATCCATTTCGAGAACCCGAAGATCTCGCCGAACGCCGCCAGCGACGGGCGCGGGCGATAGGGGCTGAGGATGTACGACGCCAGCAGCGTCGCCACGGTCCCCGCGATCAGCCCGGCGACGAGGGCGCGGTAATCGGGCCAGATCGTCAGGGCGACACTGACGCAGACAACCGTGCTCGCCAGCTTGCGGATGGCCAGGAACGCGAAGTCGCGGCGGAAATCGAAATCGCGCTGGAAATCCGCGATCCCCGGATTGACCACGGCGAACAGCAGTTGCTGTGCCGCCAGCGCATAGGCCACGATCACCAGCCGCTCGTCGCCGTAGAAGGCCGCCATCGGTGCGGCGGCCAGCAGGGCGATGCCCGCCAGCAGCACCCCGCGCAGCATCATGAAGGTGAATACGGTATCGTAATGCTTGCGTTGCGGGTCGGGGTGGCGGACGAGGGCGGTGTTGACCGACATGTCGCTCATCGCCTCGAACGCGCCGATGAAGGCGACCGTCAGGCCGACCACGCCGAAATCCGCCGGGGGCAGCAGGCGGGCGACGATGATGACGTTGATCAGCCCAGACAGCCGCATGACCATCCGCGCGGAGACCATCCACGCGGCACCCCCCGCCATCTTGCGGGACAGGCCCGGCGCGCTCATTCCGCCGCGATCCGGGCGGCGCTGACACCGGCGGCGCGGGCCAGGAAGGGATCGAGCGACGAGAACTGTTCGCGCCGGGTCAGGCCGTCGCGCACGCCGGCGGGCAGCGGGGCGATCGTGCCGTGGGCGCGCTTTTCGCTGAGCAGCGCGGATATCTTGTTGGCGAGGAGGCGCGGCTCGTTCGCGATCACGCCGAGGTTGCGGCGCATGATCATCTTGCCCACCACGCCCGTGGTCCAGCCCGTGGCGATGACCGGGCGGCGCGCGCCGATGCACTCGAATACCTTGCCGGGGACGGTGCCTGCATCGCGCTCGTCGTTCCATTGCAGCATCAGCAGGGCATCCGCCGCATACTGGCGCCTGACGATCGCGGCGTGGGGTTCGGGGGGCAGCAGGGTCAGGCAGTCCTCGACGCCCGCCTCCCCGGCCATGGCGAGCGCGGGGCCGAGATCCTTGCCCAGCATCGTCACGCCCACGCGCTTCGCATCCTCGCCCAGCAGCGCGATGGCCTGGAATATCGCCCTCGGGTCGCGCCGCCCGGGATACAGCGCCCCGGCGAAGAGCAGTTCGATGCGGTCGCGCCCGACGGCGGGCTGCACGTCCATCTCCAGCGGATAATCGGCGGGGTCGAAACCGTTCATCGCCACCGCGATCCGGTCGGCCCCGTAGCGCGCGGCGTAGGTCTCGGCCCAGACCGGCGATACCGTGACGATCCCGGCGGCATCGGCCAGCACGCCCGCCTCCTGCCGCCGGTCCAGCCTCTGCCGCCATTCGGGGCGGTCGGAATAGGCATCGAGCGCCCAGCGGTCGCGGAACTCGACGACGAAAGGCGCTTTCGCCAGTTTCGCGATTTCCACCGTGATCGGCGCGACGGAATGGGGGGGGCAGGTGGCGTAGACCAGATCGGGGGTCCAGCTTTCGAACAACACCCGCGCCGCCTTCACCGCATAGGGCCGCCAGCCCACCTGCCGGTCGGGGCGGCACACCGCCGAATCGTAGGTCTCGCTGAGCCGTGCGCGCAGCCGGGAGCGGGGGGGCGGGGCAGGGACGACGGAGGCCGGGTCGGCGGAGGCCCCCGAAGCATCGGCGCGGGCGGGAACGATCCGGTTCAGCACCTCGCCCGGTATCGCCCTGAGGTCGCGCCAGTCGGTGCGCACGACCCGGTCCTCGTCGATCTCAAGTGCATGAGCGATATGGGCCTGGGGGTCACGGGCGCACAATACGCGCACGTCGTGTCCGGCTTCGATCAGGTACCGGGCGAATTTCGGCGCGCGGGTGGCGGCGATGGGCGCATCGGGCGGAAAGTGGAAGCTGATCAGCAGGATTTTCACGGACGATCGCTTTCGGGCCGGGATGAGGAATTCCTTACCGGAATACAGCGCGCCCCTTACCGTGGCGTTTACGGATCGGGCAGGGGCGGGGAGGTCGGTGTGTCGGGCGGCCTGTAAGCCGGGTTCTGTCCAGCAGGCCTGCCCCTTGCAGGGCGCGCCCGCCTGGACGGTCATTCCTCTGGTGCGACGGTCGCCCGCCGCCTCTAGCAGTCTACCCGGACGGCACGCCGGGGCCGTGCGCCGGGCCGTTGCCGACCCATGCCGTCCCTATTCGACCTTGCTCCCGGCGGGGCTTGCCATGCCCCCCTCGTTGCCGAGGGGGCGGTGCGCTCTTACCGCACCGTTTCACCCTTACCGCGACCGGCCCGGAGGCGTGCACGGCGGTTTGTTCTCTGTGGCGCTGTCCCTGAAAGCGGCGAACCGCTCCCGCCGGGCGTTACCCGGCGCCGAGGCCCCGTGGAGCCCGGACTTTCCTCGACCCCCGAAGGAGCCGCGACCATCCGGCCACCCGACACGAGGGTGGAGTTAGGCGACCGCGCGGCGGTGGTCAAGGCGTATCGGAGCGCGCGGCGCAGGGCGCGGATATTGACACCCCGCACACCGTGCGACATGGATCGAGCCATGGGGCCGACGCGCGCCCCGCACGGCCCGGGGCCACGGCGTCGCATCCCGTGCGAACCGCTCCCGCCCCCATGCGGGACAGTGAAGGATGCCCCGATGCCCGCTCCCGACGAGATCACCGCCCCGCAACCCGCCCGCCGCCCCGGTGGCCCCGTGACGCCCACGCTGGGGGAGGCGACGCGCGAATGGGCGCGGATCGGGGTGCTGTCCTTCGGCGGCCCGGCGGCGCAGATCGCGCTGATGCACCGGATCGTGGTGGAGGAACGCGCGTGGCTGACCGAGCGCCGGTTTCTCGACGCGCTGTCCTTCTGCATGCTGTTGCCGGGGCCGGAGGCGATGCAGCTCGCCACCTATGCGGGGTGGCGGCTGCACGGCGTGGTCGGCGGGTTGGTCGCGGGGTTGCTGTTCGTGCTGCCCGGAGCGGTGGTCATGCTGGGATTGTCGTGCCTCTATGCGCTCTACGGCACCGTGCCGTCGGTCGAGGCGTTGTTCCTGGGGATCAAGGCGGCGGTGCTGGTCATCGTCGTCGAGGCGCTGCTGCGGGTCGCGAAGCGCGCGCTGCTGCGCCCCCTGCATTGGGGTCTTGCGGGAGCGGCCTTCGTCGCGATCTTCTTCCTCGCGCTGCCCTATCCGCTCGTCATCGCCGCCGCCGCCCTGATCGGCGCGGTCGCGGGGGCAGCGGGGCAGGGGGATGCGGCCCCGCCCCTCGCCGTGACGCCGGTGCGCACGCTGCGGACGGTGACGGTGTGGCTGGGCGTCTGGCTGGTGCCGTTGCTGGCGCTGGATATGATCGCCCCGGGCAGTATCCTCGGCGAGATCGGGCGCTTCTTCTCGGTGCTGGCAACCGTCACCTTCGGCGGGGCCTATGCCGTTCTGGCCTTCATGGCGCAGGATGCGGTGGCGGGGTTCGGCTGGCTGGGCGCGGGCGAGATGATGGACGGGCTGGGGCTGGCCGAGACGACGCCGGGGCCGCTGATCCTCGTCACGCAATTCGTCGGGTTCCTCGCGGCGGCGCGGGACGAGGGCGGGGTCAGCCTCGCGATGGGCCTCGCGGGAGCGGGGGTGACGCTGTGGGCGACCTTTGCGCCGTGCTTCCTGTGGATCTTCGCCGGGGCGCCGTATATCGACTGGATCGGCACCCGGCCCCGGCTGCGGGGGGCGCTCGCGGGGATCACGGCGGCGGTCGTGGGGGTGATCCTGAATCTCTCGCTGTGGTTCGCGCTGCATGTCTTCTTCGGCACCGTGACGCGCGAGAGCGCCGGGCCGCTGACGCTGTGGGTGCCGCAGCTTGCGACGCTGGACTGGCGGGTGCCGGTGATCGCGGGGGTGGCGGGGGTGCTGCTGCTGCGCCTGCACCGGGGGCTGGTGCCGACGCTGGCGGTCTGTGCGGCGCTGGGCCTGCTACTGGGCGCGCTGTAGGGCGGCTGCGGCCTCCTCGAACAGGATCGCGTGGCGTTCGGCGAGGCGCGGGCGGTCGCGGTCGTATCCGCCGCCCAGCACGCAGGCCAGCGGCAATCCCTGCGCCCGCGCCCAGCCCAGCACCTTCCGCTCCCGCGCCCGGATGCCCGCATCGGTCAGGGTCAGCCGCCCCAGCCGGTCGTCGCCATGCACATCGACCCCGGCATTGTAGAACGCCAGCGAGAACGGTCCCTCCCGCGCGACCCGGTCCAGCGCCGGGCCGAGGGCGGCCAGATAGTCCGCATCCCCGGTGCCGTCGGGCAGGGCGATATCCAGATCGCTCTCCTCCTTCTCGAACGGATAGTTCCCGCGCGCGTGCAGGGAAAGCGTGAAGACCCCCGGCTCCCCCGCGAAGATCGCCGCCGTTCCGTCGCCCTGGTGCACGTCGCAGTCGATCACGAGAATCGGTCCCATCCCGCCCTCGCGCTGCAAGGCCCGGATCGCCACGGCGACGTCGTTGAAGACGCAGAACCCCGCCCCGTATTCGTGGCGGGCGTGGTGACTGCCTCCGGCGGTGTTGCAGGCGATACCGGTCTCCAGCGCGAACCGGGCCGCGATCAGCGTGCCCGCGCTGGCCAGCCGCGACCGCCGCGTCACCCGCTCCGTATGCGGATACCCGATGCGGCGTTCCTCCGCCGGGGTCAGCGCGCCGCCGAAGACCCGGGCGACATAGGCCGGATCATGCGCCCGCGCGATCATCGCCTCGGTCGCGGGGGCAGGGGTCAGCCAGTCTTCGGGACCGGTCAACCCGCGCGCGACCAGCGCCTCGCGCAGATAGCCGTATTTCGACATCGGAAAGGTATGCCCGTCATGCAGCGGGGCCTGGTAATCGGGGTGGTGGACGACCGGCAGGCGCACGCTCAGAGCATCCCGAACGTATCCGCGAAGACCCCGCGCACGGTTTCCTGCGCATCCGCCACCCGCGCCGCGACCGCGCCGAAATCCTCGACCCCCAGCACGCGGGCCATCACGGTCTTCAGCGCGGCGGGGGCGGTTTCGGGGTCGAACGGGCCGTCATGGCTGAGGCGGATGAAGTGCAGCAATGCGGCCTGCGCGGCGCGAGCGTCGGTCAGCCGCGTGGCGGTTTCCGCATCCAGCACCCCCTTGCCCGCCAGCGCATCGAGCGCCGATCCCGCTTCCATCGCCCCCCCGCACCCGTGGATCAGGCACAGCGCCTGCCACACGAAATCCGCATCGACCAGCCCGCCGCGCGTCAGCTTCAGCGACCACGGATCGTTTGCCGCCTTCCCGTCCGCCGCGACCAGCCTGCCGCGCATCTCCAGCGCGTCGCGCAGCACGGTATCGGCGGATCGGGGCCGGGCGAGGACCGCCGCGATGGCCCCCGCGACCCGCGTGCGCAGGGCATCCGGCCCCGCGATCACCCGGGCGCGGGTCAGGGCCATGTGCTCCCACGTCCAGGCGTCCTCGGCCTGATACCGCTCGAACGCAGACAGCCGTGTGGCCAGCGGTCCCGACTGGCCGGAGGGGCGCAGGCGCATGTCGACTTCGTAGACCGCCCCTTCCGCCGTCTGGGCCGTGACCGCATTCATCAGCCGCTGGGTCCAGCGGGCGTAGTACTGCGGCCCGGCCAGCGGTTTCGGCCCTTCGGACAGGGCATCGGCATCGTCGTAGATCACGATCAGGTCCAGATCGCTCGCCGCCGTCATGTCGCCCGACCCGAGCCGCCCCAGCGCCACGATGCAGGCCCCCTCGCCGGGGGGCGGGCCATGCCGCCGCGCGACCTCCGACGTGGCCGGGGCGACCATCGCGCGCAGGCAGGCTTCGGCCAGTGCGGTGTAGCCCCGGCCCGCCTCCCGAGGCGAATCCACGCCGCGCAGCAGGGCCGCGCCGATACGGAAGTGGCGTTCCTTGGCCCAGCGGCGGCAGGCGTCCAGATGCCCCTCGAAATCGTCCTCCTGCGGCCCGCGTGCCGCGTATTCGGCCACCAGCGTATCGGCATCGGGGGTGGGCGCGAAGAAATCGCGGGACAGCAGCGCGTCGATCACCCCGGCATTGCGCCCCAGATAGGTGGCGAGTTTCGGCGCGGCGGCGCAGATTTCCGTCAGCATCTCCAGCAGCGCGGGATTCGCCTCGAACAACGACAGGATCTGCACCCCGGCGGGCAGGCCGGTCAGGAACCGGTCGAATTCCAGCAGCGCCCGATCCGGATCGCCCGCCCCCGCGACGGCATCGAGAATGACGGGCAGCAGCCGGTTCAGTTTGGCCCGCGCCCGGTCGCTGCGCGTGGCCGCGATATCGCCGGTGCGCCAGCGGTCGAGAATCGCCTGCGCCGCCTCCGGATTCGCGAAATCCGGCACGTCGGGCGCGGCCTCCTGTGCTTCGCCCTCGTTCTCGAACAACCGGTCGAAGCGGGCGGAGACGCGGGTGAGGTGGCCGCGCAGCATCGTCTCGAACGCGGGGAAATCCGCATATCCGCAGAAGGCGGCGATGCGTGCCAGCCCCTCCGCATCCCCCGGCATCGTGTGGGTCTGGGCGTCGTTCACCATCTGCAACCGGTGCTCGGCACTGCGCAGCACGCGGTACGACTCGCCCAGATCCTCGCGCGCATCCTCCGCGATCCAGCCATGCGCGGCCAGGGCGTCCAGCGTCTCGACCGTGCGGGTCAGGCGCAGGGTCCGCTCGCGGCCCCCGGCGATCAGTTGCTGGGTCTGGGCGAAGAACTCGATCTCGCGGATGCCGCCCCGGCCCAGCTTCAGGTCGTGGCCCGCGACGGCGATGGCCCCGTGACCCTTGTGCTTGTGGATCAGGCGCTTCATGTCGCGCACGTCCTCCAGTGCGGCGAAATCCAGATAGCGCCGCCAGACGAAGGGCTGCATCCCGTCCAGAAACGCCGCCCCCCCCGCCGCATCCCCCGCGACGACCCGCGCCTTGATAAAGGCCGCGCGCTCCCAGTTCTTGCCGAAGCTTTCGTAGTATCGCTCCGCCGCATCGACCGACATGCAGGCGGGGGTGGAACTGGGGTCCGGGCGCAGGCGCAGGTCGACGCGGTGGACATAGCCCTCCGCCGTCTGTTCGGACAACAGCTTGACCAGATCCCGGGTCAGGCGGTTGAACACCTGCTTCCGCGCGCCGTATTCCGCCGGATCATGCCCCGCATGGTCGAAGAACGGGATCAGGTCGACATCGGAGGAATAGTTCAGTTCCCGCCCGCCCAGCTTGCCGAGGCCGAGGACGAAGAACCCGGTCGGGCCGTCCCCCAGCTTGCCCCTGGCGCGCGCGCCTGCGATCAGCCAGTCGGTCGCGGTGCGGATACCGGCATCGGCAAAGGCGGAGAGCGCGCCGGTCACCCGGTCCAGTGTCCATACGCCGCCGAGATCGGCCAGCGCGATCACCAGCGCCGCGCGGTCCTTGGCCCGGCGCAGGGCGGTCATGATATCGGCCTGCTTTTCCAGCGCCCCCGCCGCCGCGACCGAGGCGAGGATATCGGCGAAGGTCGCGTCCGCGTCCGCCGTCAGGGCCACCCGCGCAAACTCCGCGTCCTTCCCGATCAGGCGCGCGAGGTAGGGGCTGCACCCGGCGGCCCCGGCGATCAGGCTGCCGGCTTCGCTGTCCGGCGCGAGGCCGAGGCCGTCGAGTGCCTGCGCGGCGCGTCGGCTGTCATGGGGGAGGGGGGGCGTGATCATGCGCCCATCCTAGCCCCCCGCGCGTCGCCCCGCAAAGCGGCAAACCGGCCTTCAGTAATACGACATCACCGCATGCCGGGCTTCGGCGAAGAACAGCCAGCGTTCGACCACCATGCCGGTCAGGTGCGCGACCACGGCCAGCCCCAGCCACAGCGCATCGAACGGCGCGGGAATGGCCAGCAGGATCAGCAGGATCGGCATGACCGCGCCCAGCATCACCGCGATCAGGCGCAGCTTGCGGGCATGCTTGCGGCCGATATGGAAGCCCATTTCCTTTTGCAGGTAGTTCGTGCCGGTATGGGGTTTCTCCAGCAGGCGCACCTTGCCCAGATGGCCCAGCCCGGTCGCGCTTTCGGGGGTCGAGGTCGGCGCGCGGTCGGCGCCCATCCACCAGAACACCTTGACGACCCAGGCCACCAGCAGCGCGACCATCCCGACGCTGGACAGTTCCCACCCCGCCTTGCCGGTCATGATCGCGTGGATGAACAGGAACAGCGTGATGCCCCCCGCGATGCTGAACAGCAGGTAGCAGGCGGGCGTCAGCCAGCGGTGCCACAGGTCGACCGCCTTGATCTGCGCATAGATCATCCCCGTCGCCCACACCGTCAGCAGCGCGAGCGCGGCGGTGAGGATACCGAGGATCGCGGAGGAGAGATCGAGGAACAGCCACAGCCCCGCGAACACCGCCGCGACGACCAGCGCGGCGACGGCCAGCACCCCCTCGCGCGACAGCCACGAACTGCGCCATTGCGAGAATGCCCGCCATGCCCGCTCCGGATGGCCGAGATGGAAGGTGGAGGACAGCAGCCCCCCCACCGCCAGCACGAAGCCCAGCCCGAAGGCCGTCAGCAGGAAGCTCGTCGACATCTCGTCGATCCGCAGCGCGCCGAGGCCCATGAAGGCGATCAGGCCGAACCCCGCGCCCGAGGCGACGGTGAAGAAGATGACGGAATACGCGGGATGCATCAGCGGACCCTTTCGAAGACGGTTTCGGTCGACGCAATGCGGCCTCGCGGCCCGCAGACCGGTGTAATACCCGGTGCCCGACACAATGACCGTTCCGCCCCGGGCGCAGACCCGGGGCCTCGACGAATAACGCGCCGATCATCGAGGCCCCGGGTCTTCGCCCGGGGCAGGGGTGTGTCCTTGGAACGGTTCGAGATACGGGTCGCAGGCATGACCGCCGCCATCACAGCCGCTCCAGCGCGCCGTCGAGCCAACCGAGGAAGCCGCCCGCTTTCGGCTCGGCCAGCGCGGCCAGGCTGACGGGTTCGTCTTCCATCTGCTGCTGCTTGGGGCGGGGGGGCAGGTACTTGTTGACGGGCTTCGTGCCCTGCTCGGGCATCAGATCGAAGCCGCCGCGCGCCGCCACCAGTTTCGAGACATCGCTGTCCGCATCCCCCAGATCGCCGAAATGCCGCGCCCCGGCAGGACAGGTGCGCACGCAGGACGGCGTGCGGTCCTCCTCGGGGATGTTCTCGTTGTAGATGCGGTCGACGCAGAGCGTGCATTTCTTCATCACGTTCTCCACCGCGTCCATCTCGCGCGCGCCGTAGGGGCAGGCCCACGCGCACAATCCGCACCCGATGCAGTGATCCTCGTAGACCAGAACGATCCCGTCCTCGGCCCGCTTGAAGCTGGCCCCCGTGGGGCAGACGGTGACGCAGGGGGCATCCTCGCAATGCAGGCACGACTTTGGAAAATGCGTGATCATCGCGGGCTTGTTCTCGGGCTTCACCTCGAACGTATGCACGCGGTTCAGGAAGGTACCGCTCGGGTCGCTGCCATAGGCATCGGTATCGGCCAGCGGCGAGCCGTAGCCGCCGGTGTTCCATTCCTTGCAGGAGATCACGCAGGCATGGCACCCGACACAGGTATCCAGATCGATGACGAGGCCGAGTTTGCGCTCGGTGCTTTCGGGGAGTTGGGTCATGCGTCGGCTCCTTCTTTCGTCTGCGCGAAAGCGGTATCGGCGAAACTGGCGAGATCGGCGTCGAACGCCTCCGGGCGTTCCCAGAACGGGGCGTGGCCCGCGCCGGGATACGTGTAGACGGCGGCACCGGGCAGGGCGGCGGTCGTCGCCTCGAACATCGGGCGGGTGCAGACCTTCTCGGCCTCGCCCCAGAAGAGGGCGACGGGTTTGGTCATGGCCCGCAGCGCCGCATCGCCCTGCATGTCGCGCAGGCGTGCGGCCTTGCGGACGTGCGGCGGGACCAGCATGTTGAAGCCGGTCATGAGCGCCAGATCCTGCTTCGACAGCGGGGCCGCGAAACATGCGCGCAGGAAGGCGATGGTGGAGGTCAGCTGCACACCCTGATCCGCCGAATACATCCCCTCGGCCCTGACCGCAGGAGGGCGGTCGGCAACGACCACCGGGTCGCCGGGGGGCATCACGGACGCCCCGACGATGGCGGCCCCCGCGACGGCCTCCTCGCCGTGGACCGACAGGTACTCCATCACGCACCACGCGCCCATCGACCAGCCGACCAGCAGCGGGTTCGCCAGCGACAGCGCCCGGATGATCGCCTGGATATCGTCGGCCCAGGGCGCGGCGCAGTCGTAGAGATGCGCGCCCTCGGGCTTGTCGGACGCGCCATGCCCGCGCAGGTCGGGCGCGACGATGCGGAACCGTTCGGCCAAGGCCCCGGTGAACTGCTTCGACCAGCTCAGGTGATGCTGGGACCAGCCGTGGATCAGCAGCAGGGGCGGCCCGTCCGGATTGCCCGCCTCGCGCACATGCAGCTTCACGCCGCCATAGCCGGTGACGGTATGGGTCGTCGCCTTCACGATGCATCCTCCGGCATGTCGGCGTCGTCGAGTTCGGTCGCGCGCAGCCACGCCTCGCGCCCCATCACCCGGCTCGCGTAGTCGCCGAAGACGGGCAGGGCGGGGATCGAGCCGAATTGCAGGCCCCAGCCGATCTGCGCGCCGACATAGACATCCGCCGCCGTGAACCGGTCGCCCGCGATATAGGGGGACTCGCCCAACCGCCGTTCCACCGCCGCGATTGTGGCGTCATAGGTGCCGTAACCCGCCATCCGCTCCTTGTCCTGCGGCACGTCGAAGCCCATCGACTTGTTCGTCACAGCCTGCTCGACCGGCCCGGCGAAGAAGAACATCCAGCGATAATACGCCCCGCGCTCGGCGGGGGTGGGGGCCAGATCCGCTTCGGGGAACGCCTCGGCCATATAGGCGCAGATCGCCGCCGTCTCGGTCACGACGGTTTCGCCATGCACCAGACACGGCACCTTGCCCATGGGATTCACGGCCAGATAGGCGGGAGCCTTCATCGCGTCGCCGTACCCGATCATTTCGGTGCGGTAGGGCCGGCCGATTTCCTCCATCATCCAGCGCGCGATCCGCCCGCGCGACATGGGGTTGGAGTAGAGGACGAGGTCGCTCATTTCTTCCATTCCTCGCCATAGGCGACCGTGCCGGGGCCTTGCGGGGCGGGGCCTTTCTGCGCCTCGAAGCTGGGCTTGGTGATTTCGGGCGGGGCATCGGCCTTCTCGATCCTGACGCGCAGGTCGTACCACGCCGCCTGTCCGGTGATCGGGTCGGAATTCGACCACCGCATGCCGTCGCCCTTTGGCGGCAGCAGTTCGTGGATCAGGTGGTTGAGCAGGAAGCCCTTCGTCGCCTCCGGCGCATCGGGCGACAGCGCCCAGGCCCCGGCCCGCTTGCCGATGGCGTTCCAGGTCCACAGCGTCTTGCCGTTCACCGCCTCCATCCGCGCGATCGGAACCGTGATGCGCCCGTGATGCGAGGAAACATGCGCCCAGTCGCCATCCTTCAGGCCGTGCGCATCGCAGACCTCGCCCGGCACGTACATCGGGTTGCGCCCGTGGATCTGGCGCAGCCACGCATTCTGCGACCCCCAGGAATGGTACATCGCCGCCGGGCGCTGGGTGATGGCGTGCAGGGGGTATTCCGCCTCGTCGATCGCCGCCTCCTCGAAGGGCGCGTACCAGACCGGCAGCGGATCGAACGTCTCGCGCACCCGCTCGCGCAGGTGTTCGGGGGGCTGGCGCTCGCCATGGCCCTCGGCGGCGAGGCGGAATTTCTGCACCGTCTCGACATACAGCTGCATCGTGTAGGGTTGCGGCGAGTCGAAGAGACCCAGACCCACGGCCCAGTCCTGATACGCCTGGTTCGCGAATTTGTAATACGCGGCTTCCTCCGGCACATGCTCGATCCAGAAGCCGCCATTGTCGATGTAGCGCTGCATCTGGTCGGGGTTCGGCTCGCCGCGCCCGCTCTCGGTGCCGTCCTTGCCCCGGAACCCGGCGAGGGGACCGATGCCGGGCTTGCGCTCGTGATTCACGATGTAATCCGCATAATCGACGTACTTCGCCGACCCGTCCTCCTTCACGAAGGCGGGCATGTCCAGCCGCGCACCCAGCTCGATCAGCGCCGTCTGGAACCCGCGCACGTCGCGCCCGACCCCTTGCGTCTTCGGGTCGACCACCGGCCAGCGGATGGCATCGGCGGCGGCATCCGGCTCGCAGATCGGGCGGTCGAGCATCGAGATGCAGTCATGCCGCTCCAGATAGGTGGTATCGGGAAAGATCAGGTCGGCATAGGCGACCATTTCCGACGAATAGGCATCCGAATAGATGATGTGCGGGATCACGTACTCGCCGTTCTCGTCCCGCTCCTCCAGCATGTTCATCACGCCGCGCGTGTTCATCGAGGAGTTCCACGACATGTTGGCCATGTACAGGAACAGCGTGTCGATCCTGTACGGATCGCCCGCCGCCGCATTGGAGATGACCATGTGCATCAGCCCGTGGGCCGACATCGGCGCGTCCCAGGTGAATGCCTTGTCGATGCGGCGCGCGGTGCCGTCCTCGTTGATCATCAAATCCTCGGGGCCGCGCGGATAGCCCAGATGCGGGCCGTCGAGGGGGGTGTTGATCTTGTGGCCGCTATGGGGTTTCGGATGCGCCTCCATCGGTTTCGGATAGGGCGGCTTGAAGCGGAAGCCGCCGGGACACTCGACCGACCCGAGAATCAATTGCAGCACATGGATCGCGCGGCAGGTCTGGAAGCCGTTGGAATGGGCGCTGATGCCGCGCATGGCGTGGAAGCTGACGGGGCGGCCCGTCATCTTCTCGTGCCGCTCGCCGTATACGTCGGTCCACGGCTGATCGATCTCGATAGCCTCGTGGAAGGCGGTATAGGCCAGTTCCGCCGCCAGCCGCCGGATCGTCTCCGCCGTCACGCCGGTCTTGTCGGCCACGGCATCGGGGGAATACGCCTCGTCGAGATACTTCTCGGCCATCAACTGGAAGACCGGCACCGCCCTGCGCCCGTCCTCCAGCCGCGTCTCGCCCTTGAGCGCGGCGTTCTTGCGGGCGGTCTTGGCGTTCTGGACGACGTTGTTGTGGCGGTTCAGGGCCAGCGGGTTGCCGTTGTGGTCCCGCGCGAACATCCCGTCATCCGCCGCCCCGGGGTCCTGGATCACCAGCCACGGGGCGTTGGTGTAGCGCAGCAGGTAGTCCAGATCGACATGACCGGTGCGGATCAGTTCGTGGATCAGCGCGAGGATGAACAACCCGTCCGTCCCCGGCGTGACCCCGACCCACTCGTCGGCGATGGCGTTGTAGCCGGTGCGGACGGGATTGACCGCGACGATCTTCGCGCCGCGTTCCTTCAGCCTGCCCAGCCCCATCTTGATCGGGTTCGAATCGTGGTCCTCGGCCACGCCGAAGATCATGAACATCTTCGTGCGCTCCCAGTCCGGCGAGCCGAACTCCCAGAACGCCCCGCCCATCGTGTAGATACCCGCCGCCGCCATATTGACCGAGCAGAAGCCCCCATGCGCCGCGTAGTTCGGCGTGCCGAAATCCTGCGCCCACAGGCCGGTGAAGCTCTGCGACTGGTCGCGGCCCGTGAAGAAGGCCAGCTTCGAGGGGTCCTTTTCGCGGATCGGCTTCAGCCACGAGACGGCGGTATCCATCGCCTCCTCCCACGAGATCGGCTCGAACTCCCCCGATCCGCGCGGCCCGACCCGTTTCAGCGGCGTCATCAGCCGCGCGGGGGAGTAGTGCTGCATGATCCCGGCGCTGCCCTTGGCGCACAGCACGCCCTTGTTCACGGGGTGGTTCTTGTTCCCCTCGATATACCGCACCAGCCCGTCGCGCACATGCACGTTGATCCCGCAGCGGCAGGCGCACATGTAGCAGGTCGTGCAATGCACCGCGTCCGAGACTTTGGGCGAGCGGTCGATCTGCGGCTCGTCGAGAGGGGGCATGGGCTGTCCTCGGGCAGGGGCGTT
>ENA-ORXT01002791-ORXT01002791.1-marine-metagenome-genome-assembly--contig:-NODE-2791-length-20269-cov-8.557498_pt1 | contig 20269 bp, 18 predicted proteins | sample MGYA00237868_ERZ511482 | MGnify/ENA metagenome assembly ERZ511482
CGGCGCCTCTTTCCCGATACCGCTGCGCCCCGGGGATGCATCAGCCTACAACGCCGGCACGCCGGGACAGTCGATCGCGCTCGGCTACTGGCTCCACGTCCGGCAGCCCGATCAGATCGCGATACAGTACGCCCCTGGCGTGATAGTGGATGGCGTGGCGATCACCGAGTCAATCGTGCTCGGCGCCGGAATACACTGGGCCGTAGGCGTCGCCGCCATCACCAGCAGCGGCCGGCAGGAAGATTACCGGCCGAAGATCGGCGCGGTCGCAGGCGCGGTGTTCGAGGTTTTTTTGCCGTGGATCGACTACATCGAGGATCCGCGCGCTATCGCCCCCTGGTTCGGCCCGGTGCCGGCGGCCGTCATCATGCCGCCGCTGCCGGACGCCATCGCGAACCAATCGCCGACGATCGCCGCCTTCTCGCCGATCATCGAGACGGTCAACGGCGACACCTTGTCGATCAACTATTCCGAGCAGACGGGCAGCGTGGATGTCATCCACGGGCGTGCGCACCTCAACATCCGGATCGTGGGTGATGTGCAGAATCAAGCGTTCGGCAGCAAAGGGGGTCGATCCCCGCGAGCGCGGGGGAGCCGCGAACAAGCTGGAGACGGCAGGCCATGACATGGGTCGATCCCCGCGAGCGCGGGGGAGCCTCTCGATCCTAACTGCTTGAACTGCTTACGATGTTAAAGAGCCTGTTCCCTGAGATGGAAACCGGTAGACATCTACCACGAGCCGTCAATTTTCCGGCAGTTCTCGCCGGACCAGCAGCATCCCTTCGTGCTCCACGATCTCCTTGGCAGGTTGCCCGAGAGAGCGCATGCCCAACGCGCCAGCGGCATTGGTGTCCGCCCAGGTCATGACGATGCTGCCGCGTCCCAGTTGGCCGTGCCAATCGGCGAGCACTGACCATATCTGGTCTCGCACCCTCCGGTTCATCTTTGCCGCCGAGTAGACACCGGGCGACAACTCAAGCATCGTCGATCCAAGAAAGCCTCGGTACCGATCTTCCACATCCCGGGTGACCACGACGCACATCGGCATCAGGAATCCGGACTCGTGTCGGTCGGATCTTCTGCAGTTTCGTTACCTTCCGGTCCATCCGCATCCTCCGTGTAGGCCAGAACGGTCTTGATCGCATCGATGAGCCCGCCCACGACATTCCGCTTCCGGAAGATCGAGGCCGCTCGAGTGCGAACGAGTCGATCGACGCTGGCCGGTGACTGGTCAGCCTCACGGGCCGCACCGAAAGCGATGTCCAGCACGATGTCGTGCCGACGAAGATCGGCGATGTCGAGTACGAAGCTCTGCCCCGAATCCTCATGAACGAAGCCGAGCTGCGGAATCGTGCCCGTCGCCGATACCGCGATCGTCGCGGCCGCTTGAACGGTCACAGCCGCATGGTTGAGTGCCTGATTCGGTAGATCGGTGGCATTGGGGTTGGCACGATCGTACCGGCGACCTCGCCATGTCACCCCGTGACGGTCAGCTGCCTCCTGATACGCCCGCTTGATGCGCGCGCCCTCCATGCCTCGCAGAACCTCGATGTCGCGGGTGCGAACGATGGTGTCGAAGCGCATGGCGTACATGCGACGTGCGACTTCGAGTCGGGTTCCGGCCTTCGCCCACAACAACACCTGCCGTCTTGCCAGGGCGGAGCTGTCCGGACCGAGCGGTGCAGCGGTGTAATGACGCACGCCATCGGTACCGACAGCGCACAGGACGCACCCGTGGCGTGCCAGCAATCTGAGTGCATCGTGCGTCACCGACGTCCCAGGACCCAGCAGGACCGCCGAGGTGGCCTGGTGCGGTATTTGGTAGTCGCCACGCTCCAAGCGGTCGCTTCCGGCGGTCACGAAGCGAAGGCACCCGCTCTCTACCTCGAGTTTTCCACGTTCGAGCCACACGAGACCATGCCGGTCGCCATGCGGGATCTTTGCCTTGTCCAAGCCGAGCCTGCCAGCCAGCACGGGCTCAGCGCCTCACCGTCTTCAACAGCAACATGCCGAGACCGAACGCGCCATGCCTGCCGACGCCCTTGCCGAGCAAGGCATCGAAGGCCTCGCCATCGAGAACCTTCAGCGTCCCGCCCAGCAAGGCTTCGGGCCCTTCAACACTCTGCATTCGCCCCTGATCGTGACGGCTGCGGATCACGCGTGTGCGTCTGAACTGACGCAACACGATCGGACCGTCGAACTTGGCTGCGGGTGCCAACCGTTGTTCCAGCCATTCCGCGTAAACGCTCTGGCGTGTGTACGAGTGTTCGCCTGCCTCGAGACCTTCGATGGCGGAAAGGTAGGCGTCGTGTTCCTGCCCCGTACTCGATTTGCCTTCCGAACGCCGCAAAGCGCGAAGCTTGGACCCGTGTCGACGTACCGGTCTTGTCAGCACCTCGAAATCGTACGACCGGCTCGAACTCCACTGGTCCGCATTCGGCATGGGGCGTGTCGTCGGTGCACCGGCAAAGATCGATTCGGGAGCCGTTTCGTCCCAGTTGGCATTCCAGTCAGGCAACGCGACCTCTGATGGCCTTTCCGCCAATAGCGCTTCCGCATCTCGGCTGTACCCCAGCAACTCCAGACCGTCCGTCGCACGCGCTGTCGTAGTGGACGGCATCAGGCGGAACGGCTGAGGTGCGGCTGCACCGAACGTGGCGCGCAGCGCGAAATGGAGGGCATAGCCCAGATCGTCATCGAGAAAGCGCTTCGCCGTCGCGTAGGTGGACAGCGCCCTGGAATCGATGGGCATGCGCACGAGATGCAGATGCGGTTCCGTCATGGCCGCACCCCCTCGGTCTGCACGGTCGCTTCCTGCGGTGTCGATAGGGATGTCAACACTCCGTCCAGCACGGCACGGTCACCACCATGAACTCCCGTGCGATGTCTGCGCATGTCCGCGATGCGATGACGCCGCGCTGGTTGCAAGGACCATTTGAAACCGTCCGCACCCGGAATGGATACCGATTCCAACGCTTGCACCCGATTCTCGTCGGTCGATTCAGGGCTCCACTGCACTCGGACAGGCTGATCACCCGCTGGTATTGCCTGGACAAGTGCGTGCAACGCGCTGTCGGCCATCAGTCGTCCTTGCAACAGCCTACCGGACGGAATGTTCGGCTTGCGACCGATGAAGAGAGGTCGTTCGGGACGATCCATCGCCTTCGCCACATCGTCCAACGATATCTCTCCATCCTTCGCCCGAAGGCCCAATGCCACGATCGTGCAAGCATCGGCATCGTAGTCCCTCATCCGCTGGTGGGTCAGACTCTTGCGTGCGATGCCGAAGACTGCTTCGTATCCGGTGTCCGGTTTGAAGGAGGGACTCTTGGCACGTCCCTCGGGTGCCCCTCGCGTCGTCCATCCGGCATCGTTCTCGAACAACCGTGCCGTCTGATACTCGCGCAAGCGATGACCGGCCCTCACGAGTGCACTGGCGTGCTCGATACGATCCTGCAGCCGATCAAGCTCGACGCCTTGGGACCGATCCAGGCCGAGGGCGTTGGCAACCAGGCCGCACAGCATAGAACGTGCGGGAAAGTCCCGCACCACACCGATCTGATCGATGCTCTCGCCGCCGAAACTCGACATCGTCGATTCGAACTTGAGAACCAGGAACGTGTTCATGTCGATGCATCGCGTACCAGCTGCGCAGCACGCTCTGCCAGTTCAGGCAAGGTGACGGCCTGGGGGCCCGGGAATGCCATGCGCTTTCTCGCTGCCAGAAAACGAACTTCTCCTTCCCCGTACATCGTATCGATGTCATCGAGTTCGTCTTTCAAGGCATTTGCCGCACGACCGGCCAGAGTGCCGGGCTCGCCGGTCAATGCGACCGGATCCCTGAAGGCATTGGCAAGCGTACGTGGCTGACGCTCACCTGCCTCGAGCAGCACGGCTTCGCTGACACTGTAGGGCGCGGTCGACCCTTTCTTGGCTCCCGGGCTGACGGTGGCGACCAGGTGAACCAGGTTCTCGACCACTCGAGAGGCCAGTGTCCTGTCGGTATCGTCGTTCGCCCAGTCGGCCCGCTTGCAGCCCGTCGTGTTGGAAACCAGCAACGGGATGTCGATGACGACGTACCCGTAGTAGAGACCGGACGTCAGTTCGGTATCGAAGACACCGGCGGCACCGCTGCCGCCCTCTTCGTTGTCCTCGCTTCTTCCCGTCAGGTCATCGACGGCGGTGAAATAATCGAGCTCCGGCTGCTCGGCATGCACGGTGAACGCATGGGCCACGTGAACCGCAGCGTCGGTGTTGGCTCGCGGATCCGATGTGATCATGCGACCGAACAGCGCGGCCTCCAATCCGGGAGCGAGGGCCTGCGTCTTCAGGAGCTGCTTCAGATTGGCTTTCTGAAGCTTGTCCCCGAAAAAATCCTTGACAGCTTCGGCGACGCCGTCCGCTCCTGAAACGCTACTTGCGATGCCCTCCGCAACGTCCACCAGCCAGTCGATCTCCTGGGATCCCAGCAACAGCGCTTGCCGCGATTTCTTGTCCAGCGCCTTGCTGCCGTAGATCACCTTGATGAGCTCCTGCTCGAGCGCATCGACGATGTCGGTGGCGTGCTTGTGGTGCAGTCGCGGCGAGACCATGCGCTCGATGGCCTCTTTCGACCGATGGGATGCGATACCTTCCGAAAGCGCCAGGCGGTGAATCGATCGGTCATCGTCCGCCATGCGCCAATGGCGCTTCAGGCACTGGGAGGAGATTCTGGTGCGCGTTGCCGCGCCGAAGGGCAGGCGTTTGGCCAAGCCGGCATCGTCGCGGTTGATCAGGGCTCCGGGGTAGGAGGACAGGAAGTGGAGCTGCAGGAAACGTGGGGTCGTCATGACGTTTTGTCGGTTCCGGGTTCTGGTGGTCTGAGAGGAATTGTTCAGGACGCCTTCGTTTCGATAGCCGGTTTCGTGGCGGCCTGGTAGTACTCGCGCGCCAGACGGATTCTTGCCGCTTCCGCCCCGGCTTCATCGCGTCCGTCCTTCATCACCATGTCGACGATGGGGTGCAGGTTGATCGGTACCGAGCCGGATGCCGCCAGGTAGCGGGCCAGCCGCGGTAGCTGGTCGCCGAGTGTGGAGCCGCGCGCGGTCAGCAAGCGCGCCAATCGATTCTCCGAAAAGCGTGCGTTGAACAGCATGCGGCCCGCAGCAGCGCTGGCAGCCGTCGAATGAACACGTCGCCCTCCCGTTCCCGACAGCAACGCGATCATCCGCAATACCTCCCCCCAGCGGCGCCATTCGTCATCGTCGACGGGGTACACCTCCGCACGCATCAGTACCGGCACGATCGCACTCATGCTTCTCGACGGGGACTTCGGGTCGTACCGTCGCAATGCCGCACTTTCACGTGTGCCCAGCGTCGCGCGGCCGGACTGCCTGCCACGGATGAATTGCGCGCAGATCCTGTCCAGTCGGGAACCACTCGTAGGCGCCTCCGCTGATTTCGACACATCTTCTTCGGCAGAGAACCTGGAGCCAGGGTCGGCGTGGTCATCGGTCATTCTGAAATCTCCGTGTCGGATGCAACCGGGTTGGCAGGCAACGGATTGGCATCTCCCTCGATCTCGTCGGTGCCCGAACGTACGAAACGCCACAACATGCCCTCGAACAGGTTCTGACTGCGCGCTCTCGCTTTCAGGCGCCGCATCTCCGCGCGCGGTGCCGCTTCCTGTGCCTGAGTGAAGATATTCCTCGCCATCCTTTCGAGCTGCTCTCGCCAAGGGCGTCCGAAGTGCTCGAAGGCCCGTTCGGGTTCGGCGACATCGCTCCAGAAGTCATCGTCGAAGAAGGCAGCGTCCACGTGGCGATCGAACTGCGTCAGCCAGCGTTGTACGCGCGCGGCCGTCGGCACGTCGTCCAGCTTGATCTTGCCGGGCCCGCCCTGGTGTAACGACATCAGCGCCAAGCGCAACACACGTTGCGCATCGCTTGCATCCTGCACGCGGGCATTGCAGACAGTGGCCACCTGATCCTGATCCGCCGAGAAGCTCAACCTCTTCGCGGCTGCTGCCGGTATCGGTAACGTGCGCTCGTGGTACCCCTCCGTCTTGCCTTGGCCGCGGGTAACGGCTCTTGCCTTGAGTACCAGATCGCGAGACAAGTCTTCCTTGCCGGGCGTTCCCAATGCGGAGCGCTTGTTGAGCTTCGGGTCCAGGAGCTGGCTGATCTGGCGGTAGCCGAAACCTGCGACGCTGACCCCCCACGACTTGTCCTCGCCGTTCCTGGTCGGCGCCCACGGGTCCCCCGTCATGCCATTGAAGGCCTTTGCGCTGACACGAGGGTTCTTTGCAGTGGCAAGGATCGCCCGCAGCCTTCCCTGGTCATCACGCATCAATCGACACAGCCTGCAGACATCCACGTAATAGGGGTCGAGCGCTTTCATGGACAACTGCTTCGTTCCATCCCACGGGACGAGCCACATCAAGACGAGATCGCCCTTTGCGGGGCTGTCCGACGTGATGCTTTCACGCAACGTCAGCAGCTTCTCCGTATCACGGCGAAAGGCTTGCCCCGGCCTGTCCCCAGCAGGCTGCACGCTCACGGCGACGCGTGAACCATAGGCGCCGTTCATGCGACTGATCCCGTCCAGGCCGGGTCCCTCGCGGCCGTCCTGGGTCTGAAGCGACAACATGGCGAACAACCAATCGTCGTCCTCGGCATCGAACATGCGCGAGCCCTTCAGGTCGTTGTTCCGGCCCGTGCGCAACATGTCGAGCTGGTCGGGCGTGGACGCAGTTTTCTTGGGCGTGTTCCGCAGACTCGGCGACATGCCCGGCGGTTGCAGCAGGGCCGGCTTCGACCAATCGTCACCGACGAGCTTCCAGGCCTCCCCGTCCGGGTATTCCGGCGTCAATGCCAGCAACAGTGTTTTCCATGTGTCCCGTTCGATCGGCACATCCGTGCGTCCCGCCGCGATCAGTGCCGATGCCGCAATCTGGCAGCAGAAGGCGTGCAAGGGGTGCCGCTGATGCGACCTCAGTGCCGGGAACGACACGGGGCGATCCGCTGCCAGCAATGCGATCAGCCCGAACAGGTCGGTGGTTTCCGTCCTGCCGGTGTCGCCTGTCCATCGTATCTGCATGTCGAACCGAGTCCGTGGCTTGAGCGCGCGCAAGTCTTGCGCTGGTGGATGTTCAGTTCCGTCCTATTGCTTGCGCAATCCCTTCCTGTCGTACCGGTAGCGGTGCACGCCGATGATCAGGACCAGTCCTTCCTCGTCCCGCTCGACGATCACCTCGTCCTCCAACTTGATGTCCGAACCCATCCAGGCAGGAATCGTCACGGCCGTGAGAGGTACGCCGAAGGGCCCCTGCATCGGTTCGGCAATCTCGAACCGCCAATCGCTGGTCCCTAGCCGGGTACCAGGCCTCTCTTCATCGGTGGGAAACGGCTCCAACCCGCTGAACGGTTCTTCCATGCGGATAGAGAACCTACGCGCGGTGGCTTCGTCGTGCAGCATCGATCCTTCATGTTCGATTCGAGTTCGTTCCCACTCGCACTCGTTGCTGATGCGTTCGAGTTCATCGGTGTGCGTCGCCATCTCCACGAGTAGCCGGTTGTGGGTCGGTATGGCTATCGTGTCGCGGCTCTCGATCAGTCGCCAAGTCGCCTCTATGGATTCCAGGTTTGCGTACACGCCACCGCCCATGCGGTCCATGGGTCCCAGCCCGTGGCGTTGTTCTGATGGCATCTGCTTCGTGAACGGTGTCAGATCGCGCTCCACCGGTGTCAGGACGCTCACGCGCGCTGATTCGTACCCGGGCGGGCGATAGCCTCTTGCATGACGGTGTAGGCGGCCGATGCGCTGCAACAACACGTCCATCGGGCAAAGATCCGTCAGCAACAGGTCCGCATCCAGGTCCAGGCTGATCTCGAGCGTCTGGGTTCCGATTACCACGCAGCCGGCACGATCGGCCCGCTTCTTCCCGATCGTCCGTTCGACAGCGTTGTCGAGCAGGCGTCGATCGTCCGGAGCGAATCGACCGTGATGCAGCGTTGCAAGACCGCCCGCCCGCAACACATGGTCCTCGAATCCGGTGAGCCGTTCGAGCGCATCGAGCGTTGCCACCGCATCCCCGACGGTATTTCTTATGACCAGTACGCGAGCGCCTGAGCGGGCTGCCTCCAATGCGCAGCTGGCGACGCGATCATGTGCATCGATCCACGGTGAGCACTCGACTCTCACATCCTTGACGCGGCCAGCGGATTTTAGTTCTACAGGGGTGTCTCCTGATCGGTGCAGGGCCGGATAGGGAGTGTTGATGGCTGCGTCCAACGCCACGGGCTGTTCATCGTTCAGGAAGCGTTGCCGAGCTGTCGAGCCGAGGGTTGCCGACAACAGCAGCACATGTCCGCCGGCTCGCGTGTGATTCTCGATGACTCGCGTGAGCACGGTGCTCATGTACGTATCGCTGGCGTGCACCTCGTCGACCACCAGCAGGGTGCGTGACAGTGTGGTTGCTCGCAGGTGCGCGTGTCTTACTTCAAGACCGGAAAGTAGAGCTTGGTCAACCGTGCCGACGGCAACTCGTGCGGACAGGAATCGCTTCGGGGATTCGGCAGCCCAACGGGCGTCCTCGAGCCGGTCTCCGGGCCGGTCGGGCCACAGCGTTTGAAATGCTTCCTGCCTGATTCCCTTTTCGTCGCCCGCCTGCAGGTACCCGGGCACGGCCAGAACGGCTTGCAGGCGTGATGTGCCGAACAGTCTGTCCAGCATCGCCTGGATCCGTGCGTGAATCTGAACCGCACTCGTGCGGGTCGGAAGGGCGAAGTACAGTCCATCGATCTCGCCCGCCGCGAACAGTCGCACGAAGCGCCACAGTGCAGCTTCGGTCTTGCCGGATCCGGTTTCGGACTCGAGAACGACGACACGGCTGGTACCTGCTTCGCCTGCGATGGACTGCATGCTGTACGGCGACTCGACGTCGAACGCGTCCTTGAACGTCGGAGTGCCCAGCACCGATCGGAGTCGCGCACCGTTGTCCAGTCCGAGTCCGTCCACGGATTCGGCAGCTTTGCGGCGTGACCGTCTCTCGCGCTCTTCGCCAGTGACACCGTCGATCTCGAAACGCGTCGTGTCCGAGCCGATCCAGTCGGCCAGAGTGAGCAGACCGGCGTACAGCGATACTGCCGAAGGGGCGAGCAGGGGTACGCCGTCCGCCGTGGGCGAGATGAATGCGTCGGGATAGCGCTCTCGCGCTTCCATCAGCAGCTTGAGCAGTTCCCGAGTTGGATCGTAGCGGTCGGTCGGCGTCCAGAACGTGGCCATGCGGGGTGCGTTCGGCGGGTCCGTGACGGGTGCGCCGTGATGCGCGAGCATGCAGAAGATGAGGTCGTCGCCGACGCTCGCGGCGAAGGCCTCGAGCGCCGTCACGAGGGGTTCGCCCAATCGCTTGCGCAGACCGGGGCTCCACAGTGTCAGGACGATGGCGGTGTGGCCTACCGTCGAGGCTCCTTCGAACTGTCGCTGCCAGAATCCCCGGTTGGTCTTGCCCATGTCGTGCAGGAACGCCAGCGCGATCAGTTTGGATCGCTGGCTCGGATCCAGGGCCTTGCCGTTGGCGCTCTCCAGTCGGGACAGCCATCCGTTGTCCAGCAGCGCCTCCATGACGGTGGCCACATCACTGCTGTGATCCGACAGCGACAAGTGCTGGTCGACTGACAGCTTGGCCCATGCGGTGTTGATCACGGAGGAAGGATGAGTTCCCGAGAGGGGAGGTGATCATGCCACAGAATCGGATCGAGAACAGTCCAGACGAATTAACATTAGACAGTTACTCTTTCTGGATCACAAGGACCATCATCATGCAGCGAGCCAGGGGTTGCCGATGTGTTCGTCGTCGACATGCACCTTTCATGGAGTGATAACGTGGTGAACGTTCAAGGTATCTGTGGCACGTTTCCCCGTGCACGGGGATGGTCCTTGTCTGATGTTGATCCGCAGGACTCGGTCACGACTCCCTCGCGCTCGCGGGGATCGACTGCAGCCGTTTCCGGGTAGCCCTTCCCGTGGCCAGCTCTTGACGAGCGGACGGGTTGCACGGCCGTGGTATCGACGCTGGTATCTTCGGTACACGCTCCCCCCCCCCGGGGGATGAAGTTGGCTATCAATGGTTTCGGGATAGAACACCGCCTACGGCGGTGTTCTTGTTTCCGGGGTCCGGACATGAGCGCAAGTCCGTTGCGCATCATTGCCTACGGCGACGGTTTCAATGCCGATTTCGGTTGTCTCAGGCGACTGCCGCGTCGTCGCTGGCTCGATGTCGCCGCGCTCGTCGGTCGCTTGTGTCGTGAGTACGATTCCTCGTCGCAGAGGCAGTAGCAAACCGTATCCGGTGCACCGGGCATGCTGCATCGGGCCGGTCCGCGGGCCGGGCGGCATGCGGCCGATCGGGACGCGGACCATGACGGCCCCCCGCCGAACGGGTCCGGTGCGCTGCGGGAGGTAGCCCCCGATGACTGGGTGGCCACGACGAAGGAGAGCCGATGAGCAGCGGGGACGAGTGCCGGCGGACCTCGCTCGCGAAGCGTTCACGGAGCACTCGATCGTGGCGTTCGAGCAGCGTCTGTCACCGGCGAGTGGCAGGTGCACCGATGTCGCCGTCGACGGCGAGCACGTGCTCGGGTTCGTCGAGCTGATGCTGGCACCTCGTGCACCCGTGCCCGGTGCTTCGCCGGGGTTGGAACTCGCGACGTTGTACGTCCAGCCCGGGTTCCACCGTCGCGGCATCGGTCACGCACTGCTGACGCCGGTTTCCCGCGGTCATCGGCACGGATCGCCCGGCGTCGCGGGTCGGTCGCGCACGGTCAGTGCCGTGCCGTCGCGCCCCAGCGCCTTCGCCAGCCGCTTGAGGCGCTTGCGCACCGCCCGTCCGGGCAGGCGCGCCGCATCGTCCACCTCCAGGGTCACCGTGTCGGCCGCGAGCCGGATGCGCGCGCTGTCGAGGATCGCCGGCACCCCGCCCGAGAAGCGGTGCGCGAGCAGGATCGCCGTGCCCAGCACGTGGGCGCGCGAGGCCTCCGCATCGTCGAGCAGCTTCACCGCGTCCAGCCCGGCAGGCTTGCCACCGTAGCGGCTGTGCATGCTGGTGGCCAGGAACACCCGTTCGGCATGCGTCAGTCCGACCAGCGGAAAGCGCAGGATGCGCTCGTAGGCGTGCCGCGCCTGCACATCCTTGTGCTCGCGCCACACGATGTCCGACAGCGTCGTGGCCGCGATGCGCAGGCGCCGCTGGGCGACGCTCTCGCCGATGAACAGCGTCGCGGTCCAGCGTTCGAGCGCCGCGGCGAACGCCGGCGCGCAGGCCGTGTCGGCGGCAAGCCGGCGGCAGCCGGCGAGCAGCGGGTCCTCGGCGCGCTCCTCGTCGGACAGCTGCTCGTACAGCCAGCCCTCGCGCACGCCGAGTCCGGAGAACAGCACGCGTTCCGGCTGCAGGTGGCGCAGCACCCGATCGAGCACCAGTGCGGCGGCCGGTACGGTGGGCACGCGTCGCCCGGGCACGCCGTCCACCTCGCCCGGCTCCTCGCCGCTCATCCTCGACAGCGACCCGGCGCGCTTGCGGACCGTCCCGGGGTCGAGCACCAGTCCGTGAATCACCGGCACCAGGCGGCGGTGGTTGGCCAGGTGCACCTTGGCGAGCACGCGCCAGCCACCGCCGACGACGTAGAAGTTCCCGCCGGGCACGGTCCCCGGCAGTTCGCGTTGCAGCACCTCGTCCACGTAGCGGCGCGTCTGCTTGAGCGACTCGTGCGCCATGCGCTCGCTGATGTACAGCGCACCCAGCGGCATGCTGGTGCGGTGCTCGCCGACGCGCCTCTCGCGCACGGCGGCGATCTCCAGGCTGCCGCCGCCCAGATCGCCCACCAGCCCGTCGGGTTCGTGGAACCCCGCGATGACTCCCGTCGCCGCGAGCCTCGCCTCGTCGTCGCCGGTCAGGACGCGCACCGGCAGACCGGACGCGGCCTGCAGGCGCTCGCGGAATGCCGCGCCGTTCGGCGCGTTGCGCGTCGCCTCGGTGGCCAGCAGGTCGATGCTGCGGACCCGCATCGTCGCCGCGATCGCCGCGAAGCGCTCGATGGCGTGCACCGCGCAGTCCATCGCCTCCGCGCCGAGGTTGCCGTCGTCGTCGAGCGAGGCGCCGAGGCGGCACAGGAACTTCTCGTTGAAGCGCGGGAAGGGCGTGCGGCCGAGCCGGTCGTAGACGACCAGCCGCACGGAGTTCGAACCGAGATCGATGACCGCGACATGGCGGCACTCGGGCGTCGTCGGTCGGTTCGCGTCGATGATGGGCTCGTGCTCTCGAGGAAGGGGGACCGGGCGTGTCGAATGCGGTACGGGCGCTGCGCTTGGATACGCACCCGCCTGCAGTCCGGTACGCTCGGCCGGCTATCGTGTCGCCCCGACATTAACCGGGCATTGACGCACATTGACGCGCACCCGCGCGGCTCACCACCACCGGCACGCGAACATCATGGACTGGATCACCACCACCTGGGGCGGTGCGCTGCAGATCGCCCTGAGCGCTGCGGGCATTCTCGTCGCGGTCGTCGCACTCATACGTCTGAACGGGCTGCGCAGCCTGTCGAAGATGTCGAGCTTCGACTTCGCGGTGACCGTCGCCGTGGGCAGCATGGTCGCCAGCACCCTGCTCTCGGACAGCGTGTCGCTGCTGGACGGCGTGGTCGGCGTCGGCGCGCTGCTGCTGTCGCAACGGCTGCTGGCCCGGGCACGGATCAGCGCGGGCGCCTCCGCGCTGGTGGACAACTCGCCGATCATCCTGATGGTCGGCGAGCGGATGGTCGACGAGGCGCTCGCCCGCGTGCGGGTGACCCGCGATGATGTGCGCGGCAAGTTGCGCGAGGCCAACGTGATCGACCTGTCCGAGGTGCACGTGGTCGTGTTCGAGGCCACCGGGGACATCTCCGTGCTGCACGGCTCGGACGGCAAGGCGCTCGATGCGCGGCTGCTCGACGGCGTGGAAGGCGGCGAGGAGGCGTTGCGCGAACTCGGTGCGGTGACGGCCTGAGCCTGGCCGAGCCGGCAGGCTCAGGCGGGTGTCACGTCGCCCGTGTGGATCCTGCACCCGTGTGCAACGGTGTCCCCGCAGGGTGCATCATTCGGAATGCCAGTTCACCGACGTTCGACATGACCCAAGCCACCGTTCCGTTCATCAACCGCATCGCGCTCGCCTTCGATTTCGACGAGACGCTCGCGCCATCGACCTACCCGAAGGTGCTCGAATACTGCGGCTTCGAACCCGATGCCTTCGTGAAGGAGCGGGTCCTGCCGCTGGTGAATGATCACATGTGGGAGACGCCGCTGGCGCGAACCCACGCACTGCTCGCGGCCCTGGGCGAGCAGGGGCGCCACATCACCCATGACGACTTTCGCGAGATCGGGCGGAACTTCCCGCTCTACGAGGGTGTGCCGGAGTTGTTCGAGCGGGTCAGGAGACGCGCATGTGCGACGGTCGAGGACGTCGAGGTGGAGTTCCACCTGGTCACGGCCGGCTACGCCGAGATTCCGGAAAACACCTCGATCGCGGGCGAATTCGCCGCGATCTACGGCGGCGCACTGCACTTCGACGACGATGGGCGTCTCGTCACCCCCAAGCGCGTGCTGACCGATTCGGACAAGCCGCGCTACCTGCTGCAGATCGCCAAGGGGTTGCGGTTCGATGCCGCCAACCCGTTGAATGCGCACCGACCGATCCCGAAGGAGGACTGGCACGTTCCGGTCGAGCAGATGGTCTTCGTCGGCGACGGGGCCAGCGACCTGCCGGCCTTTCGCTTCATGTACGAGAATGCCGGGCTGCCGCTGGCGCTCCGGCAGGGCGACGAGGACAGCGTGTGGGAGCACCGTGACGAGAGCTTCGGGGACCGGCGCGTCGAGAATGTCGCATCGACCGACTACACCGAAGGCGGTCAGGCGCTGGAATCGATCCTGCTGGCCGTCGATGCGATCGCCAGCCGGATCGCGCTGCGGCGCCTGTCGGCCTGACGGCGGGGGACAAAGCTGCACGTGTCCTTCGGTTCCCCGACAGGTCCGGGTAGTCTCGTGCCCCGGTAGCTGCGAGGGAACCCCCGCATGTTGTTCGACCCGCTGACACGCCAGATCGAGTTCATGCCGAGCTGGAGCTGGCCGCTCCTGCACATCGTCTGGATCGTCGGTGGCACGATCTTCCTGCTGATGCACGAACGCCGGCCGGTCACCACCATCGCCTGGCTGTTCGCGTTCTGGTCCGTGCCGGTGCTCAGCGGCCTGGCCTGGTTCCTGATCGGGCCGCGCAAGCTCGACCGGCAGAAGGGCGCGCGGCAGAGCGCGAAGACGGCGGCACGCGAGCACACCCCGTCACGCGAGGAACGCCCGCCCGAGGCGTTCATGCAACAGGCGCTGGCCGCGATCGCGCGGGTCACCCGTACCGGTGAACGGCCCAGCGTGGTGCCGAGCCGGGCGGACAGCGTCGAGCTGTACGGCAACGGCGAGGAGCTGTATCCGGCGCTCGAACGCGCGATCGACGCGGCCGAGCGGACGTTGCACCTCGAATACTACATCTGGCAGCCGGACGGCATCGGCACGCGGTTGCGCGATGCACTGGTGCGCAGCGCGGCGTCGGGGGTCAGGGTGCGCCTGTTGACCGATTCGATCGGTGCCAAGAACTGCACGCGCGCCTTCTGGAAGCCGCTCGTGGAGGCCGGTGCGGAGCTGCGCACCTTCAACCCGCCGCGGGTGCTGGTGCCGCAGCCGGGCAAGATGAACTTCCGCACCCACCGCAAGATCCTGGTGGCGGACGGGCGGGTCGGCTTCGTCGGCGGCATCAACATCGCCGACGACAACACCCGTGGCGAGGCCGGGCGCGGCAACGAGGAGCCGTGGCGCAGCACGCACTCGCGCATCACCGGCCGTCCGGTGCTGGAGCTGCAGCGCATCATGCTGGAGGACTGGCTGTACGGCGTGCCCCTCGACCGGGTCGAGGCCGGCAAGCGCGTCGCCGAGGGGCTGCTCGACGATGGCTCGCCCGAGCTGCCGGACGATCTGGACGAGTGGTTCCCGGACATCGAGCCGAGCGGGACGGGGCCCTGGGTGCAGGTGGTGGACTCCGGTCCGGACGAGGACAAGCTGGACATCCGCAACCTGTACGTGGCCGCGGCCAACGAGGCGCGCTCGCGGCTGTGGATCACCACGCCGTACTTCGTGCCCGACGAGCCGATGGAGACGGCGTTGCGCCTGGCCGCCGCCCGGGGCGTGGACGTGCGCCTGATCATTCCCGAGGAGAACGATTCGCAGCTGGTCAAGGCGGCGGCCTGGAACAACTCGAAGAGCGTGACCGAGACCGGAGCGGAGGTGCACATGTTCCAGCGCCTGATGAACCACTCCAAGACCATGATCGTCGACGAGACGTTCGCCATCGTCGGTACCGCCAACATGGACAACCGCAGCTTCCGGCTGAACTTCGAGGTGGTCGCGGCCATCTGGGACGAAGGCATCAACGGGCAACTGGCCGACCTGTTCACCCAAGACCTGGCTCGCTCGCGCCGCTTCGATCCGGAGAAGGACACCGACGTCTCCCTGCCGACCCGCCTGTGGAGGAACACCGCGCGGCTGCTGTCGCCCTTGCTGTAGGAGGGGCACGGGCCGTCACCGAGCGCGTCGTCGCTCGATCACGTGCATGCCGATACCCGCCAGCAGGCCCCAGAACGCCCCGCCGATACCGAGAAAGGCCAGCCCCGAGGCCGAGAACAGGAACGTCACCGCCGCCGCCTCGCGCTCGGCGGGCTCGGCGAACGCTGCCACGCTGGCCGCGGTGAAGGCGCCGAGCAGGGCCAGCCCCGCGATGGCCTGGATCAGGATCGGCGGCACCACGCTCACCAGCGTCACCAGAGCGCCCGCCATGGTGCCGATCAGCACGTAGGCGATGCCCGACACGAACGCCGCCCACCAGCGCCGATCGGCGTCCGGGTGCGCGTCGGGCCCGGCCGCCATGGCCGCGGTGATCGCCGCCAGGTTCACCGCGTGCGAGCCGAACGGGGCGGCCAGCGTGGACAGGGCACCGGTGTTCGTCACCAGTGGTCCGGCATCGGGACGGTACCCGTAGGCCTGCTGCACGGCGATGCCCGGCAGGTTCTGCGAAGCCATCGTGACGATGAACAGCGGGATGCCGATGCCGATGAGCACGGTCGGGTCGAACCTCGGCGTCGTCAACACGAAGTCCGGCACCAGCGAGCCTGCCAGATCGGCCGTGTAAGCGTCGGGCACGCCGAGCCGCCACGCCACCAGGGCGATCAGCGCGAGCAGGGCCACCGGCACCGCGGCCGGGCGGCTGAACCGGCCCGTCACCCACCACACCAGCAGAACCGGTGCCGCCAGCACCGGTGCGTCGACCAGGGCCTGCACCGGCGCCAGGCAGATCGTCAGCAGGATGCCGGCGAGCATCGCGTTGGCCAGCGAGGGCGGGATCGCGGCCATCAGCCGGCCCAGCGGCCTGATCGCACCGGTTGCCGCCAGCAGCACGCCGCACAGCATGAAGGCGCCGACCGCGGCCGCGAAGTCGCCCGTGCCGTCGCCGGTCACGATCAGCAGCGCCGCCCCGGGGGCCGACCAGGCGCAGGCCAGCGGCATGCGCCGGGTCCAGGACAGCCACAGCGAGGACAGGCCGCAGGCGATCAGGGCGGCCCCCAGGCCGGAGGCCGCCTGCGCCTCGTCCGCTCCGGTGGCCTCGAGCCCCTGCAGCACGATCACGAACGTGCTGGTGAAGCCGACCAGCGCCATGACGATGCCGGTGGAGGTGGCCTGCCAGGAGGCGTCGCGCAGCGAGGCACGACCGGTGTCCGGCGTGCGCGGCGGCACATCCACGGCGGGTACGGGCTCGGAGGGCATCGTCATTCGGGCGGGTCGTGTGGGGCGGGGGCGCGGGGTGGGTCGCGGGGTGGGTCGGGAAGGCGGTGGGTCTGGAGGGCGGTGGGACGCGGTGGGCGGCGGGCTCGTCGGCGCGAACGGACGGGGACGATCGTAGCCGCTGTCGGGGCGTTGCCGGTCCGATGGTCTTCGCGCCACGGCGCCGCAGCCGTGCCACCGGATTCGGGCTAGGCTTGGACGGCCCGTGCGGGAACGCCGTCGGCCTCACCGGAGTCGGGACCATTTCCAGCACGGCCGATCGATCCGCGACCCCGGGCACCGCCACCGGCGAATCCCGGGCCCTGGATCGAGCCCTGGGTCGGGCCTTCGCGCTGATGCTGGCCGCCTTCGCCATGTTCGTGGTCATGGACACCAGCGCCAAGTGGCTGGTGCTGGCCGGCATACCCGCGTTGCAGGTGGCCTTCCTGCGCTTCCTGGTCCACCTGCTGCTGGTGCTCGGTGCCTACTGGCCGCGCGAGGGGCGCGCGCTGTTCGCCACCCGGGTGCGCGGCATCCAGCTGGCGCGTGGGGCGATGCTGGCCGGCGCCACGATGCTCAACTTCACCGCCCTGCAGCACCTGCCGCTGCCGGTCACCATCAGCATCTTCTTCGCCGGCCCCATGCTGGTGTGCCTGCTGTCGATCCCGATGCTGGGCGAGCGGGTCGGGCCGCGACGCATCGGCGCGGTGTTGGTCGGCTTCCTGGGCGTGCTGGTGGTGATCCAGCCCTGGAACGAGACGTTCGGCTGGCACGTGCTGCTGTCGCTGGGCTCGATGTGCTGCGCCTCGCTGTACTTCGTGCTCTCGCGGATGATGCGCGGTGCGGACGGCAACGGCACCAGCCAGCTGCACGCCTCCGTGGTCGGCACCGTGCTGCTCGCACCGTTCGCGCTGGGCGGCTGGGTCTGGCCGCACGGACCGCTTCCCTGGGCGTTGCTGCTGCTGGTCGGTTCGCTCGGCTTCGTCGCGCACTCGATGGTCACCCGCGCGCACGAGCTGGCCGAGGCCTCGGTGCTCGCCCCGACCGTGTACTCGCAGATCGTCTACGTCTCCATCGTCAGCTGGCTGGTGTTCGCCTCTCCGCCGGGCGGCACCACGCTGCTCGGGGCCGGTATCATCATCGGCAGCGGCCTGTACCTGTGGTGGCGCGAACGCCGGCTGGCGCTGGCCGGGCGATCGGATCGGCGGTAGGGGGGCGGCGGGCAGGCGTCTGCCGGCGTCATGTGGGGGGAGCGACGCGGGTGCGCGTGATCGGGGTGGATTTCAGCAGTGCGCCGGGCCGGCGCAAGCCGATCGTGGCGGTGACGTGCGAGCTGGACGAGGGTGCCGCACGGCTGCACTACCGGCACACGCAGGCCCTGCACGACCTCGCCGCGTTCGAGGCGCTGCTCGGTGCGCCGGGGCCGTGGATCGCCGGGCTCGACTTCCCGTTCGGTCAGGCGCGCCGCTTCATCGAGACCATCGGCTGGCCGCCGGACTGGGCAGGCTACGTGGCGCACGCCGGTGCGCTGGGTCGGCAGGGCTTTCGCGCGGCGCTGGACGCGTACCGGCTGCCCAGGGCGCCCGGCGACAAGGAGCATGCCCGGCGCGACGACCGTGCCGCGGGTTCCATCAGCCCGCAGAAGCTGTACGGCGTGCCGGTCGGCCTGATGTTCCTCGAAGGTGCGCCGCGCCTGCTGGCGTCCGGCGCCACGGTACCGGGCCTGCAGGCGGGGGATGCGCAACGGATCGTGGTCGAGGCGTATCCGGGTGCGCTGGCCCGGCACCTGATCGGCCGCGTGCCCTACAAGAACGACGCGAAGGCGAAGCAGACCCCGCAGCTGCGGGCGGCGCGGGTGCGGCTGCTGGATGCGGTGCGTGACGACGGCCTGCACGGCACGCACGCGCTGCGGGTCGGCGCACCGGACCGTCTGGCAGACGATCCGATGGCCGACGAGCTGGACGCGTTGCTGTGCGCGGTGCAGGCCGGCTGGGCGTGGACGCGCCGTGCGCACGGGTTCGGCCGGCCGCCGGACGCCGATCCGCTGGAGGGCTGGATCGCCGAGGCCACGCTGCCGGGGCGGGGTTGAGGTCCGCCGCCGCCGGTCGTTGTTGCGTACCGGCTGCACGGCCGGGGCGAAGGCGGCAGGCTTCGGGGCGGACAGGCCGACGGGCGTTCCTGAACGGGAGAGTGACATGGCAGGTGGGTGGTCGCGCGATGGCGCGGTGCAGGATCAGATCGATGCCAGCGTGGACGATGCGGTGCGCGCGGCGCGCGAGCGGCTGCCCACGGGCGAGAGCGCCACGCATTGCCAGGAGTGCGATACACCGATTCCCGAAGCGCGCCGGGCGGCGGTACCGGGCGTGAAGCTGTGCGTGGCGTGTCGGGAGGCGCTGGACGGTGCCGGCCCGCGCGGCGGGTTCAACCGGCGTGGCAGCAAGGACAGCCAGTTGCGCTGAGCGTGTCGGATGTCGACTGGGTGTTCGGCTACGGTTCGCTGCTGTGGCGGCCGGGATTCGAACCCGACGAATCGCGGCGCGCGAGCGTGTCCGGACGGGCGCGTCGCTTCTGGCAGGCGTCTCACGATCACCGCGGCACCGCGCAGGCCCCCGGGCGCGTGGTGACGCTGGTGCCCGTGGCCGGCGAGCACTGCGAGGGGCTGGTGCACCGGTTGCCGCGAGAGGGCCGTGCCGAGGTGCTGGCCATGCTCGATCATCGCGAGCGGGACGGCTACCGAAGGCTGGTGGTGGACGCCTCGACCCCGGGCGGCCCGGGGGAGGGCGCGGTGGCCGCCGTCACCTGGGTGGCCGACCCGCTGCACCCCTCCTGGGTGGGCGCCGACGGCGACGACTCGCTGGTGGCGACGCTGGCGAGTGCGGTCGGTGACAGCGGTCGCAATCGGGACTACCTGTTCGACCTGGACCGGACCCTGACCGCGCTGGGCATCGTCGATCACCATGTCGCGGCGCTGGCCCGGGCGGTGAGATCGCACGTTCCGGCCGCCGCTCCACCGCCGATTTCGTGACGCCGTAGTCGATTCGTGACGGATATGCACGAACATGGACGTTTGTCCATAATTACGAGCCGGTAGAGCAGGAATTTCGTGGTTTTTTTCCCTTAGCCTTGTCTGCTGAGTTTTTGTGAAGGGCATTGCGTCCACGCGGTCCTTGCGTGCGGTCCGCGGTGCCCGCTTTACCGAAGAGGCTGAATCCATGAAGTTTGCAGTTGCAACACTCGCGCTCGCCCTTGCTCCGCTGTACGCGCAGGCGATCGATCGGCCCACCGATCTGCAGGGCACGCAGATCGCGGAGCACACCGTGGCGTTCTCCTGGGCGCCGGTCGAAGGGGCCAGCCGGTACGAGGTCACCGTCAACGGCATCGGTCGTGGCCTGATCACCGA
>ENA-ORXT01002792-ORXT01002792.1-marine-metagenome-genome-assembly--contig:-NODE-2792-length-20266-cov-10.353262_pt1 | contig 20266 bp, 13 predicted proteins | sample MGYA00237868_ERZ511482 | MGnify/ENA metagenome assembly ERZ511482
CACAATAGGAGAACATAGAAGGCATAGCTGTTTTTGCTTTAGAATGGCTATGTGTACTATGCCTTCACTATGTTTTTTTATGTGGTGAAAAAAGGGCTACGCTGAGTTCGGTGGAAACACATAGTTCACAATAGGAGAACATAGAAGGCATAGCTGTTTTTGCAGTAGAATGGCTATGTGTACTATGCCCTCACTATGTTTTTGTATGTGGTGAAAAGGCTACGCTGAGTTCGGTTGAAACACATAGGGCACAATAGGAGAACATAGCAGACATAGCTGTTTTTGCAGTAGAATGGCTATGTGTACTATGCCTTCACTATGTGTTTGTATGTGGTGAAAAACGCTACGCTGAGTTCGGGGAAACACATAGTTCACAATAGGAGAACATAGCAGACATAGCTGTTTTTAATTTAGAATGGCTATGTGTACTATGCCTTCACTATGTTTTTTTATGTGGTGAAAAAAGGGCTGCTCTAAGTTCGGTTGAAACACATAGGTCACAATAGTTTACATAGAAGGCATAGCTGTTTTTGCTTTAGAATGGCTATGTGTTCTATGCCTTCACTATGTTTTTGTATGTGGTGAAAAAAGGGCTGCGCTGAGTTCGGTGGAAACACATAGGGCACAATAGGAGAACATAGAAGGCATAGCTGTTTTTGCTTTAGAATGGCTATGTGTACTATGCCTTCACTATGTTTTTGTATGTGGTGAAAAAGGGCTACGCTGAGTTCGGTGGAAACACATAGGTCACAATAGGAGAACATAGCAGACATACATTGTCTTTCCTTTGTTGCTTTAGCTTTTCTATTCTCATCCCCAAAAAGGGATTGGACAAGCCTCTATCATTCAACTTTTAATATAACCCGAAATAAAGTACAATAACATACTTATTTAAAAGCCTCGTTACTATTCCAAATAATAGATTACACATCAAAATTAATCTCCACTTCAGCTGTAGTTGGATGCGCCTGACAAGTCAGGATGTATCCGTCTTTAACTTCATCATCATCCAATGCGTAGCACACTTCCATTTCAACTTCGCCGCTTATTTTTTTTGCCATACAAGTAGAGCATGCCCCACTGGTACAAGAGTACGGTGGTTCCATTTTAAGATCTATCATCGTATCTAGGATAGTCTTCCCTTTTGCTACTTGGATCGTGTGCTCTTCTCCACTCAAGGTAACCTTGACTGTAGCTCCGGCAGAGTTGATCGGGACAGTCATATCCGCCTTTAACTCTTTGGCGCTTAAAAACCGCTCCGTATGAATATTTGTTTTTTCCACCCCCGAACCTAAGAGAGATTGCTCTACCGTATCTATCATTTTACCTGGACCGCAGATAAAATATTCAGATCGCTTGGTATAGATACTTTCACATTCCTCTAGAAATTTTTTGACTGCCGCACGATCTATTCGCCCCTTCTTCCCTGTCCAACTAATGGTTGCCTTTTTAAACATACCAGCTATTCCACCTTTCTTCTGCTGATGTGGTTGACTTAACAATGGGGAGTAGGTAAACTGACCTGCGTACTTTTTGGCTAATTCAGCGAGTTCCTCTTTGAAAATCACACTATCTTCATTGCGATTTCCATAGAGCAAAGCGACACTACTTTGTGGCTCCTCTTCGAGTGTAGTTTTGAGAATAGACATGATAGGGGTGATTCCACTACCAGCTGCAAACAAGAAATACGTTTTTCGTTGAGTAGCATCTAGTGGGGTGAAAAATCTTCCTTCGGGAGGCATTACTTCTATCTTATCGCCCACTTTGACATTGGTATTGATATGATTGGAAACCAATCCGCCTTCCAATCTCTTCACCGAGACCGTAATTTCTTTTTCAAGTGGACTACTCGACATGGAGTATGCCCTGCGCTCTTCTCCGCTTTTTAGATCAAACTTCAAGGTCAAGTATTGGCCTTGCTTATATTTAAATTTGCTTTTTAAATCCACGGGGATATCAAAACTTACAGATACCGTATCGGCCGTTTCCTGCTTCACATTGCTGACGGTAAGTGTATGAAAAGAATTGCTCATAAAGTTTAATTATTATTATAAATTTAGTTTGAATACAGGCGATAATATCAGCTACCAAACTGACTTTTAACTTCCTATATCGGAACATGGTAGTTAAGCATTAGTTCTTTTTTTTCTTAGTTTTCTTACTCTGATGGGTCCGTACCAAAGCCATAGTCCAGATATGATCATAACGACCAATCCCCAACCTAAAATATTCATAGACACCTTGCTAAACAGATCGCTGATGATGGTGCCGTCGTGAATAGATTCAATCCAATCCGAATATCTAGGTGCTACAGAAAGTACTTTACCAGTAGTGCCATCAAGTTGAATTTCTATATTATCATCTTCAAATATTACTTTGGCGATGCCTTTGTCAGGTCTTACATCTATTCGTTTTATGGTGTTTTTGACAATTACATTTTCATTGTTGGCAGCTGTGAAGGCAATCGCGTGTAGCTCTTCCAATGACTTCCAATTGGCTAAATCGTCACTCTGTCCCTTTTGAGTAGGAGGCTGCAGAATATCAAAATCTTTTTTCAAAGAAAGTAAAATTCCTGTAAGCGCACTTATAAGTAGAAAGCTAGCAAGACAGATTCCGATCCATTTATGCAGGACTCGAAACTTCCGTAAGGCTTTTACTAAATTTTTCCTGATCACAATCTTATACGGTCTCTTTTGCTGGCAATACTTGACTGCTACATTCTCCAAAACCTATGCGCACACCGTCCTTTTCTCCGTGGGCTCTCATGATCACCGTGTCGAAGTCATTTATGAATTTACGCTCCTCTCCATTCTCTAGAGAAACTGGTTTTGTTCCTTTCCAGCTTAATTCTAACATAGAACCATACATACTTTTCTCTGGGCCGCTAATAGTCCCAGAACCATACATATCACCAACTCGAATGTTGCAACCATTGATCGTATGATGCGCCAACTGTTGCGACATTGTCCAGTACATGTATTTGAAATTAGAATTGCATACCGTGGTAGGGTTCGCGCCCTTAGGTTGGATAGCAACTTCTAATTTTATATCGTAGTTTTTGATATTTTTCTGTCTCAGGTAGGGCAATACTTCAGGTGTCTGTGTATAGCCATCCACCTTGAATGGCTGTAAAGCATCTAGTGTTACTACCCAAGGAGAGATCGTACTTTGGAAATTTTTAGCTAAGAAAGGCCCCAGTGGTATATACTCCCATTTTTGAATATCTCTAGCCGACCAGTCATTAAGGATTACCAATCCGAAAATAAAGTTTTCAGCTTCATCTACAGGTACTTGGTCACCCAAACTTGTCTCTTTGCCTACGACAAAACCCATCTCTAGTTCAAAATCCAACAACTTACTTGGCCCGAATACAGGCGGCTCATCGTTTGGCTTCTGCTGTCCATTCGGACGTATAGTAGGTGTCCCTGACACCATGATAGAGGAGGAACGACCATGATATCCCACTGGCAAATGTTTCCAGTTTGGCAATAAGGCATTGTCGGGATCCCGAAACATGGTGCCTACATTAGTAGCATGATCTATACTGCTATAGAAATCAGTATAATCTCCAATATGCATCGGCATTAGCATTTCTACTTGGTCTTTAGGAATCAGGAAGTAATTTTTAAGTTCACTAGCGTCCCAATCGTCAAGATCCATGTCTAAGATAAGTGATAGACGGTCTCTTACTTTAGAAGTTTTCTCTTTACCAATGCTGATAAAATCATTGATGGTATTTCGCTCAAAAACACGCACATCAAACCCTAGATCCTCAAAGAAGCCATGTTCAGCTAATACTGTAAGATCAATGATAAAGTCACCAATAATAGAAACAACTATGGCTTTCTCCTTTTTCACTCTGGCTACGCCAAATGGTAAATTTTGGATAGGAAAATCACTGTCAGCAGCTACCTCTACCCAAGAACTGAGACTTGGATCATTTGCACGAATCATCATATAAACTTGTTTGAGGTAAAAATAAGATTTCTTATGTACTTATACCAATTGAACAAGAGAATGATATAAATATTGCAATAGCGTTATTGAACAACAATTCTGCTATTTTGCACCTGATGTGCTGTCTTTATACTTATGGTGTAGACTCCTTTCGGCCAGCTGGATACGTCAAGCGATAAAGTAGAACCCGTGAAAACTTCCCCTTTGTGGTATATACACTTCCCGTCTACACTATAAATCCAGATGCCTATGGGTGAATAGCTAGCAACTTTATCTCCTACGATATTAATAATCTGGTCTGCGGGATTGGGATATACCTTTACTAAATCATCCTGAAAATCAATAACTCTACTTGATTTTTCAGTTTGAAAGCTTCCAATTTCTGTAGACAGTTTACCACATCTATTAGTTGCAGTTACTTTCCAAAAATAAAAATTGTTCGCATTCAGTTCATAGGACGTCGCATAATTATTTTCCAATACAGTATCCTTTATTATAATATCTGTAAAGTCCATCACGGATGATACTTCTAAAATATACGCAGTAGCGTATTGACTATTCTCCCATGTAAAGTTTGGGCTTAGCGCAATACCTTTTTCCTCATTTGCTGGCGATTGTGCTGAAAAGAAACTTGGTGTAGTGATAACTTCAACCATTACCCTACAGGTAGCTGAATTTGCTTGATTATCATTGATTCTCACTTCCACAGGGTATATTCCTGGCATAGACATGCTGGATGGATTTATCAACAATGTAAACTGCTCATTCTGCATTTGAACTCGTGCAAAATCTGGCATATTACTTTCAATAGTTAAATTTTCAACACTTGGATATCCAGATCCTATTGTCAAGGGCAGTGTAAAGGATTCATTGGTACAAATTGATAATGAATCAACATTTGAGGTAAAACTAAAATCAGTGGCTGGATCTACGCATAAGTGTAATGTCCATTCCATCAATATTCCCCCATCAAATTTATTAGCATCTTCAATCTTCAAAGTCCAGTCTCCTATGCCCGATTCTCCTATAAATATTGACAATTTTTCTGCTGATTTGTAAACGTGATTATTTGTGAGTGGGCAGCTAATTTCTGCTAAGCCATTGTCCGAGAAACCCATATCAAAATCTTCAGATGAAGAACACTTTTGTTTTATAAGTAAAACCTCCGTTCCAGCAGGACTGATAAGCGACATGGATAAATCACTAACAAAAGTATGAATTCCGTTGACGTTGGACAGTTCTACTGAAAGAACAGTTCCTGGCAAATCATTTTTAATGACAGAATAAACTACGTTTGGCTCACTGTCTAGTATCTCTTCTTTTTTAAGAGATTGTTCCTCTACACAGCTTTTTTCTACTGTTGAAAATTGTTGAATAGGGGCCCATTGAGATTCCCCGCAAGGATTAGCTGCCTTTACTCTCCAATAATATATTCTATTGGGCAATAGTTCGAAATCAGGTTTAAGGTTACTAACATTTGTATTTCTTTCTATCAGGTTGACATCAAAGGCTGTATTGTCCGCCAATTGAAAAAAGTAGTTCTCTACTTGATCTGCATCCTTCCACTTGAAGTAAGTTTCCTCTATATCCACTATACTTTCATGCACTGGTATTACTAAATCGGGTTGCGCTAATTGTTGATTATAAATATCAAATTTTAATCTGACTTTCCTTATATTTTGACCATCATCTGCTACAATGTTGAAACTATATTCTCCATCAGAAAGATTACCTAAGTTAGCAACTGTCAAACTTGCGCTTTGACCAGGAGCGATTATATCCATATTATAAAAAGCTGAAACACCAATAGGTAGTGCTTCGAAAGTAAGTTGTACCTGACCCACAAATGAAAAATCAACTTCAACATCTATCGAGAAAAATCCATCCGTAGCACAAGCAGCAATATTATTTTCGGACAATGAAAGTTCAAACACACAGTTTTTACCTGACAATTTTAGCTTACCTGTATTATCGGGATCGAGCCAATCTTTAAGCCGATTATGAGGCATTCCACCCCCTGTCCAAGAAGAAAACATTCTACCAAATGAATCATACTCTTCATTATCACAGCTCGCCAAGCCTCCATGCAATTGCCCTACAACCAGTCCTTGTCGGTTAAATAATGGGGCACCAGATGATCCATCTTGAGTCGTACCTAGATCCCAATGATCAATCACCAAATGATTACCATTCTCAATTAAGGTACTCTCTGAGCCCCATTCCCCTGTGTAAAGAGGCGATTGCTTAAAACTGATTCTTTTCTCTTCTAAATTTGGATGATGAATGATTACTCCACGGTCTGGCAGATTATTAGTGACATTCCAACCAGAAAAGTAAGCGTTAGCAGCTTCAGGAATAGGGTCATCAAATTCTACCAAAGTAAAATCACTTTCTGTCCATGTAGATAAGAGTGAGGCTCCGCTGTTAAACACCTCATAAGTGCCATCTCCAGAATTAGAACTTTCTGCTGATTCAGGTTTACGACAATAGCTATTTTCAAAATTCCAGTAGGTCACCATTGTAGGTGCATTGTTAGTTGTAAGGTTACAATGATGGGCAGTCATAAAGTAAGGTGTGCAATCGCTGCGCGTATTGTTGATCAAAAAACCTGTACATATAGAGGTACCAGCAATAGTATACAATCCTACAGAGCGTATTTGCTCTCTATAGTCATCAATTTCAGCATAGCCATTTTCCGATCCACAGCTTACATCAATATTGCAGGATTCTGAAATGGATTGAAGAATATTGACAAAGTCATGGTTTACATAGTCTAATTGCAGCTTGATTGCATGCCGTTTAGCTTTTGGTATATTTATTTCTATAACTATTTTGTCTGAGGCAATGATAGGCGTCCAAAGCTGTTCGTGCTCATCTTTATCAGCGGGCACAAAAAGATCACTAGTTGCTGGCTCATAAAAATCATAAATGAATAAGCTCGCTCCTTCTGGTAGTGAAAATGCCGAAAATCCCAAATTAATAGAATAAGCAGATTGACTGTGAATAACTATACGCCAGATTGCTTGATCTTCTAAAAATTCCCAAAGCCCAGCATTTTCAGGATTTATATTTACATTTAAAGAATGTGCAAACACGGGCGCTCTGTTCGGCGTTCTTTTACTTAGTTCTTGAGAAATTAATAAATCATTATTTAGTAATGGTAGCGCATTAACCTCTAATAATTGTGCAGGTTGCACAAGTTGATGTCCAATGGACAATTGCGTAAAACCAGTTATACTGGGCAAACACAACAATGATAAGATTAATGATCTAAACACAATTTTTATTAAGAATTATCAAAATAGCTAATTCGATTATTCTATTGTTTACTAAATGTTGTTTAGTATACTAACAAACAGATTAATCCCAGCTCAATTGAAAACTGATAAAATAGCTTTTGTGTAAAGGTTGAAATGGATGAGCTAAATATTAGTTCAAAATAAATATCGCGTTGCTCAGTAAAAAGCCTCCTTGTTTCCAGAACCCTCTATAAACTGGGTTATCTGTAAGGATAACTATATTTCCGCTTCCTCTGTTAATACTGCCTATACAAACAGACTCTGCTATATTTTCTTTTGCCTTGTGACCGATAAAACCTGAGGATTCAATTTTCTTCTTGGTAAAACCCACATTCCAGCCCTCTTCTAAATATTCAAGTGCTTGGCGGTTGGTTTTCATCGTAAAGTATTGCCCTCCTAAGCCAAAACCCAAAGGATGTGTTTTGTCTATGTGAAGTTTCACTATAGCACCAGGCAAGTGTTGAGTTAAACTCGACCTTTCTTCCTCTGCATATACCTTTAGACGGCTTTCCATACTGTTGGTCATCTTTTTACCTTTTATTTTAGTGTTTACCTTTAGATTATCAAATTTCTTCAATGCTTCAATTGCATTCTCAATGACGATGAGCTTACCTCCAGCATTTACCCAAGCATCCATTTTTTTAGTATCGAGCGATTCATAAGAGCCATTTGGGAGAATTATCACATCATACTTATTAATATCTGCAGTACGTAGATTACTCATAGAAACGTTAAAAACTGGAAAATTAATTTCTTGTTCAAAGAAATGCCATAGATGTCCGTAAGCGTTCTGATCAACATTTTCATCGTTTACAAGCGCGACATTTTTAGTCTTGACCAAGTTAAAATTACTAGATCCAAAATCACTTCCTAGTTCTGCAAAACCAGTGTAAGCCGGGTAAATCTCCATTTGATGTTTAGCAGAAATTCTTTTTATTTTATCCTCAAAATCAATGAATTCATTATCCATTTTAGTAATAATCAAGGTGCCTTCTGCCATCTTTCTACCTTCCATTTGGAATGGTTTCCATGCTGATCTAACTTTGATTCCACTTTGTAATATCTCACTTAAAAGTTTTGTACTTTTTAAAGAATGCCAAGGAATCATAAATGCATAGGGCTTCTTGGAATTGATATTACTTTCAATTGCCTCAGAAGATTTATATGAATATTCTTTTCCAAAGGTTAAGCTTTGCTTAGTCGCTAAACCATCCAGACCGTATGCATAGGCTAATGACCAAGCAGTAATATCATACGTCAAAGAATCTACAATCTCGGTCCTTGGTTCAAACAGCACCTCTATTAAGGTTGACATCGATTGATTAATATTTATTACTAAATCATCTTCGTCAATATTCAAAGATCCTTCTTTCATAGTGCCGTATCTAAATCCTGAAGCCGTAGATTTTGAATTGGCAAATCCATATTCTATTTCATGTCGATCTAGCAACTCGGTTAATTGCTGAATTTTATCTTTAGAACTTTCATCGTTTATTAAAACAAAGGACTTGTACTTACCATTAGGAGTATTCTTATTGTGATAATCAATAAAATTTTCTACAACTCTATCTTTTTCTTTACTCGTAATTTCGACGGTAGATAATGCCGCAGTTTTGTGATGTAATATTCTATCGGCTAGCATAAGTGTATCTCCATTGTTGAGCAAAATTTGTCTGCCAGAAATACCGTGTCCAGCTTGCTCATAAGTCATCCCTACTGCTCCTCTAAAAGTCGGATAGGTATCGCCATAACTAGGGTAAAGCAAATCAAATACCTCTCGGGTGAAATACAACCATCCTTCAGCATCAAAATATTTTGTGTGGTTCTTGCCTATTTCCGTTTGAAAATCCCCCTGCCATTTTGTGATGTACTTATGGAAAGGCTGGGCAGCAGGAGCAAAATAATAAGGATTATTATGTCCTTGCTCATGCACATCTACATGAATGTGAGGCAACCATTGATTATAGACAGTTAGTCGCTGCTGCGTTTCTATTTGAGTAGCCCATGCCCAATCTCTATTCAAATCAAATTGATAATGATTTACACGGCCACTCGGCCATGGTTCATCATGTTCGCGCGTCTCTATATGTGCATTTGGTATTTTATTACCAACTCCCCTATTCCACTGTACGTAGCGATCGTATCCATCAGGATTGAGACAAGGATCAAGGATAACAATTGTATTTTCTAACCAAGACTGAATTTCTGTATTTTTTGGATCAGTCAATTCATATAAAGTCGCGATGGCACTGTTTGTAGCGCCTGCTTCATTGCCGTGGACTCCGTGACTGAGCCAGACAATAGCTTTGGAGTCCTTAATGTTTTTATTTTTTCCTCTTGATATATCAATATTATCTTGGCGGATAAGCTCAATATTTTTAATATTATCTGCTGAAGATATTATAGTGTATACGAGATCTCGACCTTCATAAGTCTCTCCGTATTTAAAGAATAACGCTTGATTACTTTTTTCACCAACCGCAGCAAAGTAGTCTACAATCGTATGATGTGGCATAAAATGTTCTCCCAAATCATTTGGAAAAAAATCGTTTGGCTGGATTGTTTGTGCAGAAAGACAAGTACAAATAATAAACAGGTAAATTGCAGTAAGGTAGGTTTTCGTCATGATTTTTTAATTAGTAAACCGCCTCCACTATTCTTTTTATAGTAGCAGTATCACCCATAGTATAATAATGCAGGCAAGGCACACCAGCGGCTTTGAGTTCTTTAGATTGTTGAATGCACCATTCTATTCCTACCTCTTTGATGGCCTCCTTCGTTTTCGCTGCAGTAATTGCACTCACTAAGTCATGTGGTAAATTGATAAAAAACATTCTAGGAATAGAATTCAGCTGATACATTTTTGTCAGCGGTTTTAGGCCTGGAACAATAGGAACGGTGATACCATTTTTTCTGCAAAGGTCTACAAAGTCGAAATATTTTTGATTATCAAAGAACATTTGAGTTACGATGTAGTTCGCACCTGCTTTTATTTTTTCCATCGCAAACCCTAGATCCAAATCCATATTAGGGGATTCAAAATGCTTTTCTGGATATCCTGCAATACCGATGCAAAAATCAGTTTTTTCACCATCTTTTATATTTGCATCCAAGTATTGACCTTGGTTCATACCTTGCACTTGCTTTACTAAATCTAAAGCATAATGATGCCCTCCCTCTTGAGGTATAAACTTGGCTTCAAATTTTCGTGCATCTCCTCTGAGACAAAGCACATTTTGTATATTCAAGAAATTTAAATCAATAAGTACGTTCTCGGTGTCCTCTTTGGTGAAACCTCCACAAATAAGGTGTGGCACTGCATCTACACCGTAGCGGTGCATGATGGACGCGCATATACCTACGGTACCAGGTCTTTTTCGAATAGCAGTTTTTTCGTAGTATCCGCTTTCACGTACGTTATAAATAAACTCTTCTCTATGGTAGGTTACATCAACAAAAGGTGGTTTGAACTCCATCAAAGGATCAAGCGTATCGAAGATTGCTTTCATACTTCCTCCTTTCAATGGTGGAAGTACCTCAAATGAGATCAAGGTTTGTCCACTCGCTTTTTCAAAATACTCTGCTACTTTCATTTCTCTATTTTGTCTTCGATTCTATTATAAAAGCTCAAATTTAAGTAAAATGATGCTTATAAACAGTCCTGTCGATAAAATGAACTAGGAATATGGAAATAGCTTGCTAAAGATGACTTTTACTTGATATTATAGCGTCGAAAAAACACTACAATTCTGTATTCGATGATATCTATTTGGACTTTTTCTTCTTATAGTCACCATTTTCCCAAGCATCGAAGAATTTTTTCCAAGCTATAGGACTAAAGATGTTCATCGGAGGGGTCTGTCCTAAATAATAGTAAGACTGGGCTTCCTGTCGGAGATAATAGTCCGCATTTTCATTGCCGTCAGCGGGGACTATTTCTCTCATTTGTCTCAAACTTCTTTCTGCAAGGTTTTCAATCGCTTTCTCTTGAAGGTCACTGCTCACGTCCATGGCTAAGAACTCCAATTTAAAGTGGTCCCTGCTTGGCCATGGAAAAACAACTGTTTCGGGAAGGTTTATGGTATCCTGCGACATTAATTGAACGACTGAATAACGATCGTCTTTGAGCGTATCTGGAATTACGAAATCAACATCTCGATATCCAATAGCAGAAAAAGTGATTTTCGAGCCTTTTTTCGCCACTACAGAAAAGAATCCATTAAAATCAGAATAAGTCCCTCTTGCCTCCTCTTTCAATAAAATATTTGCAAATGGTATAGGGTAGAGATTATCGTCGCTGCCGTCTAGTATCATTCCTGAAAACTGTACTAATGAAGTATCAATTGGAGTATCCTGTGCTTTTAGAGAAGCACAAATCGTAATAAAGACGGCAAAAACAAAAAATCTAATCATACTTCAAAATTTGTTACAATTGCAAAGTGTATACATTTAACACATTAGTTGCTATAGGGATTCCCTAAAAATAACAATTTTACTGACAAAGAGTTCTTTTCTAGAGAGCTAGATACCAATAGCTATCTTCAAAACCTCTGTCATATTCTCCACGTAGTGAAATTTTAATCCTTTTGTGTACTTGGCTTTAATTTCATCAATATGTTTCTTATTCCTTTTGCAGAGAATAACCTCCTTGATACCTGCACGCTTACTAGCAAGAATTTTTTCCTTGATTCCACCTACGGGCAAAACTTTTCCACGCAAGGTTATCTCCCCGGTCATAGCTAAAAATGGTTTTACCGGTTTATCCAGCAAGGCAGAAGCTAGAGCAGTCATCATAGTTATACCAGCAGATGGACCGTCTTTTGGTATCCCACCTTCTGGTACATGGATATGGATATCATTATTATTTATCACCTTCTGATCTAAGCCCAATACTTTTGCATGCGCTTTTAAGTAACTTAAGGCGGTAGTAGCTGACTCTTTCATCACATCACCGAGATTACCTGTAAGTGTTAACTTACCTTTTCCTTCGCTAATGATAGATTCAATAAATAGAATATCTCCACCTACCCTTGTCCATGCTAATCCGACAGCAACTCCTGTAGTTTTAGATTGTGCGTACATCTCATTTCCAAATCGTTTAACCCCTAAAATTTCATTTATTGCCGCTCCATCAAGGCCTACAGTGTACTTTTCTTCCATAGCTACTTTTTTAGCTATCTGACGCATAACTGATGCTATGTTTCTGTCTAATGACCTAACCCCAGATTCTCTTGTGTAATCCTTGATAATAGTTTTTAAGGCATCATCTTTTAGTTTGATGTCTTTTGCCTTTAATCCATGGGCTCCTCTCTGTTTTGGAACAAGATGTTTCTTTGCAATTTCTAATTTCTCTTCCTGTGAATACCCATGCACATGGATGATTTCCATACGATCTAATAAAGCTGGCTGAATGGTGTTCAAACTATTTGCCGTGGCAATAAACATCACCTTGGACAAATCATATTCTAAATCTAGGTAGTTATCTTGAAAAGTAGAATTTTGTTCTGGATCTAAGACTTCGAGCAAGGCAGAAGAAGGATCTCCTCTAAAATCTTTCCCTATTTTATCTATTTCATCGAGGATAAAAACTGGATTTGAAGATTTTACTTTCTTGATAGATTGAATTATTCTACCAGGCATAGCCCCTATATAGGTCTTACGATGTCCTCGAATTTCAGACTCGTCATGCAAGCCCCCTAAGGACATGCGAATAAACTTTCTTTTCAATGCATTGGCAATAGACTTTCCAAGGGAAGTCTTACCTACACCTGGAGGGCCTACCAAACATATAATTGGCGCTTTCATGTCGCCCTTGAGCTTGAGTACTGCCAGGTGCTCCAGAATCCTCTCTTTTACTTTTTCTAAACCACAGTGATCTTTGTCGAGTACTTTTTTAACATTAGCAAGATCAAAGTTATCTTCTGTGTATTCCTTCCAAGGTAAATCGAGCATCAGCTCTAAATAGTTTAGCAGCACAGAATACTCTGCAACTTGTGGATTGATCCTCGATGCTTTTTTTAGATCTTTTTCAAAGGCTTCTTTAGCACTATCTGGCCACTCCTTTTTCTCCGCTCTTTTCTTGAGTTCAGCCAATTCCTCTCCATGTGGATTTTGTCCCAACTCTTCTTGTATAGTCTTGAGCTGTTGATTCAAAAAGAAATCCCGTTGTTGCTTTTCGATATCCGTACGAACTTTACTTTCTATTTGATCTTTTAATTCCAACAGTTGCAACTCATTGTCCATGAGTTCTAAGATGTACTCCGCTTTTACGTTAAGATCATTTATCTCTAAAACCTTTTGCTTTATTTTAGTATCAGCAGCTAAATTGGACGCTATAAAGTTGAGTAGAAAATTATCGCTCTTGATGTTGCTTAACATACCTACTGCTTCAGAAGGGATATTAGGAGATAATTCAATGATCTGCTTTGCTAGATCTTTGATGGACTCCACCAATGCTTTAAATCTCAATTTATCCTCCACTTCATTGGTCGTAAGCACTTCGATACGACCTCGCAAAATGGGATGCTCCTCGGTCATGTCCTTCAACTCAAATCGTATCCTACCTTGCAAAATAGCGGTAATGGTGCCATCGGGCATACGCAGTAATTTCACAATCCTTGCGATAGTACCTTTTGTATATAAGTCCGCTGTTTTAGGTGTCTCTACTTTACTATCCTTTTGAGATAGTACTGCTATCATTCTTCCTGTATCATAAGCCTCGTTGATCGCTTTGATGGATTTATCTCTTCCTACCGTGATAGGAATAATAATGCTAGGAAAAAGTACAGTGTTCTTGAGTGCTAATACTGGAAGTGCATCTGGATATACTTCTTTCTCGTTAGGCTCTTCCTCCTCATCAATAGATATCATAGGCATGAAATCTGTATCCGCATCTATTTTCTGAGGGTAAAAAAATTGTTCAAACATAAAATTCTTTCGTTCTATTCGTAAAAGCAAGCATGCTTGCTGTTTCGTTTTATAAAGATAAGTGCTAAAACGATACTATGTCGAGTAATAACGACATTTTGACGTTTTATAGCGTATCGTTTCTTAGGTAGGTATACAACCAAATGTGTACCACAGGTATTATAAGTGATTTTAGAGCCCGAATTGTCAATAAATAGAGGATTAATCAAATATAAGCGACAAAACGGCAGGAGTTAATATAAAAAAATAGGAGATAAAACCAAAAGGCCCTATCTCCTCGAATAAAATTAAATGCAAAAATTATTTTACAAGCACAGTATCTAGCTCTGCTACTGCACTGCTGTCTTCTTCTTTTTTAAGATCTCCTTTTTTAACTTCATCGACTTCTATCTTGAGGTTCTCGATAATAAACTTCTGTCTTTCTGGAGTATTCTTCCCCATGAAATACTTTAGAAGATTCTCTATATCCATATCTTCTTTTAACAACACAGGCTCTAACTTTATGTTCTCATCAATGAAAGCGCCAAACTCGGAAGGAGAAATTTCACCCAATCCCTTAAATCGAGTAATCTCTGGCTTTCCTCTTAAATCTTCGACAGCTTGCTGCTTCTCTGCTTCATTGTAACAATAAAAAGTTTGCTTTTTATCTCGTACTCTAAATAGTGGTGTCTCGAATATATAGAGATGATTGTTTTCTACCAGCTCAGGAAAAAACTGCAGAAAGAATGTCAGCAACAATAAACGAATGTGCATTCCATCTACATCTGCATCGGTTGCAATCACCACTCTATTGTACCGAAGTCCTTCTAGTCCATCTTCTATATTGAGCGCATGCTGCAAGAGATTAAATTCCTCATTTGTATACACTACTTTTTTAGTCATACTAAAGCAGTTGAGCGGTTTCCCTCTCAAACTAAAAACGGCTTGCGTTTGGACATTTCTAGCTTTAGTGATAGATCCTGAAGCCGAATCTCCCTCTGTAATAAAAATTGTAGTGGCTAATTTATCTTCCTCTTGTGTCTTTTTGGTATCGTTAAAATGTTTACGGCAATCGCGCAATTTCTTGTTGTGTAGATTTGCTTTTTTGGCGCGCTGATTGGCCTGCTTTTTTATGCCTGCGATTTCTTTGCGTTCTCTTTCTGATTGCAGAATTTTTTTCTCGAAAGCATCCGCAATTTTAGGATTCTTATGCAAGTAGTTATCTAAGTTCTTACTGAGAAAGTCATTGATAAACTTTCTTACCGAGGCCTCCCCTGGCCCTATCGTAAGTGAACCCAATTTGGTTTTTGTTTGGGATTCAAAAACTGGCTCTTCAACCTTAATGGATATTGCTGCTACGATGGAAGACCGGATATCTCTGGCATCAAATTTTTTCTTACGATTGGTTTCAAAATACTTTGACACTGTAGAGGCAAACGATTCTTTGAATGCCGCCAAGTGTGTACCTCCTTGGGTAGTATTCTGTCCGTTGACAAAACTGTAATATTGTTCTCCATACTGCTGACGATGCGTGACCGCAACCTCTATGTCTGGCCCAGAAATATGAATAATCGGATAGATAATGTTATCTGGATTGGTCCGATTAGACAGCATATCCAAAAGCCCATTTTTAGAAGTAATTGTCTTTTTATTGTACTTTATTTTAAGACCAGCATTGAGGTAGGCGTAGTTCCATAACTGCTGCTCTACAAACTCGGGTCTAAATTTATATTTCTTGAATATTTTAGCATCAGGCATGAAGGTAATTTTCGTACCGTTTTGCTCCGCCGTTTTCTTTATTTTATGATCGTTGAGAATTTCTCCTCTTTCAAACTCCACTCTCTTTTGCTTGTTTTCACGAAAGGCCTCCACTAAAAAATAGTCTGATAGCGCATTCACTGCTTTGGTACCTACCCCGTTTAAACCTACTGATTTCTTAAAGGCTTTGCTGTCATACTTACCACCCGTATTAATCTTAGAAACGCAGTCTACCACTTTACCAAGTGGGATACCTCTTCCAAAATCTCGTATTACTACCGCACCGTCTTTTATATCAACGTCAATGACCTTTCCGTAGCCCATCACATATTCATCAATTGAGTTATCGAGTACCTCTTTGATCAAGATATATATGCCATCATCGTGGGAAGACCCATCGCCTAGCTTACCAATGTACATACCAGGTCTGAGTCGAATGTGTTCTTTCCAATCGAGTGAGCGAATATTGTCTTCTGTATAGGTAACCTGAGCCATAAGCTAATTTGATAAATACGAATTAATGCTAGCGACTTAATCTATATGAAACCACACTAAAGTGATGCAATCAAAAATACAATAGGGTTATCAAAAAAAAGTGCTAGATATAGGTCTTCTGCTAAAGAAGTTGGGTAAGCCACATTTAACTTCAATATGGCTGTACACAAATTTATAAAAATTACCACAATCCCAATTGTACTCCAGTACTTTTATGATTATTAATATTAATTTTTTTCTTAATCCGTTTAGTAGGCTTGGTTCGGCGCTGAAAAAACAAGGGCAAACTCCCATTCCCATGCTCTATCGCCGTAAGATGCTTGGCCAGTTGACGCTTTATCTTGCTGTCTGCTTCTGCTTGTAAACAGATCAAACGAGCGAGTTCTAAGGATAAGTAATAGTCCTTTTGCTTTCCGAACTCAAACTTACGTTCTCCAAAATCTCTGAACTCCTTTGGTGTGCGGATATCGTCTTCAAAGGCAAATACACCTTTCATCCATTTCGCCATGTTGCGATTGAACTTAAACATTGGGATTCCTAAAGCTTGGTGAAGGTGAGAAGCGATAACTACCTTAGTTCCCTTCTTACTTATTAACACCTGAATTGATTTTATTGCGCTTGTGTAACTCATACGATTACTTTATACTTATTATGATGACAAATATATAAGCAATAACCATTGTGTGCAACTTTTTGTTTCATTAATTTTAAATTAATTCGCAAATAATGCATTATGTAATTCTTTTGATTACACTATTGCACTATATTGACTATCGCGGAGGCCGAAGGCTGGAGCACGACAAGCGGCAGTGCGTAGAGGCAAGGGGTAGTAGAGGCAGCGACGGCAGGAGCTGGTGCGCAGCACGGACACCCTCGAATGACCCGGTCCCTTCCTGACGTAGACTCTTGTCGCAGTCAGGATCGGGATGACCCCAAATCCAAAGGAAGAAAAATGGTATAAAAGGAAATCGTAAAACTGCTTAAGACTAGTGCTTACTCTTTTCCATCTTTGAAATAGTCTTTTTCCCAGAAGTAAATGTGGTTTCTAAATAATAGAAACCTGAAGGAACGGTCGTAGTAATTTGGAGTAATATATTAGAGTTGTTTATTTTAAACACGTCTACCCTTCTTATATTAATGAGCTTCGCCTCAACGGTTGGTAAATTTCCACTGATATTGATGTAATCAAAGAAGGGGTTAGGAGAAATAGAAATACTTTGGTGAACTGTATGGGAGGCATCAAGGGATGATTCTATAAATTGTAATTTATCGACTGTAAAAAAAATTGCCTGTTATAAGACCATTATACATAGAGTAAAACTGCATCGAGTTTTGTCCTTCATATGCATCGTTCGTTACATAACCTGCATAATTAAGAAACTCTCTACGGTGCTGGATAAACTACGGTGTCGCTCTTACTTCGTATGAAAATTTCTGTCTCTTCAAACCCACCGTTTATCAACTGTGCGCTAAACAAGGTGAAAACAAACAAAATATGGCAACCCAAATAGCACATTTAAAATAGTACATTTAATAATATTGATTTTTGAAAATCCCTGTTACTGCTTAACCACCTTTTTGGAGGCAAAAAATACTTGATCCTTAAATATATTCACGTAATATATACCATTAGGCATAGCTGCGATATCAAAATCTAGATCGCTGCTATCGCTTGACTTCGTCTGCAATATCGCTCCTTTCATATCCACGAGGTTGGCCTTCATCTTGCCTACAAAGGATGTCTTAACCCTGACGATACTGGACGTGGGATTGGGATATACAGTAATCAAATCCTGATTGGACTCGATACCTGAAATGGAAACTAGGTCACCTTCTGGAGATGTCTTGATGAGCCATACCGAAAACTCCTGAGTAGCCCCCTCATACCCCATAATCATAAAACTGCCGTCTTCTAGCTGGAATAAATCTGTAGGCGACATATAGTTTTCTATCTCGTAGGTCTTCTCGAACAAATACTTTCCATTGCGATCTACTACAAAAAGCACAGGGTAGGGACTTCCGCGCACACACATAGCATAACCTCCATCATTAGTTTCCACAAATTGCTCTGCATGGTAGAACCCTAACGCTTGCTCGTAAGACTTGGCCCAAACCAGATTTCCTAATGGGTCAATTTCTGCGTAATGAGGAGTAATCTTATTGTTGATATTTCGGTTTCCTCCAAGTACTATATTGCCGCGGGCATTGGTCAAGGACTTAAAAAAAAGTGGGGAATCTAAAGGGATGTTTTTATCCCAAATTATTGACCCGTCGTTTCCATCTATATGCTCTAATTTGATTTTTCCTTGCGCCGCTGGATCACCACTACCAAATTGAAAGTAGCAAGTATTGTTTTCCCCTTTCTCTACTGTAAATGCTCTAACATCATAATCCTGATCATGTATTTTATGTACCCATAAACTATCTCCAGTCGCAGATGCTTTGAGTAGTATTGCTTGCGCACGAAAAGTTTCTGGATGATCCCCATATCCTGCCATTACATAGCCTCCATCATCCAACTGAGCAATGTCTGTAACTTTCCAATTTAAAAACTGATTTCCTCCGTATATCTCGCTCCATATAACACCTTCATCAAAATCAATCTCTACCAACATGAAGAGCCCTTGGATTAATCCAGGCAAATTATTATCTCTAGACCTACAAGCAAACACCAAGTTGCCTTTTTGATTAAAGATATATTCTTCTGGGATAACTCTGAAGCCCGGATAAGGCGAGTAATTAAAAATCGTATCAACTGTTCCTGTTTCAATATCAATTACTCTAACTTGTAAATGCCACCCAGGATCGTTGTCATCAGGATCAGCAGTGCTCGCTATAACTAATCTTTCTTCGTTTAACTTTATCAGCAGTGTTGCTGACTCATTATCGATAGGCCCATTTTCATATTTTATGAAATATCCATCTTGGGTATAGCAAGACAAGGATATATGTAGAATTATGAATAGAATAATTAACCTCATCTGTATAAGTTTTTATAAAAAATCAGTACCCATTGCAGTTAATGGGTACTGATTTTTAATCATCTTGTAATATTAATATTGTAATTAACTTTCTCTCCTTCTCTCTCCGCAACCACATAACACTATGCTGCATATTTATATTTTGAATTACGAGTGCTTTGAAATCAATTACAAGCGCATCCTCATTTTTCATCTCTAGCTCTGGGAGGACTAGTTTGAGCTCGTGTGCAATATTGTTGAGGAGAAGATCTAAGGTCATCAAGAAACATTTCTTCTGCTGATGATCGTACTCTTTTTTGATGTATTTAGTCAATAGCGTAGTCTGCTGCATTAAACTCTCGAATGATGCTTTGCGGAGATTGAGTACATAGGGCTTAGAGAAAACATTTTGGGATAAATTGTGAAACTGGTTACTCTCCAAAAATGAGGTATCAAAAGCGATCGTAAAACCTCTAGATCAGGATCTCTTTTCAAAAAATGAATCGTATTTGATGGTATGAAATGGATAGAATTTGACTGCGCTTTATACTCCTGAAAGTCAATCTCATGAACGCCACCACCCTTCTCAAAAAATAGCAACTCATAAAAGATATGCTTATGAGGCATGTCTATAATGAAATGATCAGGAAAAGAGCCCCATTTGAATATTTCTACGGGGATATTTTCTAAGGCAGGTACTAGCTTACTTTGTACAATCTGGTTACTCATAGCCTATTTTAATTTAGGATAAATCAATATTTTGCTCAGTTATTTTCTAAATATAACTAATTTTTACAAAAATTGAGAAAGTTTAGACTATCGCGGAGGCCGAAGGCTGGAGCACGACAAGCGGCAGTGCGTAGAGGCAAGGGGTAGTAGAGGCAGCGACGG
>ENA-ORXT01002793-ORXT01002793.1-marine-metagenome-genome-assembly--contig:-NODE-2793-length-20265-cov-13.825193_pt1 | contig 20265 bp, 13 predicted proteins | sample MGYA00237868_ERZ511482 | MGnify/ENA metagenome assembly ERZ511482
TTTTGGCAACAAAGCCTCTATCAATTTATAGTCGAATGGTTAGATGATGAGGATAGGGTAGTGGTACAAACTTCTGGATCTACGGGAACCCCTAAAAAGATACGCCTACGGAAAGCCGCCATGATAAATAGTGCAAAGATGACCGGGCAATATTTCCAGTTTAAACAAGGACAAACAGCTTTGCTTTGTTTACCTTGTAACTATATAGCAGGTAAAATGATGGTGGTGCGCTCTTTTGTTTGGGGCTTAGATTTGCAAACTGTCGAGCCAGTGGGTAATCCGATGGAAACGATTGAACAAACTATAGATTTTGCGGCGATGGTGCCCTTACAAGTTGCTAGAATGTTAGAAAAAACGCCAGAAAAGGCAGTTTTGTTGGCACAATTAATTATAGGAGGCGGAAAAGTCTCCCAAAATTTAAACGAACAATTACAAAGTTTATCAACCAAGTGTTATGCGACTTATGGCATGACGGAAACGATTACACATATTGCGATACAAAAACTAAATGGTCCAGATAAAAAAACGACTTTTCAGACTCTACCAAATGTTCAGCTAGGCTTAGACGAGCGAAATTGCTTAGTAATTGATGCGCCTGCTGTTGTCGCAGAGCCAGTAATTACGAATGATATAGTCCGCCTACTAACACCTACCCAATTTGAGTGGCTGGGTCGCTTTGATAACGTCATTAATACGGGTGGAGTGAAAGTTTTTCCAGAACAAATAGAAAAAAAACTAGAAAAAATAATAAAGACTAGATTTTTTATACAGTATTTAGCAGATGAAACATTAGGACAGCGCGTAATTTTAATAATCGAAGATAATCCATGGAATTCAAGACAAACAACTGAATATAAGAAGAAAATACATCAATTATTATCTAAATATGAACAACCAAAGCAACTGTTTTTTATAGAGAAATTTGAAGAAACTCCCACTAAAAAAGTGCATAGGCTCAAAACAAAAGCACTCCTAAAATTGTCTTAAAAATATATCTTTTAAAACTTTCAGAAAAAATTGAAAGTTTGTATATTTGTTGAACCAAGAAGATAAACTTCTTCTTGTATACACACAAAATAAAACGCTTTGAGCTATCAAATTTCATTAAATAATCAAGATACGTTCGCTTTGTATCGCTTACCAAAAGCGAAGGATCACTTCTTGGTCAAGCAAAAGAATAATAGCTACGAGCCCCTCACTGCTTCTTCTTTTCGAGAAGAAGGTTTTGCTTTTCATCCTTTTAAAGCGTCTGAAAAGCATCCAGCTATTTATATCAAAAAAGAAGAATGTATTCCTAATGCAATTATTTCTTTTCAATCTAAGCATAAAAAAAGACTGCCAATTCTTCGCAAAGAAGACTATTTAAGGAAAGTGGGGCGATTTATAGAGGCGACAAAGCAGGGATTTCAAAAGTTAGTATTTTCCAGAATTAAACTAATTAATATAGAAGCAGGTAATTTATTTTATTTATTTGAAACCTTAAAAGCGGCTCATCCTACTGCTTTTGTATATTTGGTGAATATAAAAGGGATTGGTTGTTGGATAGGTGCTACCCCAGAGCGATTGTTTAGCCAAAATGGAACCGCAGAAACGATGGCCTTGGCAGGGACGCAAAGAGATTTGGGTATCCCTATAGAAAAGGTGGTTTGGGCAGAAAAAGACATCGAAGAGCAAGCTATCGTAGAGCGATACTTTCAAAATATATTACAACAGCGACAAATTAGCTTTAAGCAATCTGTACCACATACGGTTAGAGCAGGCAATATTCTTCATCTTTGTACAAATTTTTCTTTCGACCCACAAGGGCGTATTTCTGATTTGATTGCCGCATTACACCCAAGTCCTGCTGTTTGTGGAATGCCAAAAGAAGCAGCAAGAGCGTTTATATTGCAGCAAGAACCTCATGACCGAGCTTATTACTGTGGATTTCTAGGACCTGTCAATATACATCAGAAGACAAATTTATTTGTTAATTTGCGTTGTATGCAGGTCTTTAAACAGCAATTCGCCTTATACGTAGGTGGAGGTATTTTACCAGATTCCGATCCAGAACAGGAATGGCAAGAGACAGAAATGAAGGCTCGAACGCTCTCTAATGTTATTGAAAAGGTGTATTTGTCAGAACAGTTTGTGAGCTATTGAGAGTAGAGAACAGAGAAGTGAGAGCAGAGAGAGAATCGTCCTTCCATAGACATTAATGATAAATTTTAGTACGAACTGTCTCTGATCTCACTTCTCTATTTTCATCATCTGAAATTTCTTTAATTATGTCAGCAGGAAATTGGAAAGATATGTTTAAAGGTGTTCAAACAGGGGATATAGCCTTAGTAGAGTATTACTTGACTATTGGCGTTGATCCGAATTATCAACACCCAGAATTTTTGGCAGCACCCTTAGTAGAAAGTATTCGATTCAATCATTTAGACATTGCGGAGTTGTTGTTGAAAAATGGCGCTGACCCCGACATTAAAGAAATCTGGGCAAAGGAAACGCCGTTGTCCGTAGCACACGCTACCAATAATAAGGAAGCCATTCAACTGCTTCAACATTATATCAAGGAATCTTAAATTAGCCGATATTTTAAATCTAATAGGTCAAAAATTTCTTTTTACAACCCTAATTCTACTCTAAGATGCTAGATTTTTGATAGCTTTTGGTATCAGTCAAACAGTAGCGGAGATAGATCTTTTTAGAGGGAGCGAATTTGATTTGTTTTTTTATAAAAAAACAAATCAAATTCGCTCCCTCTAAAAAACCTATCTTTAAAATATACTTTTTACCTGCTGTTTTAGAAAGAAAAACTAAAGTTTTAATGTAGAATTAATTTTAAATTTGGAATTTTACACCATGTTATCAGACAAACCAGTTGTTCGAAATGTAGTAGAAATTTGTGCAGCCAAGGGGATTGAATACGTGGTAATCGCACCAGGATCGAGAAATGCACCATTAATTATTTCCTTCAATGAACACGGTGCTTTTAAGTGTCTGAGTATTCCTGACGAGAGAGTAGCAGGCTACTTTGCACTAGGTATCGCCCAACAGACCAGAAAACCCGTCATTATTACTTGCACATCAGGCACAGCTTCTCTCAATTTTGCACCCGCCATAGCAGAAGCTTTTTACCAAAAAATACCTTTATTAATTATTACCGCAGACCGCCCTGTAGAATGGATACATCAGGGAGAAGGTCAATCTATTAATCAGAGAGGCGTTTTTTCGAATTATGTAAAACGCTCGTATCAATTACCTCAAGAAGCAAAAGATAAAGATGGTCTGTGGAGTACCAATAGGATGGTATCGGAGGCAATAGATGCCACTTATCTAGAGGGTGGAGGACCTGTACATATCAATATTCCTTTTCAAGAACCTTTATATGGACAAAAAGACTATACAGATATACCGCCTCCTAAAGTAGTGACAAGGCTAGCATTTGAAAAAGTATTAGCTAATAACACTTTACAAGACTTGGGAGAAGTATGGGATAAGGCAAATAAAAAAATGATTCTTTGTGGCTTGTTACCGCTAAATAAAGAATTACAAGAGTTAATAAGAAATCTGGAACAGGATACTAATATAATTGTACTATCAGAAACAACTTCTAATATAGTTACAGCCAATTCTATTAACCAAATTGATGCGGTACTTAGTACGATTACAGACTCAGAATTAAATCAGTTTCAACCTGATTTATTGATTACTATTGGTGGTTCTTTTATTTCAAAGAAAATAAAACACTTTCTACGAAAAAATACACCCAATCAACATTGGCACATAGAGGATAATAGCGAATATATAGACACTTTTCAATCCCTAACAACGGCTATTCTAATTTCTCCAATTAGTTTTTTTAAGCAGTTCTCCACATTTTTTAGCCAAAAAAGCAGTTATCCACATAGTTACCAACATAGTTATCAAGAATTATGGTTAAATCGCAAAAAAAAGGTGATAAAACATCATCAACAATATTTAGCCAAAATCCCTTGGTGCGATTTAAAAGCTTTTGAGCTAATCTTGCTGTCCATACCTAAAAAAACGAACCTTCATTTAGCAAATAGTACCCCTGTTCGCTATGCTCAATTGTTTAAAGCAGATACTGTTATTTCCTACAATTCAAATAGGGGAGTGGCGGGCATAGATGGCAGTACATCGACTGCGGCAGGGGCCGCATTTGTGAATAATAAATTGACCCTTTTAGTTACAGGAGATATTTCTTTTTTCTACGATTCCAACGCCTTTTGGCACCATCATCTTTCCTCAAATTTGCGCGTCATTTTAATTAATAATGGTGGCGGCAATATCTTCCGCTACATCCCCGGACCACCTACCACCCACCAATTAGACACTTATTTTGAAGCACAACACCAATTAAATGCAAAACATATTGCTAAAACTTTTAATTTAGCGTATTCTTTTGCCGCAAATGAAGCAGATTTAAAAGAAATTCTATTGACTTTCTTTGAGCCACAATCAGACAATCGGGCAGCGATTTTAGAAATTAAAACACCGAATGAAGAAAGTGCAGCGGTATTGAGAGGGTATTTTCGTAAGACGGATTCGTAATCCTCCACAACATATTAGGGGAAGGTAATAGAAATAATTTAGCATTTAATTATGGCTTTAAGAAAATAGTAGATGGGATAGATTTTTTTAGAGGAAGTGAATTTGATTTGTTTTTTTGCAAAAAAACAAATTAAATTCACTTCCTCTAAAGAAGCTTTCCATCAAATATACTTATTACCCGCTATTCGAAACTAAAAACTACCATTCATGTCAAAAAATTGGATAGATCAGCCGAAACAAATAAGAGAAGGGGAAGAATTAAATACGACAGCTTTACAAGAATATTTAAAGACTAAATTACCACAATATCAAGGAGATTTGGAAGTCCGACAATTTCCTGGTGGTGCTTCTAATCTTACTTATTTATTGAAAATAGGCGAAACGGAATTAGTTTTACGCCGACCGCCCTTTGGTCCAAAAATCAAGTCGGCGCATGATATGTCTAGAGAATATCGGATATTTTCTAACTTGATAAATTATTATCCAAAAGTACCTACGCCTTTATTGTTTTGTGAAGACGAGTCTATCATTGGTAAGGAATTCTACATCATGGAACGGCTGAAAGGGGTCATTTTACGCTCTACCATGCCGAAAGAAATGTATCCAGCACCTGACTTGATGCGAGGTATTGGTACGTCTTTAATTAATACCCTAGTAGAATTGCATGCCGTAGATTATAAAGCAGCAGGATTGGGAGAATTAGGTCGACCCGAAGGCTATAATGAACGGCAAGTGCGAGGGTGGACCAAACGCTATTATAATTCCCAAACAGATGATGTAAAAGAAATGGTGGCAGTGAGTGAGTGGCTAGTGAAAAATCTATTACCAGAGTCAGATACTGCATTGATACATAATGACTACAAATATGACAATGTAATTTTAGATGAACAAGATTGGACTAAAATAATTGGTATCTTAGATTGGGAAATGGCAACTATTGGTGATCCTTTAATGGATTTAGGCACGTCTCTTTGTTATTGGACGAATCCAAATGATCCAGATTGGGTGAAGCAATTGAGTTTAAGTCCGACTACTATCCCCGGGAATCCTTCTAGGGAAGAAGTGGCTAATTTGTATGCGGCTGCAAGTGGACGAGATATTAGTAATATTGTTTTTTATTATGTGTTTGGACTGTTTAAAATAGCCGTAGTCGTGCAGCAAATTTATAAGCGATACAAAACAGGGCATTCTACCAATCCTAAGTTTGCCTCGATGAATCATGCGGTAAAGGGCTTGAGTGTAATGGCGCATCAAGCGATACAGAAAAATAAAATTGAGAATTTATTTTAAAATTTACCGCATAGTCACATAGTTCACATAGAGGGTTATGTAAAAGGGTTTTGTATTAAAAAAAATTCATTTTTTTAATACAAAATCCTTTAAGGAGAGTTTCCTACAAAAAGTAGAAATTTGAATAAAATTCAAATTTTTACTTTTACACAACCCCTATGTGAACTATGTGACTATGTGGTGAAAGTAAAAAACAAATTCCTAGATGTTTATAAGTTTAAAAACGAAAAACCATGTCCAACCGACGAAAATTCCTTCAAAAAACAGGCTTGGGTTCTTTATTAGCTGTATTTGGAATCTCTACTGCTGCTTGTGGTAACACAGACGAAAAGGCTAATAAAATGCTACCCGCCACTACAACCAAAACAACAAAACCTTCCGTCATTGCTACTTGGAATAACCAAAAATCAACAGCCGCAGCATGGGAGGTAATTGTCAAAGGAGGGCGAGCTTTAGATGCGGTAGAAAAAGGGGTGCAAGTCCCAGAAGCAGATCCAACTGACCAATCGGTAGGCTATGGAGGTCGCCCTGACAGAGAAGGAAAAGTAACCTTGGATGCTTGTATTATGGATGAAAATGGAGACTGTGGTTCGGTTTGTTTTTTGCAAGATATCAAACATCCTATTTCGGTGGCTAGAAAAGTGATGGAAAATACACCGCATGTTATTTTATCAGGAGAAGGGGCTTTGCAATTTGCATTGAGCCAAGGTTTTAAAAAAGAAAATTTATTAACCGAACAATCTAAAAAAGAGTACGAGGAATGGTTGGTGAATTCTGAATATAAACCCATTATCAACATCGAAAATCACGATACTATTGGAATGATTACCATTGATAATAATGGAGACATTTCGGGAGCTTGTACGACGAGCGGAATGGCCTATAAATTACATGGTAGAGTAGGGGACTCGCCCATTATAGGCGCAGGTATGTTTGTTGATAATGAGGTGGGTGGTGCAGTAGCAACAGGCGTAGGAGAGGCTGTTTTAAAAACGCTAGGTTCTTTCTTAGTAGTGGAGTTGATGCGGCAAGGAAAATCTCCCCAAGCAGCTTGTGAGGAAGCAGTACAGCGAATTGCTAAGAAACAACAGTATAAAGATATTCAAGTGGGCTATTGTGCGATTAATAAGGCAGGGGAGTATGGTGGGTATAGTATACAGCCGGGATTTAATTATGCGGTTTATCAGGATAATAAAAGTGAGGTGTTTGATGCGACTTCGTTTTTGTAGATTATATATTAAGCCTGTACGAAGTTTGCTAATTAGGCATTATTCAACACGGATTAGACGGATAAAACGGATTTTTTGTAGGTCATGTACCTAGATGTTGTATTACTTTTGGCTTAAATCTAGGTACACGACCTACAAAAATCCGTTTTATCCGTCTAATCCGTGTTGAATAATGCCTAATTAGCAAACTTCGTACACGCCTTATTATATATTACGAATGAAATAAATTTTGGAAAAATAGCTATATGATTAAGTTGTTTATTCGTTTACAAGTATAAGGGGTAAACAAATAAACAACTTAAACAAATAAACAATTATTTCGTCAACTTCGACCAAGTTCCAAACAAAAAGAAGCCACCCAATATAGCCACACCCGTAGCAATCAAAGCATTCATCGTCTGCCCATAAATCCAGAAACCAGTCGCAAATAAAGCAGCATACACCGTAAAACAAGCAATAATCATACAAGCAATTTCCAAAGATAATTGTCCCGTTTCCACTTCACTTGGCTTTAATTGTCTACGCTCCATTGCCTGTTCTATAACGGGCATCCAACCAGCCTTAGCAGGTTTGATTCTTTTATAAAAACTCGCCAAAATAGCTTGGTCCGTTGGGCGCGTCATAAAGGTAACGGCTAACCAACCAACGGTGGTAACAGCTACGCCCACCAATAATTCAACATGGCTCTCCAGATTAAAGTTGCCGAACTTTAAAACCGCAGCAACAACAAAAGAAAGCACCATCGCCGCTATTTCACTATATGCATTAATTCGCCACCAAAACCAGCGCAAAATAAAGATTAAACCTGTGCCTGCCCCGATTAGCAAAATAGAGTTAAAGGCATCCAAAGCACTCTCAAATTGCAAGGCTAAAAAAGCGGCCATTATCATTAAAACCACCGTAGACAAGCGACCTACCAACACCATATCTTTCTCCGATGCATCCTTTTTAATAAATCGCTTATAGACATCATTGACAATATAGGAAGAACCCCAGTTGAGGTGCGTTGAAATCGTAGACATAAAAGCCCCAATCAAGGAAGCAATCACCAAACCTAGCAAACCAGCAGGCAGATAGGTTAGCATAGCAGGATAAGCCAAGTCATCATTGATAACAGAGGCTTTAATATTTGGAAAAGCTTGTTGTAAGGAATCTAAATCAGGAAAAACCACCATAGAGGCTAAGGCAATTAAAATCCACGGCCAGGGGCGCAAAGCGTAATGTGCAATATTAAAAAACAGGGTTGCCGCCATTGCATTTTTTTCATCTTTTGCTGCTAACATTCGTTGGGCGATATAGCCACCACCACCAGGTTCAGCACCGGGGTAATAAGCGGCCCACCATTGCACCGCTAAGGGCACAATTAACAAGGGAACGAGTGTTTTGGTATCGCTAAAGTCTGGCCACATAGCCAATTTAGTACTCACCACATCATGCGCCAATAAATTACTAAGCCCCCCTACTTCTGGCAGATTGACAATATAGTAAGCTGCCCATACAGAGCCTATCATGGCTAAAGTAAACTGGAAAAAATCGGTAAAAATAATACCTCTTAGCCCTCCAAATGCAGAATAAGCAACCGTTATAACCGAAGAAATAACTAAGGTTTGTACAGGCGATAAGCCCAATAGCGTACCCCCTATTTTAATACCTGCCAGACAGACGGTTGCCATCACAATCACATTGAAAATAACACCTAGATAGATGGCTCGGAATCCCCTTAAAAATGCTGCTGCGTCTCCACCATAGCGCATTTCATAAAATTCTAAATCCGTTAAAATATTGGAGCGTCGCCACAATCGAGAATAGACAAAAACCGTCAACATACCCGTTAATAAAAAAGCCCACCAAGCCCAGTTGCCTGCTACACCATTTTTACGTACAATATCGGTTACTAAGTTGGGCGTATCGGCCGCAAATGTCGTAGCAACCATAGAAACTCCTAATAGCCACCAAGGCATATTTCGACCAGAAAGAAAAAATTCGGAAGAACTTTTTCCCGCTTTACGGGCTGCATACATTCCTATTCCTAAAGAGACGACAAAGAAGGCGAGGATAATAATCCAGTCTAACGTACTTAGATTCATTATTGTGATTTTTCGTTACTTGGAAAGTATTTATTTGTTGAAAGTGTTTATTTGTTTATGGTTACCACCTTCGATGAGGCCAGTTTCTGATTTATAAACAAATAAACACTTTCAATAAATAAACATTTTCCTATCACACAATGATAATCAATAAACTGGTAAATTGGAAAAGTTGGTTTATAAAATAAATAAAAGAGCTTATAAACTCGTCTTTAGCTATTGGTCTTTGGTCTTTGGTACGCTTAGACTTGGGCAGTAGGAATTAGCTGATAGTCAAGATGTGCCAGATTTTCAAAATCTGGCACATCTAAGTTCCATGAAATCAGTTACTTTCAAAATCGTAAAACCTATTTTCTGAGTTTACGGTCAGCCTGCAATAGCTAAAGACTAGTTTATTCAAATATAAAGAAAATATCTATTATAATTCCTACTGCCAAGCCTGAGCGTACTAAAGACCAAAGACCAATAGCTAAAGACCAGATAAAGCCTTACCATAATAAAGCTGTCCACAAGTTTTTCCATCTATTTCTGCAACATTCGGAAAGTGCCCCCACGGGGTAAAATCGAATTTATCTAAAAGCGCAATACTCGCATGATTGGTATCTAATAGGAGTGCAAATAAATGTTTATATCCTAATTTAGCTGCAGTGTTCATTAAATATTGGAGCAACAAGCTACCAATCCCCCTTCGTTGATAGTCTTCATGCAAATAATAACTGACTTCGGCTATGGTTAATAAAGAAGGCCGCCCACCTCTGTACGGACTAAGCGTACCATAGCCAATAATCTGCGGTCCAATAGCTACGACAATTAACGGATACTGTTCTTTCTGATGGTTATCAAACCACGGAAATCGATCTTTAGTCGTTAGCGGCAACGTATCGGCCGTTTGTCGAGCTTCAATTGCTTGGTTATAAATAGCGGTTAAGGCAGGTAAATCTTTGGATTCTGCTTTCCTAAACCTCATGCGTGGGCGAGTTGGTTCGTTCATTGTTTACTTGAAAATTAAAGGGAGGAAATTGAGAATTGAAAATGGAAAATGAAGAATTGAGAATTTATTAGACGTAACTAAACGTTTCTTTGAAACACAAAAGGAACAAAAGACACAAAAGGGTTTTCACAAAAGGTTGCTGTATGTTTTACAGTTACGCTTCATAAAATAAAGAACTTTTGTGAAAACCCTTTTGTGTCTTTTGTTCCTTTTGTGTTTCAAAAAAACGTCAAATAACGTCTAGTTACGTCTAATAAATTCTCCATTCTCCATTTTCAATTCTCAATTAATCACAAAGTTCCTTCTTTACTTTTAATATAAATTTCTTCATCTTTATATTTAGAAGGGCATTTCATTAGCATATCTGTTGCCATAAAAACATCCCCTTTCATACTTCCCGTTAAGACAATTTGCTCAGATAATTCAAAATCTTTAGGCTTTGCAGCTAATAAAACTGCCTTCTTTTCAATACCCTCCGTATCCTTTATAAAGAAACTAAAGAAATTTGGGTCTTCTTGAGGGTTGTAATACATTTCTTTATCTTTCGACAATTGCCCTGCTATTTTTACAGATTGTCCAGTCGTTACTGCCTCTGTGAAATTGGAGTAAGTACCCATATCATTAGACATGGACATTAAAATCACAATGGCGAGGGCGATTAATACAATGCCTATTAAATGTATTTTTTTCATTATTTAGTTTTTATTAGACTTGTCTTTCTTTAAAAATACTTATACGAAATAGCTGTTTTTTTGCTAGTTTTCTTTAAAAAATCACTGAATAATCTTTTATTGAATTCTTTTTTAGCCGAAAATAGCAGAAACAGCGCATTTCAGATAGGTGTTTCTTAAAGGAGTACCAGTCTACTAGTATTGTTTAGGTGTTTATTGGTTGAACTATTCAGAATAGAGAGCAGAGAAGTGAGATTAGAGACTAGATAATACATTTGTTCTTAAAGTATAGTTTATTTCTATTGAATATAGCACGATTTTATCTCTATTCTCGCTTCTCTGCTCTCTATTCTGAATAGTTCAACAAATAAACACTCTTAAACAGTTATTTTAGACAAAAGTACGGGTTTTCAACACCCAAGTAAAGAGAAATTGGTTTTCTACGTATATTTGGTGGAATAATTTTTAATTTTGACAGTTAGCTGAAAGAACTTAGAAGAACAACACTCAAAATTGTGAACGAAACGATAATGGAAGACAACACTATTGTATCTTTAGAGTCAGCAAGTATTTACCAACAACAATACTTAGTTTTAGAGGAGGTAAACTTGACCATTCAAAAGGGGGAATTTGTCTACTTAATAGGAAAAACGGGAAGTGGTAAATCGAGCTTACTGAAAACTTTATATGGAGCACTTCCCCTTAAAAAAGGAAATGGAAGCGTAGTAGATTTTAATTTGAAGCAGTTGAATCGGGCGGTTATTCCTTCCCTAAGACGGAAATTAGGTATTGTTTTCCAAGATTTTAACCTGTTGATGGATCGCACTGTTTGGGCCAACTTAGCTTTTGTATTGGAGGCAACAGGTTGGACGAATGCGAAGAAAAAACGAAAACGCATCTTAGAGGTACTACAATTGGTTGGTTTAAAGCATAAGCGAGCGAATATGCCTTATGAATTATCGGGTGGAGAGCAGCAAAGAATTGTGTTAGCTAGAGCCTTATTAAATAATCCCCCTCTAATTCTTGCCGATGAGCCGACTGGGAATTTAGATCCAGATACCTCTGATGAAATCATGCTTTTGCTGAGAGATTTGGCTCGATTGAACAAAACGGCTGTCCTATTTGCCACACATGACTATCGAGTTTTACAAAATTTTCCTGCCCGTATTGTCCGCTGCCAAAATGGTCGAGTTTTAGATGAGAAGAATCATTTGGTTTGAGTTGATTGCTAATTAGCAATCAACCAATAATCAATCACCGTCGCTTCAACCAAGCATCTGGCGCATATTTCTTTTGTATCGTTTGTAATAAGGGTTGGTAAACGGAAGGATTACAGGATGTTTTAATACCGATAGATCGATTTTTTCCCGAACGTCTATTATAGATTTGATAATTATCCGATTGCAAAGTTTGTACAAGTCGCTTGATATTCTCCGCATCTTGTAAGGTCGCAACGATAATTACACAACTTTCCTTAGCAGCTTTTTTCTTTATTGATTTTTTAACTTCCTTTTTTGGTTGAGAAGGTGCTTTAGCAGTGCTTCCTTTTTCTTGAAATTGTTCTTTATTTGGAGTAATAGCAGTGCTTGTTGCTTCATAATTAGTAACTACTTGTTCTTTTTTAGAAGCCAACTTCTCTTTTAATTCGGAGACTTTTGTATTGGTAGTGTTTGGCTTATCAGTAGCCAACTTCTCTTTTATTTCTGTAGTAGTAGTTTTTTTTGTGCTAATAGGTTTATCCGCTATTTTAGTTGCGGGTAAATTTGTATCTATAAACACCTCTTTATCTTTCTTAGGAGTAGCTATGGGGGCTTTAATTTTTTCTTCGACCACAATTGTACTGGATAATTGCTGAGTAGGTGTTTTAGAAAATTCTTTCGGCTTACTCACCAATGGAGTGGCAGTTGCTGCTGCAGAAGCTACCAAAGCAGCTTTTTTTCGAGGTAAAGGAGTATCTTGTCTACCTTGTTGTTCTAGATCGTCTGTCCAATTTTGGACAGCAGCATCCGCAAATTCTTTTTCTGCCTGTTGTCGTTCTGCATCGGTCGTTAGATGGTGCTGTTCGGTGTGAGTATAAGAAGTGGCGGGTGGAACGGATTTTTCTACTTGATTTGAAAGAGGATGCTTTCCTAGTATATCAGAAGTATTGCTTGAAAAACTTTGTTGCAATATAAAGCCAATAGCTCCCAATATAACTAGGAAAGCAATCAGATGATCGGAAGTATCATCTTTCGTAGTATTGTGTTTGTCTAAAGGATTCATTCTCTAGGGTTTTCTCAAGTAATATACCTGAATACATCTTTAAATGTAGATGCACTCAGATAATTGTGTAATTGTGTAAAAAAGTAGTGAAAGTAGTTATGTGTTGTGTCGGAAAGGATAGAAACCCATGCAACTACTGCCAGGGAGAAAGAAAAAATCAAACCGCTGTGGGTTTTTTCTTTTCTTCATCCTCTGAATCTAAGCAGTTGTCCTTTTGACGCAAAATCTTTTAAAAAGTAACAGGGTAAAATGACAAAAAAAATTCAAATCAATTTCAAGCTCAAATCAACTTCAAAACGAGACGTTCAACCCACGTTTCGGTGAACGTCTCGTTTTGAAGTTGAGGTTGAGCTTGAATTTTTTTTTGTTATTTGATATTTGATAATTCCTTTGCAAGGTCAATTCCCAGTTCCTCCATTTGTTCTGCTGAAATAGGAGAAGGCGCATCAATCATCATATCCCTGCCTTGGTTATTTTTAGGGAAGGCGATAAAATCACGGATAGAAGCCTGTCCATTTAAGACCGCACAAAGTCTATCAAATCCAAAAGCAATACCGCCATGTGGTGGTGCGCCATATTCAAAAGCACCTAGCAAAAAGCCAAACTGCGCTTCTGCTTCCTCAGGGGTAAAGCCTAATAATTGAAAGTTTTTAGATTGCAATTCCCTGTCATGTATCCGAATAGAACCACCGCCAATTTCTGAACCATTAATGACTAAATCATAAGCATCTGCTTTTAAATTCTTCATTGTTTCATGGTCTCCATTCAACATATTTGGAATTTCTTCCTTCTTAGGAGATGTAAAAGGGTGGTGCATTGCATGAAAACGTTCAGATTCCTCATCCCATTCTAATAGAGGGAAATCCACAACCCACAAAGGTTTGAAATCTCCCTGTTTCATCAAACCTAGGTTTCGGCCCATTTCCAAACGCAATTCATTTAATTGCTTTCTTGTTTTTTCTGTTTCTCCTGAAAGAATAAATACCATATCACCTTTCTCCGCATTAAACCTATCGCCCCATGCTTTTAATTCTTCTTCTGAATAAAATTTGCCGATAGAAGATTTTATCGAATCATCTGCACCATATTTAATATACACCAATCCTTTTGCACCGATTTGAGGGCGCTGCATCCATTCCGTTAATTTCTTTATATCCTTATTAGAAAAATTAGCTGCTTGACCTTTTACACATATACCCACTACTAATTCTGCATTATCAAATACACTAAATCCTTTTCCTTTAGCTACATCATTTAACTCGACAAACTGCATACCGAAACGTAAATCTGGTTTATCTGAACCATATAAACGCAAGGCATCATCATAAGTCATTCTAGGAAAATCAGGTAAACTAACATCTAAAGTCTGCTTGAATAGATGTTTGGTTAGCCCTTCAAAAGTATTTAAAATCTCCTCTTGTGTGACAAAGGACATTTCGCAGTCAATTTGTGTGAATTCAGGTTGTCTATCTGCTCTTAAATCCTCATCTCTAAAACACTTAACAATTTGAAAATACTTATCAAAACCTGCCACCATCAAAATTTGCTTGAAGGTTTGAGGGGATTGAGGTAAAGCATAAAATTGTCCATTATTCATTCTACTAGGGACCACAAAATCTCTTGCGCCCTCTGGGGTACTCTTTATTAATACAGGTGTTTCTACTTCAATGAATTCTTTGTTGGCTAAATAGGTTCTAGTTGCTATGGCCAACTGGCTACGAAAAATAATATTCTTCTGTATCGGCCCTCTCCTCAAATCTAAATACCGATATTTCATTCTTAATTCATCCCCTCCGTCCGTTTCTTCTTCTATTGTAAAAGGAGGTGTTTTTGAAGCATTTAAAACCTCTAAATTTGTTACCTCTACCTCAATTTCACCTGTTGGTATTTTATCATTTTTTGAAGAACGCTCAATGACGGTACCTGTCACTTTGATAACGAACTCTCTACCCAATGTTCTTGCTTTTTCAAACAGTGCTTTTTCGGTGGTTTCTTCCGTAAAAATTAATTGAGTTATTCCGTAGCGGTCTCTCAAGTCAGTCCACATCATAAAACCTTTGTCTCTTGTTTTTTGAACCCATCCGCTTAGGGTTACTTCTTGACCAACGTCGGCGATTCTAAGGGCACCACAATTATGTGTTCTATACATCTTGTAAATGGTTTATACTTTAAAATTTTGCAGCTTCTAATAAAAAAGTAGCAGCATTTTATAATGATGAGTTTATGCTTACACTAGATTGACTTGCTAACAATCCAAAGACCAAAAAAATGCAAAGGTACGTTTTCGATTAAATCTTTACTAGAGACGACCTAAACAAAGGAGTTGCTATATTAGGTTTGCAACATTAATTAAATTTTAGTCGTACGATTATCTTGATAGATAAGTACCTAACTATACCAATTTCATAGGAAAAAGATTCCATTTGCGATTTTTACAGTTCTTACAACTTACATTCGAAAAACAAAATTTTATTTTGCTTAAAAAACAAACAAATATTTTTTAGCTTATAAATAACTAAAAATCAATATTTTACAAAATTGCTATTTTTCGTTTTTTTGAAAACCCATATTTTAATGGTATTTTTTTAATTCAAAAAATAGTATTCTGTTACTGGTGAATGTACGTTACAACTCAAAGAAAAGTATAAATTTTAAGAAACTATTCACACTATATATGCAGTCAAAAAAGCTCATTGAAATGAAGGCTAAATTATAATTGGTTTTATCGCTTTATTTCGATTTAAAAAAAAATAGGAATATTTTTATAGAATAGGATGAATTTTTTTTTAATGGCTATGTTTCAATTTTATTTTTAATTTATTTATTGCTAGTCTTTTACGTATTTGTTTTTTTTATTTTTTGATTTAAAAAAAATAACTTTTCCTTCTTTTAGCCAAGTGACAACATAATTTAGTAGTTTTTTATAATTTTGCGCCTCAAGTTGGTTACAAAAAAGAAATTTTACAGTCTTAAACATTGAGAAAACTATTTAAGAGAGTCTTAACAATTAGATTCCAAATCAAATTCAAGTTTTTTTTTCTTAAAAAGTTGGGAAGATTTCAGTTTTAGCGTTTAGCTATAACGATTATCTAGCATTAATTTCTAATGTTGCAATTGTTGCTTTTTTAAGACTAAAACTTACCCTGAATTACATATTGCGTTAATTATATTATTCCCTTTCAAACACATTAAAAATTTAGAAATGAATAAAAGTATTTGGTGGTTGCCTTTACTTCTTTTGCTGATTTTACTTCTCGTCTTTTGGTTTTGGTTTTGTCCGACCTGTTTTTTCGGAGCAGCAGCAGGAGCTGTAGGTAGTGATGAAAAAAAGGAAGTAATCAAAGAAACAGCGAAGACGGCCGTAGCAGCAACTGCAGCACTTGCACCAGCTTCTTTATTAATTAAAGATGGCTCAGCATTTAGTGCGACTGCGCCTAAAAACATTGATTTTAAACGGTCAAGTTACAATTACATTACGCCTCTTTCGGGAGAAGTAAATACATCTTTAGACAAAACAGCAGCTTATCTTAAAGCAAATCCTGATCGAAGTTTAACTATCAATGGCATCTATGGGAAAGACGAAAAGAATAATAGTGTTTTTCCAAATTTAGGCATTGCTCGGGCTAATAATGTAAAACAAATACTTACAAAGTCGGGTGTTTCTGGAGGACAATTACTAACGAGTGCATCTTTAATTGGCTCAGGTGTTACTTGGAAAGATGTGATGTACAATGGTGTTAATTTTAATTTTGGCAAAACGACAAATGATTTAGCAGCTCGTTTAGCTGCCATCAAATCCAGATTTAATGGTAAGCCAATTACCCTTTACTTTGCCACTGGTAAGCAGGAGGTAAATGTTACTTCACAACAGCGACAAGATTTTTCTGACTTAGTTTTTTACTTGGATAATGTTGCGAAGAGCTCTTTAGAGGTTAGTGGACACACGGACAATAAAGGTGCTGCAAATATCAATACAAGATTATCTCGGAAAAGAGCAGAATTTGTAAGAGATTATTTAGTAGGAAATGGTTTAGGACGAAATAGACTGACTACAAAGGGTTTTGGTCCTGATAAGCCTATCGCTACAAATGATTCTGATGCAGGACGTTCAAAGAATCGTCGTGTTGAAGTACGATTGAACTAAAATAATAAGTAAGTAGGAAGTTTATTTGCTTATTTGTTTAGAATGTCTACCTGTTTAGCAATACAAGTGTATCTGTAAACAAACAAACATCCTAAACAAATAAACAAACTTAACTGTTGATTTAAATTCTTTAAAAAAACATTAAAATAATATAATTTATGTCGTGGTTATTTTGTAGACTATTAGGATTATTATTCCTGCTGACTGCAGCTGCTTTAGGCGCATGGTGGGCTTGGCTCCGTAGAAATGGTTTTTGGAGCAGTCAAGTAGAGACTCAAAAAACACAATATGCCACTTTAAGAAGTGAGCATGATGGTTATTTAACTAAATATAATTCTTTAAGTTCGGACTATACGGTTGCGGATAAAGAGAGAGTGACTTACAAAAGAGAGGTAGGAGATTGGAAATTAAAATATAATAATCAATCCGCAGAGATTACGGATTGGAGAACTAAATATGATGGTATGAATACCACTTATTTGGGCTTTAAATCAGCTGCTGCTAAAAAAGAGGCAGATTGGAAATTAAAGTGGGAGAACAGCCAAAAAGAATTAGAAAAATCTAATGCGGATTGGAAAATAAAATGGGAGAATTGGAAGAAGGAAAAAGCGCAATGGGAAGCAGATAAAAAGAAAATTGATAGCGATTGGAGAATAAAGTGGGAGAATTGGAAAAAGGAAAAAGCACAGTGGGAGGCAGATAAACAAAAAATTGATAGTGATTGGAATATAAAGTGGACTGCTTGGCAGAAAGAGAAGAAAGCCTTAGAAGCGGAGAAAGAGAAAGTATCTTCTGACTGGAATTTCAAATGGACCAACTGGCAGAAAGAAAAAGATAATTTAGTTGCTGAAAAGAACCAAGTTGCTTCTGATTGGAATCTGAAGTTTGTAAACTTTGAAAAAGAACAGATTAGTGCTGTAGATGACAAGGATAAACTTATCTTAAACTGGACTAACAAGTACAACGCACTAGAGAAGCAGTTAAAAGAAAAAGACGAAGAAGCGAACAGCCTTCAGTTGAATCTGAATATCGCTAAAGAAGAAAAAGAGGCTTTAGATACAGATTGGAAGTTGAGATGGGGAAATTTCAACTCAGACTGGGAAACTAAATATTCTGTTCTAGAAGCTAAAGCTGGGGATACTTCTAAGAAGGATGCGCTTATTTTAGATTGGACGAATAAGTACAATGCTTTAGTAGAAGAAAAATACGGTATCAATAGAAATTGGAATATCAAGTGGTCTGATTTTAATAAAGATTGGGACATCAAATATAAAGCATTACGTGCTCAACCTTTTAGCGAAAAAAGAACGAAGGATAGAAATGCTGCGGTAGATAGCTGGAATAATAAGTATAATGTTTTTGTTGCGGAAAGCAACGAAGAGAATGATAAGTGGAATGGAAAATGGGTACAGTTTAACAAAGATTGGACTGTTGCTTACAAAGCTTTCCAAAAAGAACACGGAGGAGACGAGAAACTTATTATCAACTGGTCTGATAGATACAATGCTTTAGCAACTGAGAAAGAAAAGATTAAAAATGACTTTATCTTAAGATACTGGAATATGAAGTGGGCTAATTTCCAATCTGATTGGGAATTTAAGTACAATGCCTTAGAAGCTAAAGCAGGAGATACGTCCAAGAAAGATGCGCTTATTTTAGATTGGACGAATAAATACAATGCTTTAGTAGAAGAAAAGTATGGTATCAACAGAAATTGGAATATTAAGTGGTCTGATTTTAATAAAGATTGGGACATCAAATATAAAGCATTACGTGCTAAACCTTTTAGCGAAAAAAGAACGAAAGAGAAGAATGCTTTAGTCGATAGCTGGAATAATAAGTATAATGTTTTTGTTGCAGAAAGTAATGAAGAGAATGATAACTGGAACGCAAAATGGGTACAGTTTAACAAAGATTGGACTGTTGCTTACAAAGCTTTCCAAAAAGAACATGGAGGCGACGAAAAGCTTATCATTAACTGGACGGATAGATACAATGCTTTAGCAACTGAGAAAGAAAAGATTAAAAATGACTTTATCTTAAGATACTGGAACATAAAGTGGGCTAATTTCCAATCTGACTGGGAATTCAAGTATAATGCACTTCAAGCAGATTCTGCAGGGGCTACCGAAGAAAAAGACGTACTTATCATTAATTGGACGAATAAGTATAACCGCTTAGCAGAGGAAAAAGAAGCTTTAAACAAACAATGGAACTTAAAATGGACGAAATTCAGTTCTGAATGGGAGTCTAAGTACAATGGTTTGAAAAAAGAAGTATCAGGCACAGCGGGCGAGAAAGATAAGCTTATCTTGAACTGGACGAATAAGTACAACACTTTAGCAAAAGAAAAAGAAGCTTTAAATAAAGAATGGAACTTAAAGTGGACGAAGTTCAACTCTGAATGGGAGTCTAAGTATAATGGTTTGAAAAAAGAAGTAGAAGGTACAGCGGGCGAGAAAGATACGATTATCTTAAACTGGACGAATAAGTACAACACTTTAGCAAAAGAAAAAGAAGCTTCAAATAAGGAGTGGAACTTAAAGTGGACGAAATTCAACTCTGAATGGGAGTCTAAGTACAATGGTTTGAAAAAAGAAGTAGAAGGCACTGCGGGCGAGAAAGATACGATTATCTTAAATTGGACGAACAAATACAATTCATTAGCAGAGGAGAAAGAAGCTTTAAATAACGAATGGAACTTAAAGTGGAACAACTTTAACGCTGACTGGGAATCTAAGTACAATGCCTTACAAAAAGAAGTAGAAGGAGTAGGGGCAGCAGCGGGCGAGAAAGATACGATTATCTTGAATTGGACGAATAAGTACAATTCTTTAGCAGAAGAGAAGGAAGCTTTAAATAATGAATGGAACTTAAAGTGGAACAACTTTAACGCTGACTGGGAGTCTAAGTACAATGCCTTACAAAAAGAAGTAGAAGGAGTAGGTGCAGCAGCGGGCGAGAAAGATACGATTATCTTAAATTGGACGAACAAATACAATTCATTAGCAGAGGAGAAAGAAGCTTTAAA
>ENA-ORXT01002796-ORXT01002796.1-marine-metagenome-genome-assembly--contig:-NODE-2796-length-20232-cov-5.958670_pt1 | contig 20232 bp, 16 predicted proteins | sample MGYA00237868_ERZ511482 | MGnify/ENA metagenome assembly ERZ511482
TGGTACTTGGAATTTGGCGATGCGGTTCATGTCATCGCCCGACGCACGGGATGCCCAGCGCAGCGCCCGTCTGTCCGCAGTGCTGTATGCCTTTTGGCCAATCATTTTGTTCACTCCGATGTGGATCAGCCCCATCATTTTTCCGGGGCTAACAACAGACGCCGAAACAGGAGCAATTTATTCTCTGCTGGCGGAGAAGTTTATTCCCGTCGGCCTTTATGGTTTGGTGCTGGGAGGGATGATTGCGGCGACCTTAACGATGACGGCATCGGACACTAACGCGATCAGCGCTGTAATCACCCAAGATGTTTTGCCGGTGCTGTTGCCTAAGAAATTTTCCACCGGCAAAACATCACTGGCCGCTGCTCGGATCACGACGTTGCTGTTTATGTTGGCAACCATTGGGATCGCATGGAACAACAGCTATTTCGGAGGGATCACCGGTTTGATTATCACTTGGTTCGGAGCGCTGATCGGCGTTTCTGCGCTGCCATTGCTGTTGGGACTGTTACCGGTGTTCAAGAGATGCGATCAAGTGGCAGCGATTACGACAATGGTGATTGGGTTCGGTGTCTTCGCTCTAACGAAGGTCATTGAGATGCCGTATTCTCTGAGTGTTGGATTACCGAGCCTCACAGCGCTATTTGTGTTTGTTAGCTTCGCGATCATCAATCGCCATAAAGAGTGTCCGGCCAAAGTCGAAGAAATCGTTAACGTAGCTTCAGGCGTTAACGTTGGTTCGGGGCTCGAGAGATGAAGTTCTCGCCGCTGCTATCTGGGTGCTGGGCTAAAGATTGCGGTCGTCTATTCAAAAAAATTCAGCCGCATACCTAGATGGTATGCGGCTGATACTTCTCAAACTGGCGACGGAAAGTTACCGCTTGAATTGAATTCCGAACACCACGTTTTCGCTGGTGTATTCGAAATCGCCGAATACAGAATTGTTTGTGGTTTCCAACTCAGTTTCCGAGTTGCCAAAGTATCGGTATTCGGCGAACAGGCTGACGTTGCAGGATTTTTGGAATCGCATGCCGGCGATACCCTGATAGGCGAACGCCCAATCTTTTATCTCCAGGTCACTTCCATTGGCGACGAATTCTCCGTCTTGGCGTGAAGCACCTGCACCCAGGCCCACGTAGGGGGTGACGCGACCCAAGGGTTGGAATTCGTGAATCACGTTGAGCATGGTTGAGAAATTGTTGATGCGGCCGTCGAAAGGTGTTGTGACGCCGCCGCTGATCCAGTCGTTGCCTGAGTTGTTGCGCCAGCTGCTTTCCCGTTCTACGCGTGTGTTTGAATTCACGTAGATACCTTTGGCGGTACCCAAAACAAAACCGTCATTGAAAGTTCCAACAGCGCTATCATCGTAGTCATCCAGATCGTTCCATCCGCCAAATACGGTGCGGTAACTGTCATAGCTGCTCGCGTCTCCAAATGGCCGGAGTGCTCGCGCGATCGACAACAACCCGGCGCTCCGTCCACCGCAATTGCAGCCGTTCTGCTGACATCCACAAGTCGCCGATTGTTCGAAGTAGCCTCCCGCCTGTCCTACTTCTGCGAACTGTGAACCAACATTAGATTCAGTATAAAACGCATCTTCACTACAGGTTTGCGCATGTGCTAGGCTCGCAATAGCGCCTACGGCAATAAATACGAACGTTGCTAATTGCAATTGTCTTGTCCAGAGAGTCATCGGATCACCTTTTCGTCGTTTGTGTGGGCTTGAACTCGCATTGAGCAGCATCGCAAAACGAAGTTGATGTTGACCGTTAGAACCAATTGCTATCAATCAGCCGCATTGGATTGATACTTCGAGGGCATGTTCCACCCATGATTTCTGCTTATTAAGAGGTATCGCCAGAAATTTAAGTTTTTATGACGACCGCTCGGGCTGGCCAACTTATTAAATTCTTCATAAATATCGTTACGACGGTTCGCGAGTACCGATACGTCGGTTTGCATATCAATTTTGTTGGGCAAGAATGAACAGAATGCAGCTGCCATCGTCGATTATGTTGATTCCGGCATCGCGAGCTGATTGGCTGGCGATTTCGTCTTGAGCACCCGGCTGTATCCAAATGTTTTTGATGCCTGCTGCGATCGCGGCGGCAACGATTTTCCGAGTTACCTTGGGCGGTGTGATGATTGAGAGCGCTCCGGGAACAACAGGCAGATCTACAATGGACGCGTAAGCCGCGTGGCCTTCTATTTCAGAAGCGGCCGGGTTCAGAGGGTAAGTCGACCGTCCCGATTCGATCAATGTGCGGAAAACGCGGTTGCCAAATTTTTCTCGTTTGTTCGATGCGCCAGCCACTGCGTAGGTTTCCGAAGTAAGAAATTTTTCAACAGCGTCATGCATCTTGATAACCTAAAACGTGGACTCTTTGAAAGAATTGGCCAGTGAATCTCCAAACGCCAATGACGACATTACGACAATTAGCAGTTCCTCAAGAAGTCCTGTAAGCTCCATTTCGGAATCTCAGGTTCGAAAAAGATACGTCTGTCAATTTGCGTTTTCTTGAGAATGGTACAAGCTGCCGGTTGGAGTCAGTTCGAAGCGACGTCCATCGGTTTCAACAACCTCGGAGTTTAACCGCGAATCTTCAATAGCTTACCAATCGTTTACGCTGATACCAAGCCTGTGCAATGGTAATATTAAGGCGCGTTTCTGGCGTCCAAAAAATTGAAGCAGACTGGCGTACGTCTGCTGCGAATGACTCGGTCGTTTCATTCTCTTGAGGAGCTGTTTGATCGGTCGGCGAAGTCGATGCGTACATCGACGATGTCAGCGCGGCGTGATAGGAAAGCATCAAGTACTTCGGGGTCGAACTGTTTACCGCGTCCCTTCTCCAACATTTCAAAGCACTCCGATATCGGAAATGCTTGCTTGTAAGGCCGCTCGCAACTTAGCGCGTCGAAAACATCAGCGATAGCTGTGATACGTCCTTCCAATGGAATGCTGATCCCAGAAAGGCCAAGCGGGTATCCGCTGCCGTCGAAATGTTCATGATGCGTCAATGCGATTCTTGCCGCCATTTGAATCAGCGGTGACTGGCCTTCTTGAAGTTGCTTGCTGGCCAAGTTGCTGGATGATTCGTGATACTTTGCTTGGGTCTTGCCCATTTTTGCAAGCATCTCTTTGCCGATCACGCAGTGTGCTTGTACAAGTTCGGTTTCCTCAGGAGTCAATGTTCCCGGTTTTTGAAGGATGGTTTTTGAGACGCCGATTTTTCCGATGTCATGAAGCTGGGCGGCTAATTCAATCAACTGTACCTGAGCATCATTGAGTCCCAACGCTTCTGCGATTAAGCTCGCGTAAAGTCCAACGCGCACTACGTGCCCGCCAGAAATGTCGTCATGGAATTCTGCGGCCCGCCCCAAACAGTGGACTACTTCTAAACGCGATAGCGCGACTTCTCTTGTGCGTTCTTCGACTCTTCTTTCCAATTCTTCGTTGTTGCGACTCAATTTGTCTTGATAGGATTTGATGGACAACGCATTTCGTATACGTGGGACCAATTCCATTCGATCAACTGGCTTTGCCAAAAAATCAAGCGCGCCCAATTCTAATGCCTCTAACTTTGTCTTCCGATCGGACGAAGCCGTTAGAATGATGACAGGGATATGTCTCAGTCCAGGTGTCGCCTTGACCGCCTCGAGGATTTCCAATCCGTTAACATGTGGCATCATGATGTCAAGCAAGAGAATGTCAGGTGATCCTTCGCGGATTTCTTCTATTGCGGTAACGGAGTCGGTCACACCTATAAAGTTTGAGAAACCGACCTCACTTAAGACTTTGCGGACTAGTTTTATGTTGATGGCTTCATCATCAATGACCATCACATGCGCATTTTCGATTTCTTTTTGGGCTAAGACTACTGCCTCATCACGGACCATTTTTTTGGGAATGACTGTCGGTGGAATAGTAGGCAGCGGATCGTGGCCAAGAAGATCGGCGCTGAGAATGTTTGAATTTGTCATGTGTTTGATGGAAGGCAACTAGTGTGGTTAGAGGTCGCAGAAGCCTAGGTTGTCAGTAAACCAATGGTTTTAAGATTTCAATTTTGAATGCCCAAGAGCACCAGGTTAAAACAGTTGTAACGATAGGATGGACCGAATGCCCAATTACAACACCTGTTGGGGTTGTAGGGCTGCCTTTGGTAATGCCAGCACGACATATTTTTGCTTGTGAAGTGTTACGAAACGCCGCATAGTTCCGATGAGACAACTTCTCGGAAACTTAACTCGCGTTCCCGCCTGCGGGTTTTGAGAATCCAAGTGAGGCTCGCCACAAACACATAGCAGGAAGCGCGTGTAATGCACCCAACGATAATCAATTTATCCGGTATATTGCCAAATCGGAGTGGGGTGTTCAACAACTCTCAGTTCTTAAACGGCTGCCTAAGGTTGCCGATATTGTTTGTTAGCTGTTTGACGATCCTTTGTTACAGCACCTCCGCGCGAGCACAAGATACGCCCGGTCTATCACAACTACCATTGGCGGACGCTTTACCATTGGTGGACGCTGCGAAAATAGATCCGGCTTCTGAATTGCTAAGTAAGGGGCGCAGCGCGTTAGAATCAGAAACCGATTCTTTGTCCAAGAGCAAATCAAAAGAGGCAGCTTCTGAAGGTAGAAAGGAAACGGCTGACGAATTTGACAAACTGTTAGATATGTCCGCAGATGACATTGGCCAGCTATCCAACGTGCAAGTCACCCAGCCGGCGGCAGCTCCATCAGCTCCAGCGGCACCATCTCAGATGGCTCCCTCAATGTCGACGCCTGTGTCGACAGTTGAAAGAAAGGAAAGTACCGTCGGGAAGACGCCGGCTGCTGTTTTTGTGATCACCAATGAGATGATTCGTCGTAGCGGTGTCCGCACCGTTCCCGAAGCGCTTCGCATGGCACCGGGCGTGCAGGTCGCTCGTACCGACGCAAATAGATGGGCCGTATCCATTCGCGGGTTCAACGGCCGGTTCGCGAATAAGCTCCTCGTGCAGATTGACGGAAGAACCGTTTATCAGCCGTTGTTTGGAGGTGTGTTTTGGGATGTGCAAAATGTATTGCTTGAAGACGTTGAACGAATAGAAGTTATTCGTGGTCCTGGCGGCACAATCTGGAGCGACAACGCTGTTAACGGCGTGATCAATGTTGTCACGCGTGCCGCCAAAGATACCGTTGGAACTTTCGTCGAAGCCGGTGGCGGAAAACTTGAAGGCGGATTTACATCCGTTCGGCAGGGAAGAAAACTGGGGCCCAACAAATATATTCGTTCCTACGCCAAATGGTTTGAGACCAATGATTTCGACAGCCCAACCAATCACGATGACTATCGCAACATTCAAATCGGTTCTCGATTGGATTGGGGAGATGGGAAAACCGACCGATATACTCTGCAAGGCGACTACTATGAAGGTTCCGCCGGATCCGCGTATGCGTTTGCCGGTCCACCGACGCTGGGCGCGGTAACGATTCTCGACGAAGTCACCACCGGTGGAAATCTCTTGTTTCGCTGGAATCATACGAACTCCGAAGACAGCGATTGGCAATTCCAAGCCTACTACGATGGTACCTCGCGCAGCTTTTCCGCGTTGCCGTTTTACTACGAACGTCACACTTTGGATGTGGACTTTCAACAGCGTCAACGATTACGCGAGAATCATGAATTTGTCTGGGGCGGTGGAATTCGTGGCACAAGAGACCAATTCGATAACCAACCGTTTTTTACTTCGCTTGAGCCCAACGATGAAAACTATGTGAACTTAAATCTGTTTGTTCAAGACACCATGACGTTGCAGAAGGACCGCTTGTTTTGGACGATTGGCACAAAATTGTCCGACAATGATTTCACCGGTTTCGAAGTTCAGCCTTCGACTCGGGTTCTCTTCACACCAGATGATCGAACGAGCATCTGGGGCGCGTTGTCAGGCGCCGTTCGAACAGCAACCCGAGTTTCAAGGGACGCGCGAGTCACGCTGCCGGCGCGTCCAACGAATACTCCTTTTGGCGTTTTGCCAATCTATCCGATCATCAATGGAAACAGCGAACTGCAGGCTGAGAACGTTACCTCGTTAGAGTTCGGGGCGCGACGCCAACCAAACGAATGGCTTTCATGGGATGCGGCGGCTTTCTACAACGACTACTACGATCTGATCGGTGTTGGAGCTTCAGGGCCAGTCGGTTTTGGGCCCGAAGGTTTGATTGTCGAGCAAGATTTTGTGAACTCGGGCACGGCTCAGACTTTCGGATTTGAATTGGCAACGACTGTGAAAATGAATAGCAGTTGGGATCTCAGATCCGCCTACACGTTTCTTAAACTCAATATTGATGACACGCCACTGTCAAGAGATGGTGACTCGCCTCGCAACCAGTTTCACTTACAGTCATCCCACCAACTCCGAGACAACGTGCAAGCGGATTTTATCTGGCGTTACGTTGACTCGTTGTTTGCTCAGCAAGTTGGTAGCTACAACGAGCTGGACATTCGTTGCGCGTGGCAGTTGTCCGATGCGGCCGAGATCTACTTGGTCGGCCAGAATTTGTTGAATCCTTCACATCGTGAATTCGGCAACGATGCGCTCGCCGGAAACCAATCGGTGCGAATTCCGCGCGGAATCTACGGGGGTTTCACGATACGCTACTGATTCGACAAAAACCTTTTCTCTGACGTTTTTCTAACGCAATCATTGCTCACTTTTTCTTTTTCAAATGCAAACTAAACGCCACAACTCGAAACTTTCAAAAGGGCTGCTTGAGTCCCTTCAGGCGGTTTTGATGCTATTGGCGACCATTGTCTCGGTCATCGTTTCACCTGCCAAAGTGTTGGCACAAGACAACTACGGTGGTGTTACAACGCCTTTGGGAATACCGGATTCATACGCGCCACCTGTTGTGCAAGTCGCACCGCAGGTTGATATCGAAAAAGCTTATATGGTCAAAAGTGTATATTTGCTTCGGTTCACGCGATTCATTAGTTGGCCAAACTTTGCCGATTCCCAAGAGTTCCATTTTGGGGTCTTGGGGGACAGTCCGATCCTTGCCCCATTACAAAAAGTCAAATCGAAGGTGAAAGAGATAACGGACAAAACCAGTGGCGACAAGCTTCCGATACGCGTCTCGCAGTCGGACGCGATAGATGATTTAGAGGAGTGCCACATTCTGTTCGTTGGAGATTCTGTCACCCAGGCGGATCGTTCAGCAGCTATTGAGCGGTTTAAAGGGACGGGGACGTTAGTCGTTGGTGAGACGACAGAGTTTGTTGAACGTGGGGGGGCGATTGGTCTTGTAATGGTTGGGCAAAGTATCAACTTCGTGGTCAACATTTCTGCCGTGAAGGAACAGGGGCTCACCTGCTCTGCTCAAATGCTTAAAGCCGCCTACCGAATCGTGGATAAGAACCAAGCCGAAGCGTCAGCGACTGTCTCCAAAGGATATTTCGATCCAACTACTTCAAGTGTTCCCTAGTTCTTTCTTGTTGTTGCACTTCCCACCTATGACATCTATTAAATCCCTACTTTCTCAGTTCATAACCGAAATCCATGTTTAACCCGGGCCAATATTTTCGCGACGCATCGATTCGCAGAAAACTGATATTGATGGCTTTCGCCGCGTGCGTCACAGGTGTTGCTGTTTGTAGTGGAGCCTTCGTTTGGTCCAACATCGAATCCTTCCGTGAGGCAAAACAGCGCACTATTTCTGCCCAAGCAAAGATGCTGGCTTTTAACAGTTCGGCCGTTATCGCGTTCAATCAAGCCGATGCAGGGAGGGAACTGCTGTCGGCATTGGGGTCGGATTCCACTATCGAAGCTGCTGCTTTATTCTCCAGAGACGGTGAGGAAGTTGCGCAGTGGCGATCGCGTTCGGGCGGTAAAGGCATTGTGCTCCAGTACCGGGACCAGTGGCAAAAAAGTTCGGAAGTGGATGAGAGGGGACTCATCCACCATCGACAACCCATTTTAGACGGTGAGCAAATCGTGGGTCAGCTGGTCGTGTTAGCCAACACCGTTGACCTAGAAACACAATTGACCAGCCATTTTTGGTTGGCGATGGGTGTGATGGCCGCTTCGATTGCGATTGCCTTATTGATCGCTTGGCCACTTCAACGGATCGTATCAAAGCCCATTGCAGACCTCGCTGCAACAACCGCTCACATTACCCAAGCCGGTGATTTTTCGGTGCGAGCAGACGTTGTTGACCGTGCCGACGAATTGGGAACGCTTTCCAACGTTTTCAATGCGATGCTTGATCGGGTTGAATCTGGTGAAAAGGCGTTGATTGATGCCAACGATCAATTGGAGTCTCGAGTTCTGCAGCGCACCAAGCAGTTGGAAGAGGAAATTGCTCAGCGCGAAGAAACCCGACAACAGTTAATTGCTGCCAAAGAACAGGCTGAACAAGCGAACTTGGCCAAGAGCAACTTTTTAGCCAACATGAGCCATGAGATCCGCACACCAATGAACGCGGTGCTTGGATTCTCGGAACTTCTACAACGCAATAGCGGAAACGTGAGTGAAGAAGAGCAATGTGAATATATCAACACGATTCACAACTCCGGCAAGCATTTGATGGGGCTGATCAACGACATCCTTGATCTTTCCAAAATTGAAGCAGGGAAGATGGAATTGGATTGGGAGCGCGAGTCACCTCATCAAATTATTTCCGAAGCCATGTCCGTCATGCGGGTCAAAGCGATTGAAAAGGATCTTTCATTGGACTATTCGTGGTCCAGTCCCCTGCCCTCGACTATCCTCACTGATCCGGCGCGTTTGCGTCAGTTGTTGATTAACTTGATTGGCAACGCGATCAAGTTCACTAAAGCTGGTGGTATCTCACTTCTTGCTGAACTCGTCAAAGTAGAGGGCGCGCCAGTACTAAAGTTGCAAGTGGTAGACACGGGTATCGGAATCAGCGAAGAGAAGTTGGAAGAGATCTTCAAACCCTTCATGCAAGCCGACTCGTCAACGACCCGGCTCTATGGGGGGACCGGCTTAGGTCTGACGATTAGTCGCAGGATTGCCCAATCACTTGGAGGTTCGCTTTCTGTTACGAGCGCACCGGGCGAAGGAAGCGTCTTTACGGCGATTGTTGCGGTTGGCGAATTGGAGGGCGTATCCCTGCTCTCCACACCGCCAGTATCAGATGTTATTGCACTCGGCAACAATGTTCCTGAGGTTCCCTTGCCGGAGGTAAGGCATGGAAAGGTATTGTTGGTCGAGGACGGTAGTACGAATCGGCGAATGATTCAGCTCTTGTTGCGACGGTCGGGTGTTGAAATCGATATGGCCGTCAATGGCCAAGAAGGTGTCGACATGGTGATTGCCAACGATTACGACGTAGTGTTGATGGATATGCAAATGCCTGTCAAAGACGGTTACACAGCGACCAGGGAACTTCGATCCTTGGGCTATGATGTACCGATCGTAGCTTTGACTGCTCATGCAATGAAAGGCGATGAAGAGCGCTGCCGTGAAGCGGGTTGCTCAGATTATTTAACCAAACCCATCGGCGAAGAACGTTTGGTTCGAAAGCTGGGAGAGTATGTGAAGGTGTCGGGTTCGAAACCTCAGCAGCGCCGCCAACGCGCGACCGATGATCCGGCTGCCGCACTCGAGATGGCCGCAGTACGGTCATGTCTGGACTACGATGATCCTGACTATCGCGAGATCATTGAGAATTTCAAAGTGGAAGTTGTTGAAAAATCCCAGCAAATGAGAGAGTCGGCACGGCAAGAAGATTTTGGGGAACTTCGAATCGCCGCCCATTGGCTCAAAGGGACCGGCGGCACAGCTGGTTTTGATCAGTTCACTGTTCCCGCTGTTCAGCTTCGACGTAGCGTCAGCGATCAGAATATGATCCGCATCGACCAAATTTTAGACACGATAGAAGCGCTGGTTGCGGACATCGAATAGCCGAGAGTTGGGCAATAGGCATTTCTGATGCTGAAGCCGAAGAGGCAATCGCCTGTTTTCACATCTAAGTCATTTTGTCATTTGTGCGACAACCTGTACTCAAAATGACTGCGATTTTGAGTGCAGCCGGCTGGTTGAGGCTGTTTTTTTCGGGTTTTTCCGTAATTCTGTATTGGCATCAGCATTGCATCTTAGTTGGGCGTGAAACATTTCAACCCAGTCATCAACTACGAGGAACAAAAATGTCATATATCAAATTCACATTTATTATTGCTGCGGCCGCTATGATTTTGGCCCCTTCAATAGCTGACGCCCAAAGTTTCACGCAACGAGGAACACGCGGTGGAGCCATCGCTGGTGCGATTATCGGAGGCGTCATCGGCGATCAGAAAAATAATGCATTCACCGGCGCCGTGATTGGTGGATTGGTCGGCGGAGCTGCCGGCCGTGCGATCGGCCATCGAAAGGACGCTCAAGCTTTCGGTGGTGGGCACTACTATGGCGGCAATCAGTTCTTCGGAGGAAACCAGGGCTTCGGCGGAAACCAGGGCTTCGGTGGAAATCAAGTTATCGGCGGAAATCAGTTCTATCGCCAAACCAGCCACTATCAGCCCAGCCGGCCTTACTATGGCGGCGTCAGCAACGACATGATCATCGGAGTCCAAGATTATCAGATCAACCGTGGCTTTGGTGGCGGATACGGTGAAGGATTTTACGGCGGCAGTCCCCACCACTTTCATGGTGGATGGTAGTCCTTCATAGCAGCAGCTCTCTAACATCACGCATCGGCAGTCGTATGATTTCATAAGGCTGCCGGTTTTTTTTCGGCGGCACTACATGAGGCGTGGCCAACAGCGCCATCCGAAACTTGAACAGCTGGAAACCACTAGTTGCCAGCGAGTATCGCAATGAATGGGGCGATGTCCAAAAAGGTTACGAATCCGTTACTATCAATGTCCACTTCCGCTTGAAAAACTCCGGAGGAAAGACGCTCGATAAACAGCCCTATATCCAAAAAGGTCACTATACCATCGTAGCGCATTTATTCGCGAAAAAGCTGCCTAAGTGTCACGGATAGTTCGCTCCTGTGCGGCGGCCAGACACGTTTCGAGCGATTGTCGTTGGTGGGAGGCAAGTTCGTCTTTTGGAAGCCACGGTTCGCTGGTATCATCCTGCGTTTTTGGGCCTTTGTCCACCAAAACTACGTCACTAAAGCGCCTCGCAAGAAACACATAAATCCCCGTCGGTAGTTCATTGCTTTGTATTGCAGTGCAGTGACTACGCATTCGGGGTCCTACCAAGGAGACAATCGTGAACCAAGCAACAAAAGAACTGACCTACTCTCAACAGGATCTCAACACATACGCAGGGATAGCGGACTACTACGATGTTTTGATGACCAATGGTTATTACGACTACGACGAGATCACTCGGGACCTGTTGGAGATCCTTGGCTCAAGGCAGCGAGTTTTGGAGCTGGGCGTCGGAACTGGCTTGGTCGCCGAAGGCTTGGTGAATCGCAACCCGAAGTTGACGCTGACGGGGTTGGACAATACGGAATCGATGTTGGTCCAAGCCGAAAAGCGACTGGGTGACAAAATAAAATACGAATTGCAGGACGTCACAACGTTGGCGCTAGATCGAACTTTTGAAGCATCCTTTTCGGTAGGAGGATGCTGGTACTTTATTGACGCAGGTGATTCTCTGGAGTTCTGCAGTCATATTGATGATCGCAAAACTTGCGAGGATAGCTTGCGTCGCGTGATCGACCATCTCGAGCCAGGCGGTGTTTTGTCGTTGGCGTTGCAAGGAACGCACGACAACTACTCCAAGCCGTTAACCGATGACTTGACCTATTCTCAAACGATCCACGATGAGGGCGATGGTCTCTTTACCAAACAGTACACGTTCACCAAAGAGAACGAAGTCGTAGCAGAGCAGTTCTATCGCTACCTAGTGGTTTCAGAGAAAGAAATTCATCGCTTCTTCGGCGAACTTGGTTGCAAACCAGTTCAGCTCAATGGACTCAACGGTCTCAACCCTACCCGCAAATTCTTCACCTACGTAAAACAGTAATAACGGAAGTAACGGCAACAACATGGTGAAACAACAACAGCCATCGGTCTACTTCATCGGTTTAGGGAACATGGGAAATCCTATGGTCGCCAACCTCTTGAAGTCGGGCTACTCCGTTACTGTCTTTGATGTTTCCAAAGCCAAGGCCGAAAACCTGTTGGCTTTGGGCGCTAAGTGGTCATCGGATCTCATTGACGGACTTGACCGCTGCGACGTGGTGATTACCTCGCTGCCGGGCCCTGACCAAGTAACACAGGTCTACTTCGGCGACAAAGGGATTTTAACTCATGCCAAATCGGGAACGACTCTGATTGATACGACGACCAGTTCAGTCGAACTTGCGGTCGAGATTGAAAAAGATTCAAAGAACCGAAAACTGCAATTTATTGAAGCGCCGGTGACCAACGCAATTGATGGCGCTGAACGTGGCGAGCTGGCGTTTTTTATCGGTGGTGATCAAGAGTGCTTTTTGGATCACAAACCCATTTTCGAAGCACTAGGAACCGATTTCTTCTTTACGGGTAGGCCAGGCAACGGCGCAACGACCAAGTTGATTACTAATTTACTTTGGTTTATTAATGCGGCTGCCATTGGCGAGGGATTGATGATTGGCGCCAAGGCCGACATTCCTTTGGAAACCGTCGCGCAGGCCATTCGGAGCAGTGCAGGTAATAGCTGGGTGGCCGAGCACGATATTTCCTCGCTTTTTGCTGGTCACTATGACCCTAGTTTTAGCTTGGGTTTGTGTTGCAAGGATCTTCGGCTGGTTCACGAAATCGCTGACGGCCAAGGGCTTTCATTGACGCTTGGATCAGTTGCAAGATCCATGTTTGAGGAGGCCAAGGAGAAGTATGGCGTTCATGCACCGGAGCTTTCTGTTGCTCGATTGGTGGAAGAAAAAATGGGCGTTTTGCTTCGCCCGCAAACGATTTCTCCTGAAGAATTGGAATCGCCGGAGTCAAACAGTGCCAAGGCAACAAACAATGCCAAGGCTTTGACCAATCCCATTCCTTCACGCTTCCAACAGTCAAAATTGATGACAGAGGCTCACAAGCACATGCCTCAAGGCGTTGCTGAAAACTATCGTTACTGGGGTGACGAGCGCACGGTGTTTGTGGATCGCGCCAAAGGCTGTGAGATCTTTGACGCAGACGGTAAGTCTTACGTTGATTTTCGATTGGGTTACGGACCCATCATTTTGGGTTACGGAGATGAGCGTGTTGACCAAGCGGTTGTGTCGCAGATTCAACGTGGTGGAACGCTTACTGGTTTCGCCACGGCCTTGGATACCGAAGTGGTTAAACAAATAAAAGCGCTGTGTCCGCAGGTTGAAAAAGTACGCTTTGCTAACTCGGGAACCGAGGCCGTCATGGGCGCGATTCGGACGGCACGTGGATTCACGGGCCGCGACCGAGTGGCGACTTTTGAAGGTGGATTTCATGGTCTGTTCGATGAAATGATGTGGAAATCCGATATTGAAAACTGGAGCTCAAAAGACGTCCCTCCAGCGATCACTCCCTTTGGTGGAGGCATTCCTGACAAGACGAGAGATTTAGTAGACCAGCTGCCATTGAATTGTTTCGAATCTCTAGAGAATCACTTTTCCACTCACGGCCATCAGTTGGCTTGCGTGGTTCTCGAACCGATCATTGGAAACTGCGGAAGTATTTCGGCAACGCAGCAGTGGTTGCAACGGCTTCGCGATCTCTGCACTCAGCACGGAACTCTGTTGGTGATGGACGAGGTCAAGACTGGATTTCGCGTCGCCAAAGGTGGGGCGCAGCAGCGTTACGGAATTTATGCAGACCTCAGCACTTATGCCAAAGCAATGGGTAACGGATACGCTGTCGCCGCCTTTGGAGGTCGCGCGGACGTGATGGATTCGGTGGGCGCCAATCAAGGCGGAGTTGTTCATGGCGGAACGTATACGGGAAACTTGGTCGGTCTGGCCGCGGCGCATGCAACGTTGGATATTCTGACGAACACCGACGCACTGGAAACGGTTGATCGCGCAGGCGACGCGATTCAAGAAGTGCTGGGGCGCGTGTTGACTAGCGCAGGGGTTGAACATCGTTTCGCGGGTCCACCCGCCATGTTCGGCATTCACTTTACCGAAACAGTGCCCACAAACTATCGAGACTGGAAACAAACCGACAGTGCGCTGTATGAAGCGTTTGCATGGAATCTGATCGACGCCGGCGTCATGCTTGAACCTGACTCCCGTGAGCCATGGTTCATCTGCGAAGCGCATCAAAACATGGATTTAGGTTGGCTTGAGGATGTTGCCTCCCAGGCAATGAAATCCGCTCAAAGTGGCTAGTGTTTTGAATAGGCAAGAAAAGAAGGCTGGCTTTTACCTGACAACTTTGATTTGCGTCCGAGGCGTTGGGCAAGACTACATAGAAGTGGAATAGCTTGACAGCCTGCGCAAGATCGTGGTACTGCAAATTATGCTTGACTCATTCATCGGAACATTCGACCAACACGGACTGCGGACACTCAGGTCTGAGACCAACCTTACTCCTGCCTTCGCCGAGCGACGTCGGCAAGGACGTTTCTGGGCGGTGCTAGATCGCTCCTTGGTGCCATCTACCAATCGAGCCATGCGCTCGCTGAATTTTGAAAGGCTTAAAGGAAAGAGAAACCACCAATGTTCGTTTCGAATCAACGACCAATGGCGACTGATTGTTGAGATTGAAAAGCAGGACGATGGGAATGTCGTCGTTATCATCAACATTGAAGACTACCACTGACAACGGAATCCGAGAGTTAAAATCAGCGCAACGGTCAGCCAAGATGATCGCAAATAAGAAGGCGGTCAGGCAAAAGACCGCAACAGAAAAGCCACTCGAATATGAACGCTAAACCTTTAATACACCCCGGAGAGTACATTCGCGACGAGATCGACGAGCGCGGGTGGACGCAACTGGATTTGGCGGAGATCACTGGTCGCCCGTTGAAAACAATTAATCAAATTGTTTTGGGCAACAGTTCAATTTCGCCTAGAACGGCTCGTGAAATTGCGTCTGCGTTTGGGACTTCGCCTGAGTTGTGGATGAACTTGCAGGCTCAGTTTGATCTCGCCAAAGAAGCACACGTTTCAGATTCAATAGCTGAAAAAGCAGAATTGTTTGATCGCTTTCCAGTCAGGGAGATTAAAAATCGGGGGTGGATTGATTCTTGGGATGATGTTGCAGAGCTAAACAGTTCGCTTTGCCAGTTTTGGGAATCCGATTCACTCGAAAACATTGAACTGGCCTTTTCGGCGCGAAAGACGAATCAGGAAGAGGCGTTTAACATGGCTCAAATGATGTGGGTACAACGCGCGATCAGGATATCAAAGGCGTGTGTAACCGATTCGTTTTCCAAGAAAAAAATCCAAAAGTATTTGGGGGATCTGCACGCTTTAACTGAGGCACCATCGGAAACCCGTAAGGTTGCGACCGTATTGGCGAAAATGGGAATTCGCTTTGAAGTCGTCAAGCACTTAAAGAAGACAAAAATTGACGGTGCGGCTATCTGGATTGATTCGAAGACGCCTTTAATTGCGTTGTCGTTGCGTTACGACCGTATCGACAACTTTTGGCACACTTTGATGCACGAACTGGCTCACATTTTCTACAAAGACAAAACGGTGGTCGATGTTGAGATGGAAAAATCACCCGATGTTGACAGCGAGAATCGAGCCAACGCCACGTCCAGCAACTGGCTGATTCCAGAGGAGCTGATCGAATCGTTTGCGCGACGAATGGGCAATCGAATTTCCAAATCGAGCGTGGTTCAGTTTTCAAATTTACACAACATCCATCCGGGCATTGTTGTTGGCCAACTTCACCACCGTAAGAAGTTGGACTTCAAAAAGCTACGAAGGTTTCTGGAATCAACTAGGCAAATCGTCGTGGAACATTCCATTTCCGATGGTTGGGATTTTTAGACCGAGGAGAGTCAAAAGAATATGAACGAGGCGATGCATGACATCGTTGACAAGTATCTTGCGTCCGGCGGTGGCGATGCGATTCCACACGGTGTCGAGTGTCATTTAGAGTGGTCTCGTCGGAAGGGTTTTACGACACCGCCAGAACGAAGCGGTGCCAGTGCAGTTCTTGGTAATTTACCCTTAAAAGCTGACTTCGCAACATGCTCGATTGTCAGAGCTACTACGGCAGTGCCGACAGCATTTTAGTGGCTTGTTGCTGTTCCGACTCCTCGAACGTAGGCATCGCCTCCCGGAGCTTGACCAACGCTTCATTCGTCAGGGGGAATCCGATTTCCTGAACTATCTTGAATAGGTTCATTCGCAACATTTTTGGCATATCTGGATTAACAGATTCCTCAATTAACATGGATGCGATTAGCGGGGATCCCAATTTGCAACTTCTGATGATTTCAGGCAAAGCTATAGGGTGCCGAGCCGTGATCAAACATTCCCTGGCCAACACTTCTGCCTGGTAAACGAAAGGATTTATCAGGAGTTGTAACATGTCTTCATACATTACGCAGACTTCCGTTTCTGAGTTTGAGGATTGTAGACTTTGAGAGCAACGGCTCCAGCGTTTGGTTGCACAGCCGCCTTCATCGTTTGCGACTCGCTGGGGCTGGATACTTCGGACTATTCCTTCGCCTATCTAGCCGGATGGGCAGAGCAAGAAGAAGAGGTCGTCACAGCCGCTGAGACGGCCTGTAAGCTGGCCAGTAAGATCATGGCGACCATCGCACCAGAAGCGGCATAACAGGCCGCAGGAGCTAAGCCAGGGGCTGGCATTGGGCAACCGACGCCACCTGGCTTTACCCCTCCCACCGGGGGTCGAAAATTTGGCAATCGTCGCTGGCACCACTGTAATCACAGGATTTTTTATTTTTTTCTCACCACCCAAGAGCTTCTTTAAAAAGTCCTGCACAGTTCTACCAAGTAAAAACCAAGAGAGTAGGATTTCCCAAGTGCTAGTGCCCCCCAATATGCCCCCGCAGCTTTTTCCGCCTCTACAAAAACTGATTCAAATCTGGGGCCAGCTAGGGGAATCTGAAACTGAATAGGTGCTATCTCTGGCTACAAGACTAGCCGAAAACGACTAACAAGAATCACCACATTAACGGTTTCAGCTTTAACTTTTTGATTTTCAGCCAGCAGCTGAGTTAAGCGGGATTTGAAGGAATGGGTTTTACGATCATCTGAGTTCGATACAATGCGAATTCCTTTGAAGCCGTCAGGCAGCTTACCCTCAGTCCCTTCTTCCCATACTTAAGTAACTTCAAATGAAATTTCTTCTTGCCATTGCGTTCAGCTTTTTCACAGCTTCTTGCCATGCAGATCTCGTTTTCCGCGTCTCTGACACCCCCTAGGGTTTACGCCTTGAGGTTGCAGGCAGCCTTACAAGCGAACTTTATGTTGCGGGGGGTGGATTAAGCACTCCGTTTCTTGGCGATACCGAAATTGGAACGGGAACTCACAACATGTCAGCCGACCAAGCCAGTGCGATAATAACTGATCCGTTGGCATCAGTGTCAATACAGCAGTCTGGATTTTCAACTTTAGTAAACCCCACCTTTTCAGCGGGGGATAACGTAACTTTGACCTTTGGGTCAAACTTTAATTTGGGAGGGTTAACGTTTAAGCATGCCGGGCTTAGATTTCCTCGCAATTACAATCCTGGCGATATGCTGTCGGGACACGTCATTTGGAGCTTTCAAACGATTAGTTCGGCCGGTCTGATACCCGGCACATATGATCTGGCAATCGTGGAGTGGCGTGACTTCGTTCCCGCTTGGGAGGAAAACATAACAATTATCATTGGCGGTCCTTTGGTTGGCGATGTCGACATGAACGGGGCTATCAACTTTCTGGACATATCTCCTTTCATTAGTCTGCTCGCAACTGGACAATATCAGTTCGAAGGTGATATGAACGGAGACGGAGAAATTAATTTTCTTGACATCTTTATCTTCGTTGAAAAGCTACAGTGAGATGATAATCAAATAGAAGTCCCAAGCCCCTTTGCTGGCTGGGCAGAGCGTGAAGAAGAGGCCGTCACAGCCGCCGAGACGGCCTGCAAGCTGGCCGACAAGATCATGCCGACTGTCTCACCGCAAGCGGCATAACAAGCCACAGGAGCTAAGCCAGGGGCTGGTGTTGGGCAGTCGACGGCAGCTGGCTCTACCTCTCCCACCGGGGGGGCGAAAATTTGGCAATCGTCGAGGGCATCACTCTAATCCCACGAGATTTTTTCAAAATTTTCACTACCCAAGATCGTCTTTTTGAGATGCCAAGCAGGGTCCACAAACCAAAAGTGTAAAGTTGGTGTAAACTTAGGTTTTTATGGTGTTTTTGCTTAGGTTTAGGCAAGCTTTACAATTTGCAAAGTGCCAAAAGTTTACGCTTTTCAAGGGCCCTCGCTTCGAAGGTGTCTGAAACCACCGCTGCCTTGGGCGTCATGCGGCCTGACCCAAAAGAACACGCCCAAGCACCCAACGCCAAGCCTCCATACACTCCTCGTCTCAACCAAAACGGAAATTAAAACATGGCAACATTCACTTGCGTCTACTGCGAACACAGCTCTTCCGCAAAAGACAAACATATTGGGAAAAAAGTAAAATGCCCAGTCTGCCAAAAGACTGGCAGGATCGAAAATTCGAATTCACCCAACCTCCCTTCTCCCGTCAAAAATCCGCCTCCGCTAAAGCTCAACACACAAACGTCGAGCAGAGCTAAATCAGAATTCAGAATCTGGGACCCTAAGTCGATTTTTGAGTTTCTAGACAACAACAGTAATTTGGTCGCTTTGCTGGGGTCGATGTGGCGAATAATTATAGGTTCGGCTGGTATTCTGTTTCTCTTGGGCTGGCTACTCCAATGGACGATAATTTTCAAGCTAGCCGACAGCCCCTTCTCTATTGGCTTTTCTTTTTATGCAACACAGATTGTTTCGCTTGTTTCCGCCGGAACAGCAGCGTACATCATGTGGTTCCGCAGCATTGAACTTTCAACCTTGAAATCGTCCTCCAATAGGTTTGTCGTAATCCCATCTCTTGCAAAATTTGTGTCCGCAACAGGCGAGGCTTTGGCAGCGATAATTTTGATTTCAGGCATCTCCACTGCGTTCTTGCTTGCGTCCAAGGGGGGAAGTGCTGCCTCACTTATCCCACTTCATTTCATCGAAACAGACATCATTCGGAGCATTGCTGCCAGCTTTGTCACTTTGGTTTTTTCTGTAGTTACTGCTATAGCAGTATTTCTTGCTGGCCGTCTAATTAGTGAAATGCTAAATGTTGTATACTCGATTGCAAACGACATTCGAATGCTCTCCGAAAATTCAAAAAACGCCATGGAGGAAAATGCGGGATGACGAATCGCCACTCCAGAGCGGTGGCTTCACTTGTTTTGGGTTTTTCGCTAGCGTCTTTCGACAAACCTCATTTATACTATTGTAATCTTTGAGAACAGGAGAATCAGTGATGGCCTTAATGCGAACGATGAATCAAAAAAAAGCAACTGTGCGGCTGGGGCATGTCAGTCATGCTTGCCATTGCCGCTGTTGCGGCGTTGGCATTAAGTGGTGACGCTCAAGCTCAAGTCGCAACATCACCTTGGACAGCTTCAGATCTAAATGGCGGCTTCGCTGAAATCTCTTCTGCCAACGGCACCGGTTATGTGCTTTCTGCATCGGATCAGCCTATAACGACGCCAGCTAGTAATGCAGTAATGGGGCTAGAAATTACTTTCGCTTCAACAACTCCACCACCTTCTAACGGACTTTTTTTTGCCGCGTGGTCCGATCAATCTAGCTTTGCCACCGTCGGCATTCCCGCAGCAATCTTTGAATTGACATTGGATTCGAATTCTTTTGCCGCGATTGGGCAGAATATTGCAATAGCCCAGACTGGCGAAACAATTAGTGTCTATAGAGCTAATTTGACGGAAGCAGCTATTGGGCCAGCCGAGTATGGGAATCTCATAGATACTGTGGAGCAAAATCCTAACAATGTCTATGCACTTTACGGGGACGGTCAAGATTTTAACATTGTAAGCAATGACGACATAAGTGGAGCCGTCATATCAGTTCAAGATGTTAATGCAGGTGGTGAAATTAACTTCAATATATTTGAGCAAGAAGGTCTAGCAATTCAAGCAAGCCTAAGCCCGATCGCATCAGTGCCCCTACTAGGAGATGTCAACCTAGTGGTCTGTCAAAGCTTAATTTTAGGGTAGATGGTTTTTAATTTGCACCTTGCGTCGTCAATTTTCATTTGCCA
>ENA-ORXT01002800-ORXT01002800.1-marine-metagenome-genome-assembly--contig:-NODE-2800-length-20220-cov-4.258154_pt1 | contig 20220 bp, 12 predicted proteins | sample MGYA00237868_ERZ511482 | MGnify/ENA metagenome assembly ERZ511482
TTTCATGACCGACGCCCACGCGCTGTTAGCCGTTGTACTGGCCGCCCTGCGTCCCATTTTACCCGGACTGGAAGCGCACGCGGTGACCATCGCCAACGTACTGGTGTTCTGGAGCCATCCGTTTGCGGTACTGCTGTTGTTTCTGATTCTAAAACGACTTGAGGTCAAATGGCCTTTAGCACTGGTTTTTAGCATATTGATCGCGATGATCTCTCCACAGGTTCACCGGCAAATGGCGGGGCAGCTGACGTTGGGCTTTGCCTGGTTGTTTCCCCTGCTGATCCTGTACTTGCTGAGTTGGGACCACGGGCGACGGTACTGGTTGAAAAGTCTCGGGATCGCCCTGACCGTATACCTGCTGGGCCTTAACAACCCCTACCTCTACGCGATTTCGGCCGCGCTGTTACTATCGGTGGCCGGCGTGGCGACGGTCTGGCGACTTACGGGCGGCATGGCGATCGGTTGGCCGGTAATCCTGAACTGGCTAGCGGTTTTCGGCGGCACGACGGCGGCGGTTTACCTGACGCTGGCGTGGTCGGATACCGTGGACGACCGCGTCGCGGTGCCCTTCGGTTTCTTCCACAACACGGCCAACTGGGGCGGACTCGTCAGCAGCCCCGGCGTGCTGTGGTACGACGGGCTGCGGGAGACCTTCACCGGCCTGGCCCGGCCACGGCACGAGAACCAGATCTACCTGGGCGTGGTGCCGATGCTGACGGCGATCGCCCTACCCTTCTTGCTGTTGCGAACGTCGGCGCGAAAAAAACTTCAGCTCGGGAAAAACCCGGTGTTGGGCCTTGCCCTGATCGCGAGCCTGCTTTGCCTGGTGTTTGCTTTCGGTTTGCCCTTCATCTGGTTCGAGTACTGGACGTACGATCACCTGGGTAGTATTCTACAGTTTCGGGCACCGGCGCGATTCGGGTGGCCGTTTTACTATCTGCTGGCCCTGACGGCGGCGGTGGGCTTGAGCCGTCTGTATAAGATAATTGACCGGAAATGGCTCAGGGCCTTGTTACTCTGTTTACCGTTGATGCTTTGGGGCATAGAGGCACATCAATTTTTGCGCGAGCAGTTGGGTGGCATGCAGAAGTTGAACCCGCTAAGTGTTGAAGAGATAAAACATTATAAGAAAATTTCGGATGAGTATAATTTAGATGCTTCAAATTACTCCAGCATTTTCCTGTTGCCGACGGAACTGGGATGGACGGACAAGATCCATCACGGCGGCACCTTTCGCAGTAACCACGACGGATACCAGCTTTCGGTAGCCAGCGGCCTGCCGCTGCTGAACGGAAAGCTTTCCCGCATGTCTGTTTCCCGCAGTCTTCAGAGTCAGCAGATCACCAGCAATCCGCTGGTGCGAAAAGAGATCATCCGTCAGCTCGATACGACGAAGGACATTCTCCTGCTGGCGGTCGAAGATAACTTGCTGGACCCTGAGGAGCTACGGTTAAAACAACTGGGCACGGTTGTGTACAGCGGCGAGCAGGTAACTTTACTGCGGCTCTCTCCCACCCTTTTGGCGGCGGAAACAATGGCGGCGCGCACGCGGGTGCTGCGGGAAAGTGCATCAAATGCGTCACTCTTACGCTATGCCTGGGAGCAAGACGCGGACCACGCTTTTTTCGGCCGGGGCTGCAAAAGCGTGGGTAAAGGCTGGACGGACCTGCTGCAAATCCCCGTTGATTCCCTGCCCGGCGCGGGCCCGTGGCGGCTCTCCGGCTGGGCCTTCGTGGACGGCAGCCGCTTCGGCGGCCCGAAGTTCTACCTGCGCATGCTGGATGGTGATGGCCGGCAGGTGGTTCAAGAGCTGGAGCAATGGATCAATAAGGTCTACCAAACGCAGTTCGGCTGGCAGCGGGTGGATTTTACTTTCGACGTTCCGCCGGAGGCCAAGGCAGTCGGGCTGACCGGCAGCTACGAGTTTCCCTACTTCCTCGATGAGTTCTGGGTCTGGCCGCAAGGGGAACACGCAAAGGTGGAAACGGCGGCGGGGGTGATGCACGATGGCTTCATCATCTCCCGCCGGGCCGGGGAGGATGCCGCGGTGGAATGAGGCGGGCGATTGATGTTCTCTCGTTGAATGACGGCCTCGACCAGTTAAAACCGTATTTCCGGTACTTCCCCTTCCACCAGCAGCCGCGCCGCCGTCGCCTTCCGGATGTCTCCCACGCTCACGCCCGGTGCCCGTTCCAGCAACCGGAAGCCGTCGCCCAGCACCTCCAGTACCGCCATGTTGGTGACCACTTTCTTTACGCACCCCACGCCGGTCAGTGGTAGTGAACACCGTTCCAAAATTTTGGAATCGCCCTTCCGGTTGGTGTGCATCATGGCCACGATGATGTTCTCGGCGGAGGCGACGAGGTCCATCGCGCCGCCCATACCCTTGACGAGTTTACCGGGGATCTTCCAGTTGGCGATGTCGCCGTTCTGCGATACTTCCATAGCGCCCAACACCGTCAGGTCGATGTGCCGGCCCCGGATCATGGCAAAACTCGTGGCGGAGTCGAAGATCGCCGCGCCGGGCCGGGCCGTGATCGTCTGCTTGCCCGCATTGATCAGGTCCGCGTCTTCCTCCCCGGCAAAGGGGAACGGGCCCATACCCAGGATGCCGTTCTCCGACTGGAACTCCACGCTGATCTCTTCCGGCACGTAGTTGGCGATGAGGGTCGGGATGCCGATGCCGAGATTGACGTACCAGCCGTCCTGTACTTCCCGGGCTATTCGTTGAGCTATTTGATTTCTGTCTAGCATGGTGCGTTTGTATAGTATTCAGGTGGTTTTGGGCTTGTGACCAGAGGGTCGAAGGATTAGACTCCGAATGTCGGATAAGCGTGCGCGTGTGACATTCGGGGTGCAACTACTTGACCGTCCGGCATTATTCCCTTACCGTCCGCTGTTCGATTCTTTTCTCAAAGGTTTTGCCCTGGAAGATACGCTGCACGAACACCCCCGGCGTATGCACGAAATTGGGGTCCAGCTCCCCCGGCTCGACGAGCTCTTCGACTTCGGCGATGGTGATCTTACCGGCCATGGCCATGACGGGATTGAAGTTGCGCGCCGTGCCCTTATAGATCAGGTTGCCCAACCGGTCGCCCTTCCAGGCTTTGACGATGGCGAAATCGGCCGTCAGGGCGGATTCGAGGATGTGGGGCCTGCCGTTGAACTCCCGGACTTCCTTACCCTCGGCGATCTCGGTGCCGAACCCGGCGGGCGTGAAGAAAGCCGGAATACCAGCGCCACCCGCCCGGCACCGTTCGGCCAGGCTGCCCTGTGGGATCAGGTCCACCTCCAGCTCGCCGGAGAGCATTTGCCGCTCGAACTCCGCGTTCTCCCCCACGTAGCTGGCGATCATCTTCCTGATTTGCCGGTGTTGCAGCAGCAGGCCGAGGCCGAAATCGTCCACGCCCGCGTTGTTGCTGATGCACGTCAGGTCGGTAACGTCGCCACCGGCCAGGGCGGCGATGCAGTTTTCGGGGATGCCGCACAGGCCGAAGCCGCCGAGCATCAGGGTCATCCCGCTTTGTATTCCAACCACCGCTTCACCCGCGTCCGCGCACACCTTATTCATGTTCTTCTGATTTGATGGCAAGGTAGGTAAAAGCTGATAGTTGTCACCGCAAATATTGTGGTGGGTGGGCCGTACACCTCCTCCCTCCCGCTAAAAGAAAAACCCCGTTCCAAACGAAAACCGCCCGATCAGGCCGTCCCCCACGAAATAGCTTGCGTTCAGCGTAGCGTAATCCAGCGGACTGATGAAAATGCCGCCGCCGTAGCTGTAGTGCCAGGTGTTGGAGTCTTCTCCCTTCAGCCATACCCGCCCGAGGTCGACCCCCGCGAGCACGCCGAACGAGAAAGGCAGGTTACTATTGCGCGCGCTGAAGATCCGCCAGCGCACGTCGTTGTTGACGTAGAACGCCCGCTGCCCCGAGAAGCGTTCTTGCCGGAAGCCCCGGAAGTTCGGCCGTTCGCCGGAGCCGCCGAGGGTGGCCGCCTGGAAGTAGGCGATGTCGTCCTGAAAAACCCGGTCGTAGCCCACCCGGTTGGCGAAAATGAAGTCGCCGTAGTCGTCCACCTGCTGATTAAAGGTCAGCGCGGCGCGCAGCCGGGGAATGTCCTTGCCCGGACCGGCCAGCGCGGTCTGGTAACGCCCCTCCACGAAAAAGGCAATGCCCCGCCCCGGCAGGAAGACCGGGATTCTGTTGTCGAACTCGAAACGTGCCTGCACGCCCAGGTAGTGGTAGTTGCTGAAAATGCCCTCGTCGCTCTGATCTTCCGAGTTCAGGGCCAGGAAGCGCCCTTCCGTCCGGTCCGTCTCGATTACGGAGTAGCGCGGGCCGACGTACCAGGTCGCCGCCGGGTTAAGCCGCCGCATCAGCTGCGGCGAAAAGTCGATGTATTGTTGCCGCACCCGGTTAAAATTCCGCCCTTCCGGGTTAATATCTTCCGGATTATCGGTGTCGTTACCGAAGCCATAGAAGTTTACGCCGTACAGCGAGGTTTGGGCCCGCGCGTCGATCCGTAGCGCGTTCGTGCGGTAGAAATCGGTAAACGTCCCCTGGTAGGCGAAACGCGCGCCGCCGGTCTCGAATGCGTAGCGCCCATTGATTACGTGCTGGGTACTGAAGGGTTCCTTCTTGAATTTATAGGTCGTCAGCGTCGCCACCCCGCCCAGTAAAAAGCCGTTGTCCGGGTTACGGCCGAGCAGCGGCATCAGGGAGAAAAAGTCGAAGTCCTTATCTTCCGACAGCCGACTGTAAATATTGTACTTCGCCTGCGGCGAGCGTTTATCACGCAGCCCCGCAACGCCGCCGAAATCGCTCGGCTCCGTCCGGTCTGTATAATCGTAATACAGTACCCGGCCGGAGGTCGTAGCCTCCGCGCCGTCCGCCTGCCGGACCCGGTCAGTTCCCGGCCCGCCAACGAGGCGAATCAGCATACCCGCCCGTTCCGTGCCGTTGAAACGAAACTCGTCGCTTCCTTCCAAACCGAACAGCGTCAAATACTTCGTCTCCTCCGCCATCACCACCCGCTCGTAAAAGGTGACCCCCCGCGCTGAAACCGTCACCCGGACGTTGCCACCGGGCAATACCTCCAAATCGAACAGGTCTTCCTCTTCCGTACCGACCACCTCGATGCGCTCGGCGCGGAAGGCGTAGAAGTCTTCGATCAGCTCCACGATATTATCGCGGCGGACCCTGAGAACCGTCATGATGTTCAGGCCGTCCATTTGCAGTACCTCGGGCGGCCAGGACGTACGAAACGCGGCTTCGATCACCTCGTCGGTCAGCGTGGCCCGCAGGTGTCGCGCTTCCCGCAGCCAGGTTTCCCGATCGATTTCAGCCAGGAAGGTGGCGTCGAAAAAGCGGTTGGTCTGGGTGGACCAGTGGACGCGCTTCGGTTTGCCTTCAAACGGATTAAGCGAGCGGGTGGCGGGGACGACCCGCCGCAGCACGCCCGCCAGTACGCCGTCGTAGTTGGAGAACGCCTGGTCGCGGTCACGCGGGATCGGCACGTAGTACGTTTTGCCGTCGCGCTCCTCTTCGGCCCAGCGCCACTGGTCGTCGTGCCGGTCCCAGTCGCCGATCAGCAGGTCGAAGGCGCGGGCGCGGGCCATGGCCGGCAGGTCGATCACGTGATCCGGGTGTTGCCGCAGTTCTTCCAGGGCCTTGGCGGTGCTTTGTATTTCCTCCGGGCGGCCGAAGTTTTCGAAAGACATCCAGCCGTCGTCGTCGGGCCGCTCCTCGATCAGGTAGACCTTGTCGCTGAAGTCGGGGTTGTATTTACCGAGCGCGGGCTGGGCGGGCACGAAGACCAGTTTCGGGTTGGTGTGGTTGATCCCCGCCGCTTCGGCCAGACGGGCCACGGGCAGGGCGCCGATGGGGTGCGCGGCCGTAAAGCCGTCTTCCACCAGTTTCTGGACCACCTTCGAGCGGGTGAGGCGCACGCCGATGGTGGCCGTCGGGTCTTTATCCAGCGACCGCATGGTGTACTGGCGGCCGCCTTTACCTTCCAGCCGCAGGGAGATGGTCTGGTTCCCGCCGCCCTCTTTTACCGGCCTCAGGCCACCCTTATAGGTGCTCAGATCGAGCATGGGGATCTGCACCGACTCATCGTAGGCGTTGCGGTAGTGATCACCGAGAATGAAGCGGCCGAATTGGCCGCGGTTGTAATCGTCCCGTACGAGTTGAGCGTTCAGGCTGTCTTTCGTGATCGGATAGTCAGGGTAGGCATCCGGGGCTTCGTAAACATCCGCGGCGCGGGGGCCCTGCACGCGCTTGCGGTAGAGGAGCTCTTTCCGTTTGCCGCCTTCGTTCACCGCAAAGAAGGATACCCACAGCGAACCGTTTTCATAAAGATCGAGTACTGAGTAGCCGTGACCGCCGTAGGCAAACCGGCTGCCTTCCCCCATTCCCGACGGGCCGGATTTCGAGGACGCGCCGCTGACGATGTACTGCTGGCGGTCTTTTTCGATGTACTGCAGGTTATGCTCGTGGCCCGAGACAAAGGTCGCCCCACCGTTGATCTTAGCCGTAGCGAGCAGTTTCCGGCGCAGTTCCTGAAAACGGGCGTTCAGATTATCCTGCGGCGTGCCGACATTGCCGCGCAGGAACGGAATCACGGAACCGACGACCGGCACCGGCCTCAGGTGGTCTTTCAGCGTGAAGTGACCGCCGTGCCGCCCGTAGGTTTCCATCGGGTGGTGCATCATGACGACGATGTGCTTTTCTCTGTGCCGCTGAAATTCGCGGCGAAAGAGGCGGAGAAACTCCGTACGGTTACTCGCGTCGCAGCCTTCGTTAACGCCGGGATGTTTGGCCCAGTTGGTGAGCCACCACTGGCTGTCGACGATGATGTACACCAGGTCGTCGTTGACCTCGACGACGGCCGGGCCGCCGCAGTTGATGCGGGGCAGCCAAATGTCTTTTTGGCCGAGTTCGTCGCGGATGAACTTCCGTTGCTCGCGCAGCCCGTCGAGACTGAAGCGGTACCAATCGTGGTTTCCCGGAATCCAGATCGTTTTGCCGGGGAACAGCTTAACCGGGTCGATCTGAACGCGCAGGCGATGCTCGGCGATCGGTCGCTCGGGGTGACCGGGCGGGGGAAAGCCACCGGGGTAGATGTTGTCGCCGAGGTAAACGAGATGGCTGGCGGCGGGCGCGGCGGGCAGTTCACTTTGTAAGTAAGCAAGCACGTCGGGCCGGCTCCCTTCGGCCGCGTTTCCGGCGTCGCCGATCAGGTAAGTGCGGTGTTGCAGGGTGTTTTCCGGCGGCGGTGCGGCGGCGCGCCAGTCCTCCTGACTTTCATCGAACTGGAGGCCGTAGGTGGCGCAGCCGGTCAGCAAGAACGTAAAGAAGATTAAGGCGTAAAATTTCAACGGGGCGTGGTTTTGTAACTCGATCCTTGGTCATCGTGATAAGCGCGAAATCAGGACCGAAGTTCATTATTTCGGAGGGGGACTGATGGTTAGGGTTTCATCGTCCCGACGGATGACTTTGGGCGGGAACGCGGGTGCAAAGAATGGTTTTCACGGTCGTGGCGCGCCTTCCTCGGCCCTGAGCTCCATCCGTCCGACGTAGATCAACCGTCCGAAATCTACCACAAATGATGCACCCGCGCCTTCCCGCTTCGCCTTTCCGGTAATAAGGTTGTTTATTGTCGCTCTATATCGCTTACCGCTAATACCACCCACCCAATGAAATACATCGTCTGCCGGGAACCCGGCAACTTCGAGCTGTTAGAGAAAGCCCCCCCCGTTGCCGGGGCCGGTGAAGCGCTATTGAAAATTACCCGCGTGGGCATTTGCGGGACGGACCTGCACGCTTACGCCGGTAACCAGGCCTTTTTCAGCTACCCCCGTATTCTCGGTCACGAGCTCTCCGCCGAGGTGCTGGAGATCGGCGCTAACGATCAGGGCATCGAAACCGGTGACAAGGTCATCATCATGCCCTACCTCAGCTGCGGCAAGTGCGTCGCCTGCCGCCACGGCAAGACGAACTGCTGCGCCAACATCAGCGTGCTCGGCGTCCACTCCGACGGCGGCATGCAGGAGATCGTCGCGCTGCCGACCGACATCCTGATCCCGGCCGGTCGGCTCGGCCACGACGAGATCGCCATCGTCGAGCCGCTCGCCATCGGTGCCCACGCCATCCGCCGGGCGGACGTGAAAGCCGGCGAAACCATCGTCGTCGTCGGCTGCGGCCCCATCGGCATCGGCCTGATGGCATTGGCAAAAATCGTCGGGGCAACCATCATCGCGATGGATACCAACGAGCAGCGGCTGGAATTCGTCAAAAACGAGATCGGTGTTCACCACGCCGTGAACGTGCTTAAAGACCCGGTCAAGGCCGTGGAAGACATCACCGGCGGCGATATGGCCACGGCCGTGTTCGACTGCACCGGCAACAAGCGCGCCCTGGAAGGCGGCATCGACTACATGAGCCACGGCGGGCGCTACGTGCTCGTCGGCCTGTCTAAAGGCGAATTGACCTGGACGCACCCCAAGATCCACAGCAAGGAAAGCACCATCATGTGCAGCCGTAACGCGACGACGGACGACTTCCAGTGGGTGAAAGACACCCTGGAAGGCGGGGAGTTCCCAACCGATAAATTCATTACGCACTCCGAACCCTTCGAGAATATGATCAGTCACTTCGATAGCTGGCTGAAGCCGGAGACGGGAGTGATCAAGGCGGTGGTTACATGGTAATTCAGGTTGCGGGTAGCGGGTTGCGGGTTGGCTACCGAACAACCTGCAACTTGCCCCTTGCAACCTCCACCGCACCCGCGTTCTCCGCCCATAAAATCAACATCATGCAAAAAATACTTTCTTTCTTCGTCCTTAGTCTTCTTTTTGCCGCCTGTACCCCGGCCGAACCGGAAGTAGAGGAACGGGAACAACCCAACATCATCTTCATCATGTCGGACGACCACACGACGCAGGCCGTCGGGGTCTACGGCAGCCGGCTCGCCCCGCTCGACCCCACCCCGACAATAGATGCGTTGGCCGGTGAGGGCATCACGTTCAATAACGTCTTCTGTACCAACTCGATCTGCACGCCCAGCCGCGGTAACATCATGACCGGACAGTACAGCCAGACGAACGGCGTACTGACGCTGGACGATACGCTTCGCCCCGAAAAACAGTACCTGCCGCTGGAAATGCGCAAACTCGGTTATCAGACCGCCATGATCGGCAAGTGGCACCTCAAAGCCGAGCCCGCCACCTACGATTACTACCACGTACTGGAAAGCCAGGGCGATTACTTCGACCCTACCTTCCGCAGCAGCGTAGACGGCAACTGGCCGAACAACAAAAAGCAGTACACCGGTCATAGCTCCGACGTGATCACCGACGTTACGCTGGACTGGTTGAAGACCAAGCGGAAAGCCGGCCAGCCGTTTTTCCTGATGCACCACTATAAAGCACCGCACGACGACTTCGAGTACGCGCCGCGTTACGAAGACTACCTGGCCGACACCCACATCCCCGAACCGGCGAACCTTTATAACGAGCCCGACTGGGGCTCCGTGGCCACCCGCGGCCACGGCGACTCCCTGATTCACAAGATCGGCACCTCCGTTTCCGACCGCCACGACATTCGCAACTACACCGACCAGTATAAGATCAAAGCCACGCCGCGGGATACCGCCACCAGCATGGCCTATCAGCAGTACCTGAAAAAGTACCTGCGCTGCGTCAAGGGCGTTGACGACAACCTCGCCCGCCTGTTCAGCTACCTCAAGGAGGAAGGTTTGTGGGATAACACCGTCATCGTTTACACCGGCGATCAGGGCTTCATGCTCGGCGAGCACGACCTGATGGACAAGCGCTGGATGTACGAAGAAAGCATGCAAATGCCCTTCATCGTCAAGCCGGCCAAAGGCATGGACTTCGCGGCCACCAACGACCTGCTGATCAACAATACCGACTTCGCGCCGACGATGCTTACCATAGCCGGCGGAGAAACGCCCGACTATATGCAGGGTAAAAGCTTCGCCGCTTACCTGGACGGCGGCGAGCCGGATGACTGGCGCACCTCCACTTACTACCGCTACTGGATGCACCTGACGCACCACGACGTGCCCGCCCACTTCGGCGTGCGCACGAAGGATTACAAGCTGATGTTCTACTACAGTCAGCCGTATAAGGAAGAGGAGATCGGCAAGGGTTCGATGTGGTGGAAAGGCGAGGGCAACAGCTACCCCATCCGCCCCACCCCCGTTGCCTGGGAATTTTATGACCTGAGCAAAGACCCCACCGAAGGCCACAACCAGTACGGCAACCCGGAATACCAACAGGTGATCGCCGATCTCAAAAAGGAACTGCGCAAACAACGGGAAGAACTGAATGAGACGGACAAGAACTTTCCGCGCTTCGCTAAAGTGATCGACGCGCACTGGGAAGACTGGCCGGGGGAAAGCGTGAATTAATTCGTTAGACCGTTAGATCATTAGAGGCAAGTGCAAATCGCCAGGAACCTTGCCGGACACTAACTTCTAACGGTCTAACGAACTAACTTTTAACACACTAACGAACTAACTTCTAAGACACTAACCATGAACCTCCATCTGAAAGACAAAGTCGTCGTCATCTCCGGCGCCGCCGGCCACCGCGGCAGCATCGGCGAAGTGATGATGCGCGCCATCGCCGCCGAAGGCGCCATTCCCGCCGTTGTCGACCGAAACGCCCGCGGCTTTGAATACGTCAGGGAACTGCAAGCGGAGGGCATCGACGCCGAATTCTTTCAGACCGACGTGACGGACCCCGATCAGATCACCGCCGCCGTAGATAAGATCAAGGCCAAATACGGCCGCATCGACGCGGTCATCAACAACGTCGGCGTGAACGACGGCGCGGGCCTGGAGGCGAGCTACGACGACTTCATGTACAGCCTGAAGCTGAACGTGGTCAGCTACTGGTGCCTGGTCAAAGAATGCCTGCCGATGCTCAAAGCCTCGAAGGGTAACGTGTTGAACATCGGCTCCAAGGTCGGCTACACCGGCCAGGGCAATACGTCCGGCTACGCGGCGGCCAAGGGCGGCGTGATGGCCCTGACCCGCGAGTGGGGCGTAGACTTCGTCAAATGGGGCGGCCGCTCCAACTGCATCATCATCGCCGAGAGTTACACGCCCGCCTACGAAACCTGGATCAAGTCGCTGCCCGACGGGGAGGCGAAGCTCAAATCCATCGTCGAAAAAATTCCGCTGGAGAACCGCATGACGCTACCGGAAGAAATCGCCAATCAGGCACTTTTCCTCATTTCCGATCTGGCCAGCCATACGACTGGGCAGCATGTCTTTTGCGACGGTGGGTACGTACATCTGGATCGTTCCCTGCTGACGCAATAGCCTTGTATCCAGGTAGTAATGTAGTAGCTACCGCATGTTGAAGACATGCGGTAACAACGTGACGCCCGGGCTGTACGGCAGGGCAATCGCTTTTAGTCGCTACGAGCGTTCGGACCTGAAAAATTGGTGGTTTAAAATACCGCCCCATTCATTATCCCACACCACTAGCTTACGATCATGTCAACCATTAAAAAAGACGCGCTGGTTCCCCGGCAATACCTTCTCCCCTTCATTATCGTTACTTCGCTGTTCGCCCTTTGGGGTTTTGCGAACGACATTACGAACCCGATGGTATCGGCGTTCAAGAAGGTGCTGGAGCTGGATAATTTCAAGGCCAGCTGGGTGCAATTCGCGTTCTACTTCGGCTACTTCACCATGGCTTTACCGGCGGCGATGTTCGCCAAGAAGTATTCCTACAAAAAATCCATCCAACTGGGTTTGGGCTTGTACGCGCTCGGCGCGCTGCTGTTCTTCCCGGCGGCGTCGATGGAGAGTTTCGGCTTTTTTCTGCTCTCGCTCTATATTCTGACTTTCGGCCTGGCCTTCCTGGAAACAACGGCCAGCCCGTACATCATGACGCTCGGCTCCGACGAGACGGCGACCCAGCGGCTTAACCTGGCGCAGGCCTTTAACCCCATCGGCGCGCTCGGCGGCCTGATCGTGGCCAAGCAGTTCATCCTCTCCAGACTCCAGGTAGAAGAGATGGGGGCGGATGCTTATGCGGCGCTGGACGCGGGTGCAAAGGAAGTGGTCAGGGCCGCCGATCTCCAGATCATCCGGAACCCTTACGTCATCCTCGGTCTCGTGGTCATCGCCATGCTGGTGCTCTTCTTCGTCGTTCGTATGCCGGAGAAGGAAGAGGTAGACGATAATCTCGGCATGGGTGCCGCCATCAAACGCTTGTGGGGCCAGTCCCGTTTCGCGGGCGGCGTTGTAGCGCAGGCTTTCTACGTCGGCGCGCAGATCATGTGCTGGACGTACGTCTACCAGTACGCCGAATCCATCGGCATCGCCAACGCGGATGCCGTGAAGTATGGCGTCACCGCCCTGCTCATCTTCCTCGGCGGCCGCTGGGTGGGCACCTTCCTGCTCAAGTATTTCAGCGGTGGTAAGCTGCTGGCCTTGTTTGCCCTGGGTGCGGCAGCCTGTACGCTGGGGGCTATCTTCCTGCAGGGCATGGCCGGGCTTTACTCCCTGATCGCCGTGTCTTTCTTCATGTCGATCATGTTCCCGACCATCTACGGCATTGCGCTGGAGGGGCAGGGCGAAGACGCCAAGTTCGGCGCCGCCTTCCTCGTGATGGCCATCGTAGGTGGCGCGCTGATGCCCGTCCTCCAGGGCAACATCCTCGATATGGGCGGCCCGGGCTATACCGATACATTGGTGATGGGCGTACCGGAGGTCAACTTCTCTTTCATCCTGCCATTGCTGTGCTTCGTGGTCGTCGGGCTGTACGGGTTGATGGTGGGTAAGCAGCGTGCCGGTGGCGTGCCGATGGACGTTGCGGGGCGGGGAACGGACCTGGTTAGCTAGATCAACGTCTTCGGTTAAATACTCCGGTTTGAACGGGTGAGAAGATCTTCTCCGAATGCTAGACGAGAGGCCACGAAGGCCCTTCTAACATTCGGAGAGAATCTCCTCACCCGTTTTGCGTTACGGACACCGCATCGCCAACCGACACGAGCCCATCCCCACCCTCCCAACAGGCGTTCATCCCGAAAAGCACCTTGCGTCCTTCCTTCCGGTAAGCCGCCAGCTCGGACAGTACGCGCGGGTTACGGTCGCCGGTATCCGGGTGCTGGGTGACCATGATGCAGCGAGCGCAGGGTTTGGGCAGGCGGAAGTCGTGCGCGCCGATGCGCAGGGCGGCCCAGTCGTCCTCCGCATAAGGTTGGTCAGTGCCGACGATGATGTTGGGCCGGAAGCGACGTTCGTCCAGCGGCTCCTCCACGCGGCGGGAGAGGTCGTCCAGGCTGGCGGTGGTGGTGACCAGGTAGGGGTAACCGTCGGCGAAGGAAACTTCCTCGCCCGCTTTGGCGTAGCGCGGGTCGACGGGACGGCGGTCTTCATCTCCCATGTAGACCAGGCGCGCGCCGGGGATGCCGAGGGCTTCGGTGATGGCGTCAAGGCCCGGGTCTTCAATGAGTGTGGCCGGGAAGGTATCATCCCATACCGTTACTATACAACGCCCTTCACCTTCCCTGGCACCCGCGACCTCGCCCACGATCTCGTTGTCTTCCAGGCGGATAAACCTCAGCTTATCGCCGTGGATTTCCGCGCTGAAGTGCGTCATACTCACGAAGCGCCGCTGGCCCATGAAGTTGTTGCGCTGGTCCACGAAACACCAGCGGCGGTCATCCTGAAAGCCGCGTATCTCCGGCTGTAACGAAGCAGCATACTGGCCACCGAGTGACTTGACGGGGTAACGGTAGAGGGCGGTAATTTTCATGGCAATCTGGTTTGAGCGCCAAAGTACGAGAGATTATTCCACGCGGAAGAAAGCTGCCCGATTGCTCCGCTCAATACGTAACAAGCCATCCGTACGGCTGTAGTAAAACGCACTTATCTTGCCGTTTTCGGAGGCGGCCTCATTCGTCACCACGGCAACATCCTGGTAATTATTTCCAGCCAACGTCGTGTCAGTAATCATACGTAGCGTGAGCGGCGGATCGGTACTTGCCGTTTCCGCCTCGTCGTACACGATAATTAACTGGTCGCGCTCTTCTACGGATATGGTAGAGAAATTGAACTCAAAGTGCAACAGGTTACGCTCAAATACATCGGTCGCTATCCGAACCGTAAAGACTCGGGTAAAAGATTCGCCCCGCAAGAAAGCCGAAACCTGGTCTTGGCAAACCTGCCCGTCTGCTTCCCATTCCTCTCGCTTTGCGGTAACATCGAAGACCTCGTCATTATCCTCGAATTTGAATAAGTAGGTGCTCTCGTCAGCGTAGGGTATTGCATTTTCCAGTTGAGGAAGCACGGCTGCCGTCGTTTCGCAGATGAGGTCGGCTCCCTCGCAGTCTTCGAAACCAAAGCACCAGACGCAGAGAAAATTAAAGGTCAAAAGGCTGATCAGGAATTTCATGGTTTGGATGTTTTCGACTTAAAAAGAATTCCTCCCGCTAATTGCTACTTTTTGCCCATTTTAAACCAACTCACTTTTGCGCAACCCCGCCACTTCCACCTGCGTTCCCAGCAAATCCTCCATCGTTTCCCGACGGCGGATCAGGTGGGCCTCGCCGTCCAGCACCAGTACTTCCGCCGGGCGGAAGCGGCTGTTATAATTACTCGCCATCATGAAACTGTAAGCACCGGCGTTGGCCATGGCGAGGATGTCGCCCTCCCGCACCTCGCTCAGCCGGCGGTTAACGCCGAAGGTATCCGTTTCACAGATGTAGCCAACCACATTATAGATTCGCGTTTTGCCCCCCGCGTTACTGATGTTGGTGATTTGGTGGTACGAGTCGTAGAACATCGGTCGAATGAGGTGATTCAGGCCGCTGTCCACGCCCGCGAAGACGGAAGCGGTGGTGGTTTTGACCACGTTGGTCCTGACCAGGAAGTAGCCGGACTCGCTGACCAGGAACTTGCCGGGCTCGAACATCAGTTCGAGGTCGCGACCGTATTCCCCGCAGAACTCGTTGAAGCGCGCACTGAGTTTTTCGCCGAGGTCCTCGATATCGGTCGCGATGCCGCCCTCCTTGTAGGGCACCTTGAAACCGGAGCCGAAATCGAGGTAATCCAGGTCGGGAAAGTCACCGGCGGCGTTGAGCAGAATCTCCACGGCGCGCATGAAAACCTCCGAATCGTAAATGTCTGACCCGGTGTGCATATGGAGCCCTTCGATCTTCAGGCCGAGCGCTTTTACGACTTTCAGCACGTGCGGTACCTGGTGAATGCTGATGCCGAATTTGGAGTCGATATGCCCTACGCTGATGTTGGAGTTTCCTCCCGCCATGATGTGCGGATTGAGACGGATGCAAACGGGTACGCCTGGGTGGCGGTCGCCGAATTGCTCCAAAATCTCGATGTTGTCGATGTTGATACGCACGCCTTTGACAACCGCTTCGGAAATCTCGTCGAGGCTTACGCAGTTGGGCGTGAAGAGAACGTCGTGCGGATCATAACCGGCCATCAGCGCCAGTTCCACTTCCTGAATGGAAACGGTATCGACGCCCGCGCCGAGGTCGCGAAAAAAACGCAACACGTTGATATTCGTCAGTGCTTTGCAGGCGTAATTAATGCGTAACCGTTTGGCTTTACCGAAGGCGGAGGTCATGCGCGCGTACTGACGTTTCATCGTCGCGGCGTCGTAAACGTAAACGGGCGCGTTGTAGCGGGCCGTAATATCGAGTACGTCCACCCCGCCGATCTGGTAGCGGCCTTCGTGTAAAGTCATGTCATTTGGCTTTAAAAATCAATGCCGCACCGCCCTCCTCTTTTCAGGGCGCGGACGCGGGAGTGCAAAGATAGGTTTTCAGTAGCGGGGAGAAGTTGCTCTGCGTGTGGAGAACCAAACGTTGATTCAGGCGCTTACGCCAGTTCCTTGAACATCTTCCGCACCTCGCTTACGCCGAGTAAATTAAAGCGCGCGGCCGTACGGTCAGTGCCCACCTTTATACTCACGCCGTCTTCCGGAAGCGCGGTGAAGATATCCTCGTCCGTAGCGTCGTCACCAATGCCGAGTACAAAACCCCAGTCGTTTTTTTGAACCCAGTGGCTGGTCGCTTTGCCTTTGTTCACACCGGCGTTTTTGATCTCTACCACCTTATTGCCTTCCAGTACCTGTAGGTCCTGGTTTTGAATGAGGTAAGTGAGCATATCGCGGAATTCGCGCACGCGCTTCTGCCCCAGGTCGCGGTCGATGCCGCGGTAGTGCCAGGCGAGGCTGTAATCTTTTGTTTCGATGAAAGAGCCGGGCGTACGCTGAACGAGGTTTTCCAGTAGTTCGTTCACCTTCGGCATCCAGCTGTCCACTACGTTGGGGTTGAGGTGCCATTCCCCTTCTTCCTTCATCCAGACGCCGTGCTCGGCGGCCATTTCCACGTCGAGGTGGCCGAGCCACTTTTCGAGAGTGGTTTTATCGCGACCGCTGTTGATTACGACATTGTTCTTCGGGTCCGCGGCCAACGAAGTGAGGAGGTTGATCACCTCTTCGTCCGGGCTGACGGCCTGGGGGTCTTCGTGGAAGTCCATCAGCGTTCCGTCGTAGTCGATGAAGAGTAGCCGCTTCTCCGCGTTTCGGTAAGATTGCTGTACGTCGGAGAGGGCCTGATCGCTGAGGTGAGTGGTATGCGCCATTCGGTTCTTGTCTTTAAGCTTGTGTTGTTGATTAATAAAGTTGGCGGCCCATTGCTTCACGTCATAGCGCTTCAACTTGGCCTGCATGATTTCCATCCGGAGTTTCTGTTCGTCTTCCGTCATCGTCAGGGCTTCGAGGAGTGCTTCCTCGATGTCCTGGTGGCTCTGGGGGTTAACGGTGATGGCGCCGTCATTGAGTTCGTAAACCGCGCCGGCCATTTCACTAAGGATGAGTACCCCCTGTTTGGAATCTTCCTTTGCCGCCACGTACTCCTTGGCTACCAGGTTCATGCCGTCGCGCAGGGGCGTAATGAGGGCAATGTCGGCTTCCTTATAGAGTGTGGTTAAAGCGGCGAAGTTGAGGCTCCGGTAGTAGTAATGGATCGGCATCCAGTCGAACGTACCGTACTCGGAGTTGACCTGCGAGACCAGCACGTCCACTTCTTGCTTGAGGCTTTGGTACTGATCGACGTTGGCGCGGCTGGGCACTACGATCATGATGAGGTTTACCTTGCCGATGTACTCCGGGTTGTTGCGGATGAAACGGCCGAAGGCGCGTACGCGGTGCGGGATTCCCTTGGTGTAGTCCAGGCGATCCACGCTCAGCACGATCTTGCGGCTGGCGTGCAGCCGCCGGATCTCCCCGCTGCTTTGATCCCCCGCCGCGTCGACGTCCGGGTGGGCGTACTTCTCGTAATTGATGCCCATCGGGAAGACGTCCACGTTGACCTCCCGCTCGTCGATGTGCAGGCGGCCGAACTTATGCTCGTAACCCGTGATGCGGTAAGCGGCACTGAGAAAGTGTCGCATGTAACCGAAAGTATGAAAGCCGATCTGGTCGGAACCGAGGATGCCGTCCAGGATCTGCTTACGCCAGGGCAAGATCCGGAATACCTCGTAGCTCGGAAATGGGATGTGGAGAAAAAAGCCGATGCTGATGTCGGGGAATTTGGCCCGTATCATCGCCGGCAGCAGCATCAACTGGTAATCATGTACCCAGACCATGTCGCCGTCGCGCAGGTGTTTCTCCGTTTCCTGGAAGAACTTGAAATTGACCTCCTGGTATGCCTCCCACATATCGTCGTTGTAGGCCGTGTACTCCGTGAAGTAATGAAAATGGGGCCAGATGGTCTTGTTGCTGAACCCCTCGTAGTACAGGTCTATCTCCCGCGGCGTCAGGAAGACCGGGGCCAGGCTACGTTTGGAGAGGTCTTTCCGAACGCTTTCCTTCTCCCACTCGTCGGTAATATCCTGACCCGGCCAACCGATCCATAGCTTGTTGTAGCTGGCGTCGAGGGAATTGAGGCCGGTAGCCAAACCGCCCGCGCTGGGGTGGTAGTGAAGTTCCCCCTCCGAGCGATTGATCGTGATCGGTAAGCGGTTGGAGATAATAACGAGTCTGGACATAAGTGCTGGATGATTGGATCAGAAGTTAGGGGTAAGAAGGCAACAATTTAGCGATAAACAAAAAGAGCCGGCCCCTATTTCGAGGAACCGGCACTTTTTTGCTTTGTTTAGTACATACGCTAAGTATTAGTCCTGAACGACTTTTTTCTTGCGCGGGGTCTTGAAAAACTCCTTGAGTTGCTTCTCCGTCATGAATCCGTAATCGAGCCACGTCGTCACCGTTGTCTTCTTGATGTCGCGGTAATCCTTGCCCCGCTTATTGGTGTGGACCTTGATCAGGTCTTTGGTGTACTTGCGAGCCAGGGAACGCAGCTGCTGGTTGAAGCTTTCGTTACCGAATATCTTCATGTAAGCGGGATACTGCCGGCCGGTGATCTTGAACCATTCCGTGTAATCCTTCTCGCTGGTGCCGAGGCCGGCAGCCAACTGGCCAAAGTAGCCGAAGACGGTCTGGCGAATATTATCGTTGAAGTTGCTCAAACCACCGTGCTTCGCCTGCTCTTCCTGAACCGCCGCCTGTACGTCGGGGTTGGTATACCCCTCGCCGTGGATTTTGTCCGTCAGATTGAAGTACGCCGTCAGGTCGTCCTCCACGCTCCGGTCGATGATCTGCCCCAGGGCGCGCTCTTGATCAGGGCCGAAGGTGAAATCTGAATGGCTCTTCAGTTTTAGAATGAAGGCGAGGATGGCCTCGGACGTACCTTCCGCGTCCGCCTTCCGCTCGCGGTTGAGCGCGGCGATCACCTCCGGCTTGTGCTCTTCGGTTAGCGTGAAGTACGCGCCGTAGATCACCAGCGGCTTGATGATCTCGTCGCGGCCGGCAAATTCCGGTCGCGTGACCATCTCGTGCAGCGTCGGCACCAAAGCGTCGTTGTTCAGCTCGCCCCCGACGCGGTAAAGCAGGAAATCCACCAAAGCGGTGGTGTGGGTGGTCAGTTCACCCACCGTAAGTGGAAAAGGCGCGTAATGGTAATTGCGCGAGCGGAACTGGCGACGGTAGCGGCGTTCGATGCGCCGGCGGCCTTCCATGGTGCGCGCATCGTTGCTTCGTTGCGCCTGCAAAAAAGAGCGTACCCGCTTACTGGAAATTCCGTTGACCAGGCTTGTGACGAAAATGTCGCTACTCAGCGCAAAACCGCACTGTACACTCTGACCGATACGGCTGCGCAGCTGGTCAAAATTGGAATTGGCGGCGATCGCTTTAAGGATGTCACCGAAGTGATTATTCTGGCGGGCGTAGTAGTAATGCTCGGTCACTTCCCCACGTAGTACGGCGTAACCCAGAATACGCGGCAGAAACAAGCCCTCGAAACGCTCGTCCAGCAACTTACGCTCGAACGATTCGATTTCCAGTGGGCTGAAGTCGATCATCTGTTGGTAAGCCGCCTCGATCCGCGGTTCGAATTCCAATTTGAGTGCATCGTAAAATTGCTCCTCCTCTTCTTCCAGATAAGAGGCAAGGTTCGGGCTGGCCTGAATGGCCACCGCAATCGCTTCCAGGTGCTGGCTGTAGGCTTCGTTCAATTCGTACATGGGGCGTATGGTATTCGTTATTAAAAAGAAACCTGGAAATGCTCATCGGAGCATTCCCAGGTCGTGGCACCCCCGTGGGTGCGCGGCAAAGGTACGTTCTGTTGTGGAGACTGGCAAGGACTAGGCGCGGAAGGCGGTCTGTTGTAGCGTTGATGGAGGCTCAGACAGTTTTCATTTTCACAACGGCTTTCGGCCACCAGATCGGCTACCAACTTCAAAGCCGCCCGCAATCATCGCGTTCCCGTCCCCGGAGGGGGCGAATGCCTTAGCCCGGAGGTGCTCCGAAGGAGCTTCTCCGGGCGATTCTGGTTAGAAGACTCTCCCCGGTCGTGACGTGATCACTTCGTTCATAGTTCGAACCGACTGGCGACAAAAAGGGCTTTCCCGAAAACGCACAAAGGCCATCCCTTTGAAGAAGGATGACCTTTTGACGCGTATAGAGCGGATTACAAGATGACTCCCTACTGGTCGTGATCACTTCGTTCATAGTTCGAACCGACTGGCGACAAAAAGGGCTTTTCCTAAAACGCACAAAGGCCATCCCTCCGAAGAAGGATGACCTTTTGACGCGTATAGAGCGGATTACAAGATGACTCCCTACTGGTCGTGATCACTTCGTTCATA
>ENA-ORXT01002802-ORXT01002802.1-marine-metagenome-genome-assembly--contig:-NODE-2802-length-20214-cov-10.710086_pt1 | contig 20214 bp, 33 predicted proteins | sample MGYA00237868_ERZ511482 | MGnify/ENA metagenome assembly ERZ511482
GCTAGGCGAAGACACAGTGCTAGGCGAAGACACAGTGCTAGGCGAAGACACAGTGCTAGGCGAAGACACAGTGCTAGCTGTGCGGAAGAATTGAACAGCCACTCGGCATTCATCAGGCCGCAGTCGCATCCCTCTGCAAAATGCTACCAAACACACTCCTACGCACATTAGTTGCACGATGCACAAACATGGGCAAGCGGCGCCGAGCCGCTCGACCCCACGCTCCCATCCGCTGCGCCACCCCACCAACACGCAACCTAGCTCAGGTACTGCGACAGCCAGCGGAAACCTTCCCCGAAGCCCATCCTGCGCACGACCGAGCACATGAAAATCTCAATCGGGCGAATGTCGGACACCGGGTTGGTGCCCTTGCCGGTCGTCAGCGTGTGCAGGCCGAGGGACATGCGGAGCTCCTCTTCCGACGCCGCTCCGCGCATGTCAATTTTGTTGCCAAGAATCAGGAACGGCACGTCCTTGAGCTGGTCGTCGCCGAGGAGGCCGTCCAGCTCGGACTTGACCTCGGGGAACCGCTCGCGATCGACAGAGTCAACGAGAAAGACAACCGCGTCGACCTTCGCGTAGTAGTTGCGCCAGATCTGTCGCGCGGCCTCGTGGCCGCCAAGGTCAAATGCGCGGAAGCGCACGGCGCCGATGACAATCTCTTCGGCCGTCGGCTGCTGCGTCGGCACGTGCAGCGCGACCCGGTCGTCTCGGAGCACATGCATCAGCGTCGTCTTGCCGGCCTGAGGGAGAATAAAGATGCAAAGAACGTACGCAAACGCCAAGCGAGACAGTAGCAGCCACATCCATCACGTTCACTTCCGTGCACAAAACGACAAATCGGAGCGTAAGCATGTGAAAGGCACTGAGAGCGACCTACGCCACTATGGAGCGGTGTACAGAAACAGGAGGGCCCGTAGAAGTGCATCATCGGGGCAGCGCCGGAAACCAAAATTCAGGCTACGCCAGCTTCCACTGCCTCCTACATGAACTGGACACCACGGTCGCGACAGCGGTCGACGCACATGCCAACATCAATCAAGACAGCAATATGCAGCAAGGAACGTACATTGTCAAGCCCCAGAAAGAGACATCTGGCATTCTTGTGGGCAAAGCCTATGCCAGGCCAAGAGAGAGAGATCATGAAGAGTCACGTAGGGTGGACCACCACTAACAGTAAAGAATGCATCGTCGGTTAGCAACAATGTCCAAAGGTGCTATCTGCAGGAGATTGCTGAGGCACAAGACATACAAGCAGCCAACGCAACTCAACCACCTCCAGCACAGCAAGCATGTAGAAGATCGGCAGAGGCAAGCTCCAGTCCACTTGCGCAGGGCGTAGAAGGTGCGAAGCAAGGCCTCTCGCAGCCGTGCGGAACAAGGCGACGGTACCTCATCTACGAAGGAACGGCCATCAACGCCGCCTCTGCGAACGTACCCAAGTTGTATAGGATGTTCCAAAACCACTCAAACATGGTGGGCAGCCGCGGAATGTGAAGGGGTGAAAGGACAGAGAACGACGCCGCCGCCGCCACCCCGCCCGCCCTTCCGTCTCCACGCACCGATGTGAGTGCGCCCGAAGAGGCATACGGCTTCCGTGTGGCGAGGCAGCGGAGCCGCTGGGACCGAAGAATTACGCGACCATCGAGAGTCTCGCATACTCTGCGGAGACTCCTGCTGACAGAGCCGCTGTCAAAGAACGGTGCAGTTGGACAGCAACGCACGTCGGTCCTTCTGAACGACAGAGCTGTAAGCTTACGTTGAACTTATCAATTATTAGATTACTAAGGTTGCATTGCTGAGACAAATTACAAGAAGCCCCCCGAAGACAGCTGGGCTACTGTTTCTTTCCCGAAGAAGAACATTATATCCTTTGAGGATCAATTGATCCGCATATGGGATGCCTCAATAGCAGGGGCATACGAATCTGGCAAATTTCGAGGTAATAGAACAAGGGGTTCCCCAAGCGTAGGGTTGCACACGACGCCCCTATTTCGGGGGCGTCAGGGGCGCGCGATGGATACGACGCCTTACTGACGCCCCATTAGGCAGCCAAAACACCCTCACGACGCCCCAAGTAGCACCCTCAATATTCGCCATATCGTTCGAGTAGCACCCATATCGCGCTCTCATATCTCATTTTTGTGTCCAGACTGGGTGCCTGTCCCCAACCAAGGTGCACAGCCGCCACCTGCTGAATCATGTGGACCCCCCTGAAAACTTCCTCTTCGCGACGCCTTGTTGACGCCCTTTTGAGTTGGGGCGTTAGGGGCGCACGGCGCCCAAATGACGCCCTGGTGACGCCCTTAACGACGCCCTGAACGACGCCCCGGGCGTTCTGAGCAACCCTACCCAAGCGTACCAAAAAAGTGCGTATACACGCGTAAAGTTTAGTGCGTAAATACTCAGACGCCCAAGAAATCGGACGAGTGGCAGTTTCACGCCACCCAGTATTCCAGGTCGAAAACTTTACGCAGCACGCGCGGAAGGGGCAGCCGAATGCGCATCACCTCACGACTGTCAGTCCAGACCAACGCGCACTCCCACGTGGCGAACACGTGGCGCAGCTGCGCACACGGATTTCGTGTGGTCGCCGCTCGGAACAGCAAAAAGAAGGCATCGAGGCGCAGGAGCGACGAAAAGCGGACAAACGGTTTAACGAAATCCCTTTCATGGCCGGGGAGAGCACCCGAACGGATGAAAAACGAGTGACCCCCACTGCAGAGAGTGAACATCAACGTGTAGAGCGGCTACCTGTTCATCTTTGTGGGATCTACTTTTGTGATGACGCTGTTTAGCATGGAGGAAAGGAACGTTCCAGTTCGACGTTGGGGAATTCAATATCATCCAATGACGTCGCCGCGTCGAGACACGGGCACTGAAGCCCACTCAGTACAATTAAGGACGCATCGCATTTGTCAGACAGCGTGAATGCGAGTACCGACCCGTTCTCGATCCGGACGCGGTTTGAGACAGCTGTTTGGTTCCGCCGCTATCTATCCGTTCGTCACGACTAGGCAACTGTTCCCAATCCGGCCGCGGTACTGCCCGGGGCTGAATCCGGGGCGCGTTCTCACTCGGAGATGGGTGGCGGAACGTATCTATTTCGTTATCGCTGAGTACGAGCCTAAACCGTGCACATGTGGGGAGCCTCGTGTACCCACGCGCAGGTGCCCTCCAGGGCTTTCTGAGTAGGGTTGCCCAATTGGTTCCCGCGGCCGAACTAGTTCATCCGATGTTTTCGGTGGCCAATATCCAATTTTTAAACTAGGTATTGCTGACCTCCAAAAAAAGGCGGTTGCAGAGTGGTTGCAATCATTCAACAGCGTACGTGGACCAATGAAAAGGCTACGAATCATGTGAGCTCCTTACAAAATCTCCTCATGCACCTCTGCGCACGGGAAAGACACATCAGGATCTCAAGAAATCTGACGATTTTGTTGATCTCATGACAAATCACAGGTCTTGCCCAGAACCCTCTTCGTGGCTTCTTCAGACCCATGCAAGCGGCCCAAAAATCTCAGGAAATCTCACTGTGAGCTGCAATGGCTCTGTGTGACCCCTGCAAGACACGTCGATTGGCTTGCAAGATTACTGGTGGCAACTCTCAGCCAATAGTACGATCATGGCTTGTAGAACAGCCAATCCGACTTCATTTCGATACTGTGTCGTCGGCTCTGCCTCCCTTCTCTCTGCAACCGCCATTTTTTGGAGGTTAGCAATAGTGGGACGCGGCAGAGCACCTGCCGCACATTAGACTGTGGGGCTGCGGCTCATTCCTCGCGATGAGAACACGCTCTCCCAGTCCCGGCCGACCCCCGCAATACGCTTCTCCGCCCCATGTCATGTTCCATCATCCCTGTCGCTTCAATGCCACAACTCACGAGCCTATTGCAGTTCTTTCTCCCTCCTCGCCCTCCCCGCCGATTGCTCTGTCTTCGGTTGGCGCCTTGGTGCCATGTGCTGCACCCACGCTCGCCGAGGACGTGTCCCAGGCATCCGACTACTGCACCGCTTTGATTCCCAACCTATGACATCTTCCTGTAGCATATCTTCGCCCGCAATTGGCAAATTGCCACCGGTAGCCCCCTTGACTGTCCAGAATCCACGTACTGTGTGAATTGGCATTTGGCATGCCCTTTGGGGGGTTACTTTCGCATTGTTCAATTCTTATTGTTTTCTTGCTTGCCTGTTCTATCTGTCTGCCGGCACTCATTACGATCGGTTGTGATCGGACGGTCGATCGAATAGTGCCGCCAGCTGGCTACCGGCCGCCGGGCGGGAAACAAGGCAGCCCTGCCGCGTCCGATTCCCCAACGGACGGTGCTCCTACTCCTCCCATCGCTGCAGATCAAGCCGCCTCCGGGCAGTTGCAGGTGATGGAGAACGTGCAGGCCGTTGAAGCACTTCAACGACGCCTGCAGTCCAAGAACAGACTAACGAGTCTCTGGCGCGAGCCAGTGACAAGTTGGTCGACGACGTAGAGGCCCTGCGCAAGATCGACTCCCACAAGGAGGAACGCCGGGTGGCCAAGTCTCGCCGTCAGTCGGACGACAAGACCAAGACTGTCAAGAAGACAAGCAAGGTGACGAGAGGCAAGACCGTCTGCAAGGACCATCCGACTAGCGCTGTGCCCTCCTCAGCTTCCGATGATTCTGCCTCTGGGTCGAGCCCGACGTCGTCGGACGACGACAACCGCAACGCGACGGACACGTCCTCTTCGGACAATGGCCACGGGCCACCAGGACCGCCGTCGCCCCCAAGTGGGTCCTCGCCGAGCGACAGCTCAAGCGAGTGGAACGCTACAGCGCGCAAGCACTTAGCAACACCAACCAACCGGAAGGAGCGTCTTGAAAAAGCCGACAGGATCAAAGTGATCTGCCCGGTCAACAGCCGCTTCAAGACCCTCCTCGACTATAGGAAATATTTTCTTCTCCAACGGGAACTGACGTAGACGCCTAAAGAGACACAACGGTCTCACCGTCTCAACAAACGTTCTCACGGAGCATTCCACGGGCAACAGCCGTTCACGAAAGCCCTACTCTTGGGCGTCTTCACGTTCTTGACGAGATTCGTTCGCGCGCGCGACGCGGCTGGACTTACTCACGGTCAAACCCTTCCAGTCATGGTCTGCCGACTAGCTGGCAATGCCAAGATGGCAGTCTCCGGCGCGCTCAACAGCACTCTCAGACATGAGCGTCATGCCATCCGTACATACGGGGATGCCGTCAACTGGCTTCTTTCGAAGTACGAGACACACGCAACGATGGCTCGACTTACCAAGACATCATCACAATGAAGCAACAAGACAACGAGGCGCCCACGGCCTTTGGTCACCGCTTGGAGACGCAGTGCGATCTGCTGAAAGGTTTGTTCAACATCTAAGACGTTAAGGATGTCATCATTACGGGCCTTTCGGACCTGGTGCAAGCGCACATTCTGGTATTGAATGGCCAGTTCCCGGATCAAACTCTATCAGAGACGCTTCCCACCGTCCAGTTGTACTGGGACGGCACCAACAAGCTGCGCCTGCAGCTCAAGATGACCCGCCCAACGGCGATCAAAGTCGCCTACGCGACACAGGACCAGCGGGCGACGACAAATCGACCGTTCACACCGGTTCGCACGCCGCCGCCCCCTCGGACCTCCGTCCCGCAAGCCAATGGGGCTGACATCTGTGACAACTGAAAAAAGACGCGGCACTTCGCTCCACAGTGTGCCGAGCCATATCGCCCTCGCGACCGTCGCCAACCGCCTGTCGGCGTTCACGCCGTTGCCGACGGCGACGCCGAGGATGACGCGACCGAGCATCAGGCTGAAAACATTGATGAATCGAAAATAGTCTAGGCCGGGTGCCCGATTTTGGGTTTCCCGGCGGGACGCGAAAGCGTACAGTGAAGAGGGTGTTGCACAGTGCCTTACGGCACTACGAGATCGCCTCTACGCTTGGCCCGTGCATGCATGGAACGCGGAGCTGCCGCTTTTTCCTAGACACAGGCGCCAGGGTGAACATAGTGCGAACTAGTGTCCTCCCTAAAAACTGGATGGCTTATGCCAAGAAGTTGACCACGCTTCTGCGTATCCGGCACGCAGACAACGACCGTCTCGTTACTAAGTATGCCATACATTTGTATGTTGACACCGGAGGTGCGCGTCTCTTTGACCGCTACTTTGTTTTCGACAACTTGTCAGTCCCGTGCATCCGTGGCACCGAGTTCATTGAACAAAACATCGAGGCGATCTTGCCGCGTTTGCGCAAGATCGTCTGGCAGGAACACGTGCGTTGCACGGAGGAACTGCCTCGGCCAACACCGATCTTGGCTTGTATAAACGACAGCACCCATGACCGCCACTGGCAAGATAAATTCGCGAGGGTGCGAGCCTACAAGCAGATACGTGTCAACGGACACCAAGAGGAGTGTATCATGGCGACATGGGACACCCCCGGTATGGTTACGGTTACACCAAACGCTCGGTTATGCCGAAACAAGTCAATGGCAGTCGCCCGCGGCCTTGCCATCTTCAAACCCGACGAGCTCTTCTTGGTCAAGATGTGTCACTTCGGCAAGGACCAAGTCATCGTTTGCAAGAACTCAACCTTGGGGTTCGCGGAACCCTACCAAGGGCAGATGTGGTCCGCCGTCTTGGATGACAAAAGTCCGAAAGACGGAGCTGATACTACATCGGCCTACGCTAGTCGTGACCCACTCGCGGACCTCGACCTCAGTGAGGCTTCCGAATACCTGCACTAGCAGAGTCGCGACAAGCTCAAGACGCATTCGTTTATGTGGGATGGAACCCTTGGCGTCATCCGTGCTACGAAGCACGCCATCGTTACTCCACCAGACGGTCTGCCCATACGGGCTCAACCCTACCGGACCGGACCGTTCAAAAGGCAGATCATGTCGGACCAGATCCACAAAATTTTGAAGCTCAAGGTCATTTCCCCTAGGCACAGTGCTTGGGCGAGCCCCGTGGTAATCGTACCGAAGAAGAACGGCAAAGCCCGATTCTGTGTCGACTGTCGTCAGCTGAACAACATCACCAAGAAGGATTCTTATCCCTTGCCTCGAATGGAGGACTGCCTTGACTCATCGGGAGATGCCCAGGTGTTCACGTCTCTCGACTGCACCGCGGGGTACTGGCAAGTGCCCTTGCGCAACGGAGACCAAGAGAAGACGGCGTTCAAAACACAATGTGGCATTGGCCGAGACGGCCAACGGCTTGAGGACGGGGAGGTACACGGGTACCGACCCAATCGAACCGGTGGAGTTCGACGACATTGTCGAATCCTAGCAAACGGACGACTACTGTGTCGAGATGTCCACTCGCGTGGAACGCGGAATGGCAAAGACCTTCTTCCGCAACGAGCATCACGCTCTGTGTCGCCCGAAGCCCGACGGCAGCCAAATGGTTAAACCAAAGTCGTTTCGCGATCGCGTCTTGACCCTCGAGCACCACGTAACAGTGGAAGCTAATCCGGGTATGACCGGATGTATTGCACCATGCGAAAGGCATATTACTGGCCTTCGATGGTCCACACCACCATCACCAAGTGCACAACTTGTGCTCAACACTGTCTCGCCTTACGGAAACACACCACGCCCATGACGCTGTTCCCCGCTACGGAGCCCCTCACGGAACATTCCGTCAATATCTTTGGGCCCATACCGGCCTCCAAAAAGGGCAACTGCTTGATCTTGGTTATCACCGACCACTTCGCCAAGCTCAACAAGTGTGTCGCCTTCCGAAAATTTACGGCCATGTCCGTGGCGTCAGCCATTATCGACGCGTGGGTGTCCGCCTACGCGCCTCCGGAGCGGATCCTGCCGGACCAAGGGCCCCAGTGCATGTCGAACTTCTTCATCGCTGTGATGAAAATTCTTGGCATTGAAACTGTCTGCACCGCGGCGTATCATCCCCAAATAAACGGGCAAGTCGAAGGGTACAACCGCACCATGGCGACTCAGCTGCGGCATCACGTCGCTGATGGGACGAGCTACTCCCGGTGATCACAATGGCGTATAATAGCCAACTGCACCGGTCTACGGGTATCGCTCTATTAGAGCTTGTGATCCAACGACGGAGCCCCAACCTCACGGTTGGAAACTTGCTCCCGGGCACGCCGCTGGCCAATAAAGGCACGCTCAATGATGGGTCACCCTGAGCTTGTAAACGCGAAATCATGGCCCGCCTTCGCCGGCAGATCCCTGTCGTAGCTAAGGTCTTGCGTAAGACGCAACAACGTTACACGCGTAGCTTCGACGACCGGGTAGCAACCCGCAATGCGGACGTCATGATCGGGGACTTTGTCTACACGACCAATCACAATCGGCAGAACAAGCTGCAAAGCAAGGCCATTGGGCCCTTCGTGGTCGTGGACGCGAGTGCGGATGCCTCCACGCTCGTCATTGACATTGACGGGGAGGAAAACCGCGTCAGCAGTGACCATTTCACCCCAGCTCCTCTTCCAACGACTACTGGCAAGGTGTCTCACCCCCTGCCAGATGGTTTCGACCAACGCAAGCCACCCCTGGCAACCGCCAACAAGTACGTGATCGACAAACTCCCAGGCTTACGCCAGACAGGTGACGCCAACAGCGCTAAGGTGCGCTGGTTCGATACGGGTGAAACGAAGATACCTGGGAGATCCTTAAGAACCTCACCCGCAACGTGGTTGTGCGTCTTCTTCAGCAGAAGAAGGAACATGTACCGGGGTATGATTGGCAAACGCCGACACGGCAAAGTCGCCGACAAGCCGGGCTCTAAGCCGTGGCCAACATCGCCATGGACCCCACGTGGATACCCACTATCCAACATGTCCATGCCACCGATGACGGAGTTATCCATGCCAATGTCTCAAGGGCGGACTTAAGGACCGACGCCGCAATTAAGGAAGTAATTCCTGTCGCGTGGCTTAAATGGATTCTGCCCTCCATGACGCGCAACTTTGCGTACGACCCCCAACTTGCCCTGTGGCACCTCCCTCGGTTGAGCCATGAATACGGCCCGTACCCATATTTGTGGCCAAATTCCGCGCAAGCGACACTGATCTAAACCTATCCCTCTGTGCCCGTGCTCCCCAACGAATTTCTTGTACCCCCGGCGCAGCACCCGGACTGGATCCTTCGACGCCTGCTGTACACCACCGAGAAAGCAGCCGTAGTCATCCCACAATGGACCAACACCAGACAATTTGCTACCGCCACGCTCATGAGCGACAAGCCCGCCACGCCTCTACTGAGCAACCATGTTACGCAGAATGGCGGTCGATTTTTCGGCAAGCATCATCTGCTCGACTGGGGCCAGTGAAGGGATCTCCGCTTGCGGCCGCCGCCAAGACGTCATCGTCGGCGTCCGCGGAACCAGATCCCGCATGGGCATCACCTCCGACGACGCATGCGCCACCGAAATGGCCATGACGGGCGTCTGCCGCATATTCTCCATCTCTTGCGGCTGCTGCCGGTGCCATACGCTCACAAGCGACCAACCCGCCTCGCCTCTGCTCAGCGACCATGTTATGAGTAAAAGGTAGCCGCCTTTTCGGCAAGCATCATGTGCTGGACTGGCGACAGTGAAGAGGTCTCCGCCGGCGGCCGCCGCCAAATCGTCATCGCCGGCGGCCGCCGCACCAGATCCCGTATCGCCAGCCCCGCCGATGACACCTGCGCCACCGACATGGCCATCACGGGCAGTGGCCGCAGGTTCTTCTTCTCTTGCGGCCGCCGCCGCTGCCACATGGTCTCGAGCGACGAGGCCACCACGCCTTCGCTCAGCGCCCATGCTACGCAGAATTGCGGGCGCCTCCCCGGCAAGCACCATCTGCTTGTCTGGCGCCAGTGGAGGAGACTTTGCCGGCGACCGCCGCAAAGACGTCATTGCCGGCGGCCGACGCATCAGATCTTGCATTGCCGGCCCCGCCGACGACGCCGGCGCCACCGATATTGCCTTGAAGTGCGATGTCCGCAAGGTCTCCATCTGTTGTGGCGGTCGCCGCCGCAATACGCTCACGAGCGACAAGCTCGCCACGGCTCTGCTTAACGACCATAATACGGAAAATGGCGGCCGCCTTGACGGCAAGCATTATGTGATGGACCGGCGACAGTGAAGGGGTCTCCGCCGGCGGACGCCACCAAGTCGTCATTGCTGGCGGCCGCCGCACCAGATCTTGCATCGTCAGCCCTTCCGACGACGACTGCGCCAGCTACATGGCCATCGTGGTGGGCGCAGGTTCTCCATCTTTTGTGGCGGCCGCCGCTGCCATACGCTCACAAGCGACAAGTCCGCCACGCAGCTGCTCAGCGACCATGTTATGAGGAAAGGCGCTCACCTTTCCGGCCAGCACGATCTGATGGACTGGCGCAAATGAAGGAGTGTCCGCCGGCGGCCGAGGCCTAGATGTCATTGCCGGCCGCCGACGCACGAGATCCGGCATCGCCAGTCCCGCCGACGACGCCTTCGCAACCTAAATGGCCATCACGAGCGGCGGCCCCAGGTTCTCCGTCTCTTGCGGCCGCCGCCGCTGCCATACACTCACAAGCGACAAATTCGCTACGCCTCTGCTCAGCGACCATGATATGAGGAAGGGCGGCCGCCATCCCGGCGAGCACAACGTTCTGGACTGGCGCCAGTAGAAAAGGTCTCTGCCGGCGGCCGCCGTCAAGTCGTCATCGCCGGCGGCGGCCGCACCAGATCCCGCATCGCAAGCCCCGCCGACGTCACCTGCGCAACCGGCATGGCCATCGCGGGCGGCGGCCCCAGGGTTTCCATCTCTTGCGGCCGACACTGCTCCCATGCGCTCACAAGCGACAAACCTGCCACGCCTCTGCTCAGCGACCGTGTTATAAGGAAAAGCAGGCGACCTCTCGGCAAGCATCATGTGCTGGACTGAGGACAGTGCAGAGGTCTCCACCGGCGGCCGCCGCAAAATTGTCATCACCGGCGGCCGCCACACCAGATCGCGCATCGCCAGCCCCGCAGAAGACGCCAGCGTCACCGACATGGCCATCATGGGCGGCATCTGCAGGTTCTCCATCTCATTTGGCCGCCGCCGCTGCAACACGCTCACAAACGATAAGCCCGGCACGCCTCTGATCAGCGTCCATGTTACGCAGAATGGGGGCCGCATTCCCGGCACGCACAATCTGCTCGTTTGGCGCCAGTGAAGGGGTCTTCGCCGGCGTCCGCCGCCAAGACGTCAGCGCCGGTGGCCGCCGCACCTGATCCCGCATAGGCATCCCCTCAGACGACACCTGCGCCACCGAATTGGCCATCTTCGGCGGCGGCAGCAGGTTCTCCATCGCTTGCGGCCGCCGCCGCTGCCATACGCTCACAAACGACAAACCCGCCACACGTCTGCTCAGAGACCATGTTATCAGAAAAGGCAGTCGCCTTTTCGGCAAGCATCACGTGCTGGACTGGCGACAGTGAAGAGGTCTCCACCGGCGGCCGCCGCAAAATCGTCATCACCGGCGGCCGCCACACCAGATCGCGCATCGCCAGCCCCGCAGACGACGCCAGCGCCACCGACAAGGCCATCATCGGCGGCGTCTGCAGGTTTTCCATCTCAGTTGGCCGCCGCCTCTCCCACACGCTCAAAAACGACAAGCCCGGCATGCCTCTGTTCAGCGTCTTCGTTACGTAGAGTAACGGCCGCCTTCCCGGCAAGCAACATCTGCTTGACTTGGGCCAGTGAAGGGATCTCCGCCCGCGGCCACCACGAAGACGTCATCGTCGGCGTCCGCGGAACTAGATCCCGCATGAGCATCCCCTCAGACGACGCCTGCGCAACCGACATGGCCATTGCGGGCGGAGGCCCAAGGGTTTCCATCTCTTGCGGCCGACACCGCTCCCATGCTCTCGCAAGCGACAAACCCGCCCCGCCTCTCCTCAGCGACCATGATATGCAAAAAGGCAGCCGCCTTCCCGGCAAGAATCATCAGCTCGACTTGCGCCAGTGAAGACGTCTTCGCCGGCGGCCGCCGCCAAGACGTCATCGCCGGCGGGCGACGCACCAAATCCCGCATTGCCAGCCCCGCCTACGACGCCTGCGGCACCGACACGGTAAAAGGATCAGTAAGCCTTTGCTGTTACGCAGGGAACTGGGACAGGGTTGTGCTGTGGTGACATCAAGGGCGGGGGATGGGGCGGGCGATGGGCATCCCTGAAAAACTCGTCCAGTACAATGCGAGCACGAAACTTGGGCTCTAGAGCCTCTCTTATGAGCTGACCTCACCTCTTCGTCGCCCTTGGCCGAGAAATTGGCCCATACATCCACTACGGGGCTCCGGGGTGCATCGGAGTGACTCGACATCCGGATCCCTGCGGCGAACGCGGGCGGGAGCGAGACACTTCGCTCGGATATCACTGAAATGGCCCTGTGAACGCGGAATTGCCCCGATCCGGCCATGTACTTCTTCCTGCTCTTTTCCAGGAAGACACGCTGTTCTCGTCCAGGAGTGTTGCTTTTGAGGCCCACTCTACACGGCGCGTGCACGGCGTGCTCAGACACGTGCTAGCCAATAGGAAAGCGTCGTTCCAATCACGCTCCAATCACTTTGACCACTTTTGGCTGTACTCGTGAGATTATGGGATCTCGCGCACGAAGGAGTTATCAGCCAAAACCGGCTGATATGGCCCTCTTGGGCCGAGCACGTTCACGTGTGCGAAAATTCTTTTTATATCTCGCACACGTGAGTGTGCTTGGAAAGGAGAATTTCGTCTGGGCCGCCGACGGCACCGCACGAATGAGTGGACAAGCGCGTGCCGCCAGCTCCGGCAACGTGCCTCGCTACGGAGTGTGATCCGATCTGCCATTTCCAGAATACAAGTTTCCAGCTGGTCGTGTTCAATATTTCTTGTATGGCGCCGAGACGGCCGATGTCAAATCCTTTGTGAGCTCAGGACTTACGTTGTAATTGGGGCGCAAACACGTGCACGTGCTCCTGCCGTGTAGAGTGGGCCTCAGGCTCACAGAGCTTGGTTAGAGAGCTGATGAGTTCACAAGTCCAGTGGTGTGACTCAGACCGCGCTGATATGCTTTGTTTATTATATGAGAAAGAGTGAACAGCGCCGTAGGCGGTTCCGGAGCATTCCCAGAAACCCGATTTTATATTTAAACACTGTGGATTTCCCACAGAAGCCCGATTTGCGCAGAACTTGTACAAGTGTCAAGAACTGGTGACATACGGATGTGATTATATGTCTACCCTCGACTACAGTTTTCCTCGACTGCCGCTGCCTCCCCCCACTGCCAATGCTTTCTCCCAGTGCATCAGACTCCCTCCACCGCCGCTGCCTCCCTCCACCGCCGCTGCCTCCCCACATCGCTGCTGTGCCCCCCCATCCCCGTTGCGTCCCCAGATTCCTGCAGCCTTCCCCCTTTCCTACGGCGTCCCCTCTTCGCTGCTGCCCTTCGTCACAGGTTCTGGCCCTCCCTACCAGGGCTCCGACCCCCGCAACGGCTGCCCATTTTTCCCACTAGTGCTGCCCCCCCCTTTAATGGTGCTTCGCCGTCCCCACCCGTGCTACCCCACCTCGTACCCGAGCTGCCTGCTCCCCCCACTGGTACTGCCCTTCCCGACAGGTGCTGCCCCCTTCCCATCCGAGCTGCCCCGCCACCCACTAAAGGTATATCTCATGCACTAAAGCCTGTTCCAAAAACGATGTGGGAGCGTCGGAACTGGTCCTCCAAGAGCCAAAGTCCCTCAGATGACATATATGGGAGTTCTGGCGGTACTCCGAAAAAAGGGGCTGTGAGTGTGAGAAGCGCCTGAATGCGCGTGGGTCGCGCGACACTGGTGAAGCGCTGAGTCCGGATTCCAGCTCAGCAATAGCCGTTGCAACCATGATCCAGCTAATGAATACAGACCACTCAAACGGATACGGCGGATCAAGCCGGCCGGCTTGCACGAGACGAAAAAAATAACATGCAATCAAACAGTAGCCCCCGATTCGTAATCTGTGCGACCAGATACGGCCGAGTCCAAGGGCCGCCGCTTCACTTTCGGTCCCGACCGCCAGCGCTTCTCCAATGCTCAGTTTCGACTTCTGACAGGCCGTAAGGCTCGTCATGTACATGCTTACAACTTTCCCTGGTCGAGCACGCCTCTTATGCCCATCATGGAACAATGGCGTCAACGAGGGCGCAACAAATACCACAAAACCGGCACTCTACTTTTTCCACACGCACGACAAAGCTCCAAAATACAGTCCACACATCGGAACGGCGCGCATGGACTGAAATCTTGCGGGTTGCTGGTTCTTTCTTTAGCGGAACATTCGGCATTGGGTGCGATGATGTCCGTCTCTGGCGGGCCTGAACATGCGTCGACGCCAGCGGTTTTAATGCGTGAGATCCATCTTTAGTACTGCCCACCCTCACAGGTCGGCACAGCCACAGCGGCGACGGTAGTCACGGAATGGTGTGGCAAGGACACCTGCGTCAGGAACGGGAGGGAAGCGGCAGCCCCCATCAGCGGCGGTGGTCGCCCAGCCCTGGAAGGGACGACGAGCAACGACAGCAGTGCCCGGCGGCGGTGGTGGTGGCTCGCGCATGTGCGGGGCGGCGAGCGGCGGCTGTCGTGCATGGCCGTCATGCATGGCGCGGCAGCGTCGATGGCCCATCCTTCTCAAATGCCCGGCCCAACGGAATCAACGGCTGCGTATTGATATTGTCCTTGTTTCAAAGTAGCGAAATCTCAGTTGATACTCAGTCTCTAGAAAATACAGTACAGAATTGAAGATCGATTTTCATCACCCTTCCCAGCGCTTCAAGCGCCAACCCTTCTGGGCAACAAGTCGCCGCTGAACGAAGGCTGGCTGTATCCGGTCTCCAACGCCCCTACGCTGCGCTGCTCGCCAAAACTCTGGGCCGTTCCGACGCACCTCCGTTTCTTCGAATTCGGAAAACTGTAAGGCTGGCGGTCATTTCGATGGCCTTGCGCTGCGCCACTCGCGGATCTCGGTGGAGTTGATCAGGGCGTGCATGCAGGTCCTGAGAATGGTTGTCGTCGGAATGCGCTGAATGTATGGGCGCTCGCGCAATCCGTTTGTTCTCCAATGTAGCCCTTGTGCGCGCCCCGATCGCGTCCGTCCTATTGGTGGGCTGGACATACAGACAGACGCATGTGGCCCACCGCGAGCTTAATATGAACGGACTAAAGGTCGATTCCACGCATTAATGCGCATGAGCGCGACTCATATTGGCGCGCACAGAACTCGGCAATGGATCGAGCGTTGACGCTCCGCATGGACGCATCCTGGAGCCTATTTCATCAGTTTTTTATGACGCACTTTCCGGCGGCTACGGCAATAGGCTTGAGAGACAGACGTTTTTCCTCGCATCCCACCGTTGTCTTGAACGCGCTTTTATGGAGTAAATGGCCATCTGATGACGCTGCAGGCGGTAACTCGACGTGGCTGGTCAACAAAGTGCGTGTCATCGGTGCTGCGGGGAAGTCTGGACGACATGTGTGGCCGTTGGTCAACATGGGCGGTGGTGGTGGGGGGTAGATAATGCTCGTAGCCGGCCGAGAGAAAGTGCATTTCGATGGGATGACAGATCAGATCAATACGTGTCTTGCATCAGAAATTGGTCAGAGCAAGTTCTGGATCGGCAGAGACGAAGAAAACGGCGCGATTCCGGAGGGACAAAGAAGCACCGAGGTGTATGTCATCGCAACAAGATCTTTTGAGCGCCTAGTCGTTTTTCCGTGAGTACCCATGCCACGGAGACCGGTTCTGTGTGCTTCTGATGGCTCAAAAGAGACTCGAACAGCAGAGAAAACCCTTTCCTCATGCGCCTAAATGCATGGGATCGCCATTAAGGAAGGATTCGCGCGGGCTCTGCGAGCCCACTGTAAATCGAGGCGCATTTTCTGCCTTGACAATCTCCGGACCACCCCCGCCCCGCAACCCGGCGGCCGGGGGAGAGGCGGCCCTCCCCCCCGGACCCACCCCACCCCGACACCCGGCGGGGAGGCCGCCCTGCCCCCCAAACCCCCTCACCCCGCCACACAGCGGCCCCCGCATTCCGCGACCCAGAGGCCGGTGTGAAGGCGCCCACGCGCTGCGCCGCTCGTCGTAAGCCTGGCGTCAGTGCTGAGAAATTCTCCGGCAATGTCATTCAGACTAAAAGCGACGCAAAAAGATCCACTGATGAATGCTGGCGGAAGGGCGGCCCTCCCCCCCGGAACCCCCCCACCCCGCCAATGTGCGGCCGGGGAGGCGACGGCCCCCCCCCCGGACACCTCCCACCCCGCCACCCGGCGGCCGGGGGGAAGACAGCCCTTCCTTCCGGACGCCCCCCAACCCGCTACCCGGCGGCCGGGGGCGAGCCGTCCCGAAAGTCCTCTGATTGCACCAGTATGGCGGACTGTATCTCCCGCATTCATTTCGATATCCTCGCGCTGCGGTGCTCGCAGAAACACTGGGCCGTCCCGACATTCCGCCGTTTCTGTCAAGTTCGTTAACTGTAAGATAATCATTCTTTTCGAAGGCCTCGAGCTGCGCCGCTCGCGGATCTGGGTGGAGTTGATCCGGGTGTGCAGTCAGATAGTTAGAATGTTTGTCGTCGGAAGGCACCGAGACTCTGGACCCTCTCGCAATCCATTTGTTTGCCAATTTAGCCGGTGTGCGAAACTCGATTGCGGCCATCTCATTGGTGGGCCCCTGCCTGTTCGTAATGATCCGTTGGGTTGCGCGGGCCACAGAGTCGTGCACCACGCACAATCGTATTTCATATGTAAATTTTCAGCCATCCAAAACGGGATGGTCCTCACAGGATCCCTGACGGGAAGGCCAGGTTTGCACGTGAGTACTTTTATGTTCGGCTGCTCAGTCAATTGGCAAGCATCAGCACTGCCGCCCTCGCTTGTCAGTCTCTCCTTTGTACTTTCGTGCGGCACGCAGCTTGTCTCCTGCACGACGCTGGTGCTTGCGTACCCGTCGGTGCAGTACGTTCGTGGCATCCTTTCTACCCGCTTATCGGGACCCCTCATGGACACTGAAAACCTTTTGGACTGGCCAGAGCTGGACGTGCCGGTCGATCGCGACGACCCCGCCGGCGCGGGTGATGAGCAACGCTTTTGTGACAGTCCCGTTGACTATGTGCTCCGGATCGCGCGGCGCCACACGCTAAGACACCACCGCGTGGCGGTGGAAGCTGCCATACTCGTCAACCGTGCGGCAGCGGAACGCCAACGCCGCGCAGTTGCGGCAGATGCTCCGAGCGGCCGGACGCCGCCAGTGTTTGCGACACTGGATGTGGCCCACCTCGTGAGCTGGGGCGCCATCAGAGGCACTGATGCGACGCCCCTGGATCGGGAGAACGGTGTTTAGTGTGATTTTCGGGTCCGGCAGGGGGTGGCGGGAGCCTCAGGTGAGGTTCTTAGCTGCTACTTTCTCGATGGTGGTGCACTGCGCGTCGGCGATGTGGGGCGCATCGGCAACAAGAAAATGTCGGCAGCACGCTATAGGTTTGCATGTGGTGAAGGGCGATTTGGGGCAGACGATATCCTGCGTCGCATATGTGAGGACCGGGCTAGGACCGGCAGGAGCGATGTCGGCGGCATTGGGCTACAACCACCCGCAAATCTGCGGCGATTGTCATCGCACGGGCTGCGGGCGCGTGACCAACGTGTCGAGCCAGGTACTGTCCGCCCCGCCGGTGAGACGTTGTCTTGGTGGGACACCGACGTCGGGGCTCGTTCCCTGTCGTCTCTCCCTCCCCGTGGCTCAGTGCGAGTCACTTCGCTCTCAGCCAAGAGCAGCTGCCAACGCACACGAACTACGTCCCCACTTGCTTTTCTTGGCGGCGCGTTGAGGAGGACCCCGGAAAGCGGTTTGTGCCGCACGTGCGGGCCATGAGCGGCCCGTTTGCTGAGTTGGCACGTGCCGCCTTAATGGACAGATGGGCTGGCCGGGTCGACAGCGAAGCGAGTGACGCGTCCGATGAAGAGAACTGTGAGCAACGCGGGGTGCACTACAATCAGCTGCCCCAGCGGATGCGGCGGCTTGCCGAGCGAGCTTGAGTGCGCGCGGTGACCGGGATGTTTGGACAGGGGACGTTGGTCCTGGGAGCTACTGCTGCTTCACAAGGGTGCAGCACTGCTGCGGTGAGGCGCCTAGTGGCGCTCATCAAGCGTCGAGCTCGTGGCCATGCGGCATTGCGATCTGAACGCGCCGCTTCTATCGCGCGTCGTACAGCCGTGGAGCGGCTCACCGGCGGCGCCAGTCTGGCCGTAGTACTCGGCAGTGGGGCGGTGCGTGTGCCGTCGATGACAGCCGACGGGCGGTTGGTCGCTGCCGGGCTTGGGCTTGTCGAGGCGCGGCCTGAGCTCTGGGATGCTTTTAGGATTGCTGCCGAGACTACCGCAGATGGGGTGACCGCCGGGCTCCGTCGAGCGAGTCGCATATGGGCGGTGCGGCAAGCGCTCTTGGTGGCGCAGGAGCTGTCGGCGGACAACTGGCGGACATCAGACGCTCACGCAGTGCATGCACTCCGCTCGACTAATCGATTGCCGGTACTTGTGTCGGATGGTCGATGCGGCTCCAGCGCGGGTGTAGCGGCTGTCGGTGGTGCTGGTTGGGCGGCAGGTCGCCTTGGTGACGACGATGGCGCTGGTGGCCATGAGATTGAAACATCGGTGCAGGGGAGAGACACGCTTTCAAGTGTGCTCTGTCGTGTCTGCTTGCGGGACGCCTGCCGCCTGCACTCTACGAATCCCTTCGATCCTCTGTCGGCGCCCCCTCCCGCAATGCCTGTGCGGCCGCCGCCCGACCCATTCCGCCTCTCTCAGCGCCGCGGGTGTGACTACCACGGGAAGCAGAGAGCAACAACGTCTACTCCCGTAGCTAACGGTGGCAGTTTGGCCGCGGGCAGCGCCCATGATGCGTTCTCGCGGCCACCGCAGGCCAGTGTGCGACGTGGTCGGCGGGCGAGCTCGATTCACCATGCCATTGCCAGCGTGCTCGGCGGGTGCAGCGATTGCCGCCTTGCTTTCAAGTCTCATCGAGAAAGTGACAATGGGCATGCTGCGGCTGCCGTGGGGGGCTCGTCGGCGGACCAGATTGCCCTGCTGCGCGCCGGCGCCGCCATTGTCGGCCAAGGCGACACGTGCGGGCTTGCCCGATTTGTGCCTGGGCAGTCGTGTCGCGGTGTGGCTGAGTACATCCACGCTGTCGGCTTGCGTCAAGGCACGTCTTCCGCAGTCGCCGCGCCGATGGAGGACCCGCGGCAGTCTGTCGAAAAAACAGTTCGACGTCGGGGTCAGGGGCTTTTGAATCTGCCAAATTTGTGACCACTCAGATGTATTGAGCACCAACATTTTTTGAATCAGATCAGACTTTTGCCGCAACTTCTTGAAAACGGATACAGTCGTTCGACGAAGAACCGAGCACTCGACCGACACTAGAAGTGCATCCCAAATGTTCCTGGGTTATTGCAAGCGCGGCTAAAATTATATGACGTGTCCGAGAAAAAGTCCCAAACCCACTTCAGTGCTCAATAGATTTTGGGTGCTCCATCACACACGGCAACGCATGACATCGAAGAGCTCTCCAGGGCCTTCACTGGCCCCCCACGTCGTGGGGCCAGGCCCGTCGACCAATTTCGCTGCTCCGCCCGTGGCGCGCGTGCCCGGCGTCACACGTCCAGTGTCGATGATCAGAGCGCGGCCCCGGGCGTGTCGCCCGCTTCAGCTGACAGCCCAGTGCGAGAAGGACTGAGACCAGTAGATCTCGTCCTCCGCGCCTTTTGGAACCGCTGGAAAAATCATTGCGAAATCATAGGGAATCGCAGTATCTTTTGACCCCATCTTGATCCCTGAACGATGGCCCGACGGTTCAGATCACAGGCCCGTTCTGGGTCGGTCGAGGTCACATGATAAAATTTGTGACGATCAGAACGCAAGTGTCGACCCGACGCCGGCGTCGTCGATTCGGACCACGTCGCCGCCGCGATGCGCAGCCCCCCCCCCCCCCCCCCCCCCCCCCCCCCCCCCCACCGCCATGTGCCTTGTTCTGTGGGCGGTCCCTTCGTGTCGTTGAGATAAACACATGCTCTTCTTTTTTCTTGTCGTTTTGACCACAGCTGCCCTCGTCGATCTCCCTTGTTGGTGCTGATCACTGCCGGTGGCTCTCTTGCGTTTTTTTTTTTTGAAGGGGGAATGAAGGTCACGGCGGTGGGTTTGTGCACTCTGAGTTCGAGGCGGC